>Ga0209187_1000701_pt1 | contig 51260 bp, 50 predicted proteins | sample BantaG_FD_187430 | JGI IMG/M metagenome (GOLD analysis project Ga0209187, IMG submission 187430) | Marine algal microbial communities from Bantry Bay, Ireland - BantryBay_4 metaG (SPAdes) (version 2) | ecosystem: Host-associated > Algae > Red algae > Unclassified | place: Bantry Bay, Ireland...
CGCAGCAAAGAGGCACGGTTGAAAACACTATTGGATTACTTCGGCAGTACATAAAAAGAAGTGAATCAATTCAAAACTACAGTCAAAGTCGCCTGCAAAGCATTCAGGATTCCTTAAACCATAGACCACGCAAATGTCTTGGCTGGAAAACACCCTTTGAGGTCCATTTCAACAAAAAAGTCGCGCTGGCTTTGCAAATCTAGCCGAGACCTTTAAGACCACCAAACACGCCGCAACTTATATAATTTGACCTTAGGGTTTAACCAGTTATATTGGGGATGTGTGTAAGGATGAAGAAGAAAAAAAGCTGAGTCTAAAAGAACGGCAAAAACTTTATCGCAAAGAGCAATACAAGAAAGCTAAAGAAAGATTTAAAAATTCTGATTATGCCAAAGAAAAAAAAGAAAAAGAGCGATTGTATAGAAAAATTGCTTATCAAAAGGCAAAAAATTATAGACTAAAAAATAAATTAAAAAAAAGCTCGTCTGATGAAGAAGAGAGTGCAGAAACTAATACAGGTATAGTTCAAAAATCTGAACTTACGACTCAAAACGACTGTGGCATCATGCTCGTTTCGAGTTTAAAAAAACATGATATTCAAAATAGCGAAAATACATCTCAGCCAAAAAAACCGAATTTGAAAATCGTGTATTCAGACGCAAAAAAAGAACTTTAACTTTTTTCATATAAGGTCTCGTGCGCTCTGGTACCAAGCGCACGAAGAGTTTCTCTATGGCTAACAAATTGGAGCTACTGCAAGTACTAATCTATTCTGCCGGTGCTTTTGACGCCAGAGAGCCAATTGTTACTGTATATGTTCCTTCAGGAAGACTTTCAAAAAAATAATCTCCATTTTCGTCAGTCCACTGATAAGCGAAAAGTTTCGGATCATCTATTTTTACTATCTTTACGAAAATAAAAGGGACACCTTGCTCATCTGGATCTTTAAATCCATTGTCATTTAGATCATAAAATATATTTGAACCTATAGATAAAAAATCGTCAGCTGAATAAATAATATCTTCAACAATATTTTTTGTGTAAACAAGTGTTACTTTAAAATGGTTAACTGGATTATTAACCTCTGAAGGAGTCGAAGGAACTAGTGGATAGTCATTTAAAAAAATTTCCTCAGAAAAACTATTCAAACAAATCAACACATAGCAAAATAATGTTACTGGAAATTTCAACAACTTAATATGATGTACAGAACAATTAAAAGTTGAAGTAACGATTTTAAAGACTTTGGTCTCTTTGATCATGGACAGCAGACTACAAACTTCTGTTGAAGTTGTAAAGCTTAATAAACAAGCGTAGCAGTAGTCTCGGTGAAGTGTGGTGTTCGTATTCAAAATTTATAATAATTTTGTAATTTAACTCTGGGGCAATAAAGGAGTATGTGATTTTTATGGATAATGTATTCTTTTCTTAGGGTTTTATGTTGATTTGCGCAGGCAGTTTCAACATCGAGATAAGCGTATCTATTTCGGAATTTTTTATTGCAATGCAACCTTGGGTCCAATCAAAAAAACTGTGAATTAAACCCATCCAGCCTAAATAATTTTTAATTCCGTGAATCATAATCATCCCTCCCGGAGAGCAGTTTTGATTTTTAGACGACCTTATGTCTTCTTTATTTGGGTAGTTTATATGAATTGATCTATAGTAAGCGGATTTTTCATTCACGTAATCTAGTTGGTATTTGCCTTCCGGAGTTTTTTGATCTCCCTCACAATTTTTGTGCCCTTGAGCCGAACTACCAAGAGAAATACGAAAACTTTTAATTATATTTCCATCTCTATTAACAATGTTGAGAATTCTTTTTTCTTTCTGAACTACAACGTGATTATTAGCAAAAACAGGATGAAAAAATAAATTCTGAAATAAGAATAAGTATAAAAATTTTTTCATATTTAGAGAAGCTCTTTATGCTCTGACACTGTTTGCGCATCAGTGAAAATTGGTGATCGCTAGTGAATTCGAATCACTGACCTTCTCCATGTCAAGGAGACACTCTAACCAACTGAGCTAAGCGACCATTTTTAACCTTCTTTTAAAATAGTCCGTTTTTTTATTAGGTCAAGTCTGTGTTCTGACTTCCTGTTTCAGCTCTTTTTTAGCTCGATAGAAGCCATTTTTACGTAAAATTCCGCTGGTGGTTGAAGTCGGCAATTTAAAAATTTTAGCTATTTGGCAGTTTTGGGAGTATTTTTGCAGAGCTTCCTCTAGGAGCATTTTTTCGAAAGACTCTAAGGCTAGGCGGTAGCCTGGAAATTCGCAATCCAGAAAAGAGATTTTACGCTTTTGAAACTCGGGCCAGGAGATTTTGCCTTTCATTTCGTTTTCTAAGTTCACATCATGTATTGTTGGTAGTTCATCAAAAAGTAAATATTGTGACAAGAGGTGATTTAATCCGCGCATATTTGCAATTGGTGGGTACTTTTCACAGTGACGTATGAGTGCAGCAGGCACACGCTGATTTATAAAATCATTATTTTCTGTTATTTCTTTTTCTAGTAGAAGTTGCAAGAGATAAGCTATGTCTTCAACCCGACATGAGAGCTCAGGTATATTGAGTATGAAGGTTGATAATCGATAATAGAGATCCGCTCTAAATTTTTTTTCTTTGACCAGCTGTAAAAGATTTTTATGAGAAGCGCAAATCAATCTAAAATGACTGTGAATTTTTTTTTCAGGGTCCCCAAGTTTGTAAAAAAAAGATTCTTCGAGCACCTGTAGCAACTTTTTTTGGATTGTAGCCGAGAGATCTCCAATCTCATCTAAAAATAGCGTGCCACCATTGGCTAATTCAAAAATTCCTTTTTTATTTGAATGGGCATTGGTAAAGGCACCTCTGGTGTGACCAAAGAGTTCGCTTTCGGCTAAGCTGTCACTTAAGCTAGCCACGTCACAAGCAATAAAGGGACCTTCTGAGTCGCTGAGCTTATGGATGGTCTTGGCACATGTGCTTTTGCCCACTCCGCTGGCACCACTTAGCAAAACGGTTTTTTTTGAACTGGCGAGTTTTTGCATTTTTGCTCTTAAGTCTTTAGCTGCTTCAGAAGATCCATAAAAAATACTTTTTTTCCAATTTATATTTGTCATATAGCTGAATTGCAAAGCAAGCCTTGTGCCAACACTTAAGTGCTTCGATTGATTGTACGGTTTAGTTACTAAAGAGAGCTTTTTCCGATTTTCGAGAATAATAAATATGTGAAATCAGAAGAATAGTGCCAAAGATGTTGGCCAAGGCATGGGCAGCGTAGATGCCCATTGTCTCAAAATATTTAGATAGAACAATAGCAAGACAGACATAAAAACCTAAGGCTCTTGTGCTCGAAATCAAACTCGCTTGAAGAGATTTGCCACTAACATTGTAATAAGAAATACCAATAAAAAAGAAGCCCAGAAACGAATAACTTAAAGGCACAAATTTAAAGTACCTTTCGCATTCCTTAAGAACACTTTGCTGAGTGCTAAAGAAGGAGCCAAGCCAAGGAGCAAGAAGATAAAGCAATACAATAATTACGAGGCTGTAAATAAACGAAATACCGCACGCTATCTTAATAGCTTCTTTTACTCTATTGTATTTTTTGGCCCCTAAGTTTTGTCCTATAAAAGGACTTAAGGCAGAAGATAAAGCCATGAGTGCAACTAATGAAAAAGCCTCAATACGACAGATAACGGCCCAGGCGGCTGTAGCCGAAAGTCCAAAAACTGCAATTTGTTTAGTAACTAAGGTGCTCGCAAATGGCACAACAACATTACTAAGGCTTATAGGGGCAGCTACCTTTAAAACTTCTAAGTTCCGTTTAATAAAGATAGATAGGCTCAGTCCTTTTAAGGATAAAAGTTTCTCTCTTTTTCTTAAAATATATAAGGAAGCAATGAGTACCGGAACTCTTGATAAAAGGCTCGCTAAGGCAGCGCCTTTTAATTCAAGCCTCGGAGTCCATGGTGTGCCAAAAATAAGCAGTGGGTCAAGTAAGCCGTTAGCTATGGCAGCTAGTATCATAATCATAGCTGGAAATTTTGTGTCTCCGGTAGCACGGATAGCGCTGTTGCCAAGCATTGGAATTACTAAAACCGGTAAGCCCAAAAGCCAGATTTCCATATAATCAAGTAACATAGGAAGTGCTTCACTGCTGGCACCCAGCCAGGTAAAGAACTTTGGTAAAAAGGGCATTCCAATTGCGATTAAAATGGCGACTAGGATTGTGACAAAAATAAGGCTACTGGTACACTGTTGCCTAGCCTTAACAAAATCTTTTTGGCCTATGCTGACACTCATTACAGAAGTCAGTCCGCTGCCAAGTCCTAGGTTAAAATGAATAAGCGTTAAAGTGGTGGGGATACTAAAGCTCATAGCCGCCAAGGCTGTGATACCAAGTTTACTCACAAAATAGGTGTCTAATAAGTTAAAACTAATAATAGCAAAAATTCCAAAGTACATTGGTACAGCTAAAGACCACAAATGCTTGGCTGTGGAATCTTTTGTTAAATCAGCCATCAATTAAAATTCTTTAAAATTTTCGTCGCAAGAAAATTTTTACTTCCCAAGCTGTTCTTTTAACTTGGCAAGCTCTGCAAATTGTCCGCCTGCAAAGCGCTCTCTTGGTGCTCTCTGGCTTCGCTTGCGCTCACTATGTCTTGAGCTTTCTTTGTTCCTGTCGAAGTTAGGTTTTTTCTTGAAGGGTGCTTTTTTATTGAAAGAGCGTTTTGGTCTAGGGCTTAGTTTTTTTTCTTCTTCAAACTTTTGCCTTTGAGCTTCTGTTTTCATGCTCAGAGACAGCTGTTTCTTTGAAAAATCTACGCTGAGCACTTTAACCTGTACGTTTTGGCCTAGGTTGTATTTCAGTATTTCTTTGTCACCGCGACCATAACTAATTTCACTTAAATGTACTAAGCCATCGGAACCAGCACCTATATCAATAAAAAGACCAAAATGAGTTATGTTGCTGATGCGTCCACTACAAAACATACCTTGTTTAAGGTCTTTAAGAGATTGAATGTCTTCTCTAAACTGAAAACTTTTGAATTCACCACGGGGGTCTTTGAAGTTCATGTTTAAGTGCTCAAATAAGACTTCGAAGTCTTCTTCTCCGATTTCTTTTTTTAAATCATCGTCACTTTTTAATTTTGATATATTCTCCGAATTTTGCAGATCTTGTGGGTAAGAGAGTTTTAATTTTTTACAAGCCGCTTTTAAATGTGAGTAATGTTTGGGGTGGACCCGGCTTTGGTCGAGGGGGTTGAGACTTTCTGGAAGGCGCATAAAGGGAAGGCCGTATTCTTTTGCTTCTGCACTTAGGTCTTCGATCTTTAAAATTTGCTCGCGGTCGCTGAAAAATCTTAAGCGTTCTCTTTCGGCACAGATGGCTTCAGCGGCCTTGGTGTCAATTCCGTTTAATTTTTGAAGACTCTCTTTGGTGGCAATATTGAGGTCAATACCAATTTGGTGAACAGACTCACGTTGAACCAGGCTAAGTCTCTGCCCAAGGGCTGATGGATCAATTTCTTGTTGGTATTGGCCAAGTCCCAGTAAACGAGTTTCTATTTGCAGTAGTTCATGTAATGGGTCTTGAAGTTGTCTGGCAGTGCTCAAGGCAATTTGATGCCAATTAGTTAAGGAAGCATTTTCTTTTTTTAAAGTTTCGTTTTGACTGTAAACCACTGGGCCAGAATTACAGATAGCATTTATGGCTAATGTGATTTTTGCTTCTTTGAAAAGTTTTTTTAAGCTTGCTTCGATTTGGCGATTTTCTTTGCTGCTGCAATAAGCTAATGACTCAGGTTTGTTTTTTTGAATTAAGGCTAATATAACTGCGCTCGTAGCTGCGTCCACTTCTTGGTTTTTGAATGGAGCTTCTGCTTTTTCAATAATGGCGCCGGCGCTGTCTACGGCTACAAGATAGATTTTTTCTTCATGTGCCTGAAAGGCCAGGACGTTTTTTTGTCCAAAAGCCGGACTATAAAGGATCTTTTTTAAGTTTGTGGCAAAAATGTCCAAGGAGTCTTGTTGGGCGGCTTCAGTTAGTTTTTGCTGGATTTCAATTTCAAAGTCACTGTATAGCAGTTGATTAATGGCTGTGTTGCGGGCTTTTCGAATTATTTCGAAGAGGAAAGCATTGTTTGTGATGTCGATGCTTCTTACGTTCATCGCTTCATCAAATTTTTGCCAGATAGCTTTTGGGTTGAAGTCAATGCGGATGATGATTTCTTTATTTTTACTGGCACGCTTAAGGGCAAGATAGCGGTAAGAATTTTGAGCTTTTGTTAAAAAAGCCAGGCTGTGCTTTTGATCCACAAGATTATTTTTTTTGTTTTTATGAAAGCTTCTTGGTCCAGGCAGGCAAATAAGCGAAGCGTTTTGCCAAAGCTCGTTGCGCATGATTTCGCGAAAGTTTATGCTGCGATATATTTTTTCTGCAAGCAGGCGACTGAGAGATTCCGTAGCTAAGCCTAAGTCTTTGAGAGGGCTTTGCCAGTCTATGAGCGCAGCAAGTTTTTCTTTTAGCTCTTTAGGATGCTCTTTGTTTTCAAGAGCGGCTTTCCAAATATCTTCACTAAGTTCTTTTAATTCTTTAATTGCCTCTAGTTCGATCAGATTTTTTTTGAAGGGTCGAAAAATAATATCTAAATCGTTAATAATGTCGGTTTTTTTTGCATTTTCGACTCGTTTTTTTAACTCTTGGTTTCCGGCGTAGTGTTCATCTATTTTGACTAAGCTTTTTTCTTGGGCTCTTTTAAAGCGAGCGTAATCTTTGTGCTTGTTTAAAAAGTAGGCCCATTCTTTTGCTGAGAGTGTAGCAAGTTTTTTCTTTTGATAGAGCGAAATATAGTCCAGACTTATATTTTTGTGACTGGCTTTTAAGATCTCCTCGAAGTTTTCAAGAGGAAAGTCGCTCTGATCGTTGTGTAATACTAACCACTCTTTAAAGGTCATTTAATGGTTTTAACAGCGTTTTTGCACTATGAAAAGGGCTTTCATGGGATTAGCGGATATGTTAAAAATACGAGCTTATGCTTGCGAATCTTGCGTATTATGCTTTTTTTAAATTAGAGGATTTGCCTTTGGCTAAGTCGCAACTTCACGAAATCTTTGCTAAGACAAATGTCCGTGGCACGATTATTATTGCTCAAGAAGGTTTAAACTGTAATTTAGCCGGTGAGCAAGCAGAGCTTAAGAATGGCTTTAAAGCATTCCTTGAACTTTGGAATTTAGATAAAAGCGAAGAAAAGTGGAGCACGAGTTTAGTCAATCCATTTGATCGCTTTCAAGTGAAAGTCAAAAAAGAAATATGCACATTAGGTTTGCCAGAGATTGATGTCCAAAAATGGCGTGCTCCCTATATTGAAGCGAGTGATTTAAAAGCTAAAATTAAAAATGGTTTAAGCGACACCTTACTTATGGATAACCGTAAAAAGTTTGAATACGATATGGGTTCTTTTCAAGGAGCTGTGCCAGTAGATAATCCGGTCTTTAGCCGCTTTCCAGAGTATGCCGACAAAATTGAAGAAGAACATGGCAAAGAAAAAGAAATTATTATGTTTTGTACCGGAGGCATTCGCTGCGAAAAAGCAGGTGCTTATATGCGCTCGCGAGGCTTTAAGAATGTTAAGCAGCTAAAAGGTGGAATTCTACGTTACTTTGAAGAAGAAGGAGCCAATTCCTATGAGGGCAACTGCTTTGTTTTTGATGGACGAGGTTTGGTAGATCCCGAGCTTAAGGCAGCTGGACAAGGAATCGGCCTTTTGCCTTACAACCTTGTTCCTATTCATTTAAAAGACTATTCTAGTTAATAGGATGGGGTCTGAGTCTCAAGCAGCTTTAAACGAAGAATTTGATGGCGACAGCCAAAATCCCATCGACTGGTGGTTGGTTTTAGCTGTGTTCCTGCTAACCCTGCTCGGGATTCTTAATGTTCATTCCGCCAGTGGCCAAGATTTCTGGATATCTTCTTTTAAAGAAATGACCATTACCCACAAACAAATAGTGTGGGTTTGCTTTGGTTATTTTTTAATTATTTTTACTCTTTTTATTGATTACCGTTTGATCGATCGAATCGCCTACTTTTTATACGGTTTAAATATTATAGCTCTTTTGCTGGTCAAGGTGATTGGAGTGAGTCGTCTAGGGGCGAAGCGCTGGATTGAGCTTGGTTTTTTTAATTTTCAACCGAGTGAATTTATGAAAATCACTTTGGTTATGGCTCTTGCTCGTTACTTTCAAAATTTAAAATCAAGGCGCGAAGCCATGGGGGTTCCGGCTCTGATTGTGCCCGTGCTGATTATTGCCTTGCCTACTTTGTTGATTATGTCGCAGCCCGATTTAGGAACCGGTGGACATCTGGCCATGATTGGGGCGATTGTTTTACTTTTTGTGGGCATAAAAAAAAGAGTCTTATTGGGAATTTTTTTAATGGCCTTTGTGAGTTTTCCCTTGGTTTGGCAGTATGGTTTAAAAGATTATCAAAAAGATCGCATACGCACTTTTATGGATCCAATGCGTGATCCAAGAGGTAAGGGTTTTAATGCCATTCAGGCCATGATTGCGGTTGGTTCGGGTCGTCTATCTGGTAAAGGTTACCAAAAAGGAACACAAACTCAATATGACTTTACGCCAGAGGAACACACAGACTTTATTTTTACAGTTCTGTCCGAAGAGTGGGGTTTTTTAGGTGTTTTGCTGCTTTTTTTACTCTATGTGTGGATGTTACAGCGTTGCTTGGCAATCGCTTCGATAGCGAAGGATCGCTTTGCCGCCTTACTGGCTGTGGGCATGGTTGCCCTCTTTATCACTCAGATTTTTATTAATGTTTCGATGGTTTGTGGGCTTTTTCCTATTGTTGGTATTCCGCTTCCCTTGCTTAGCTATGGAGGGACCTCAATGCTGACCAGCTGCTTAGCTGTGGGGCTTATCTTGGGAATTGGCTATCGTAAGAATATTTTTTGAAACAGTATCTAGGGGCCTAGTTCGGCTGCAGACGCCATGTGTCGTTATATCTTCTGAGTCCAGAGCTGGCTTACTGTAAGAGCTTGCTTGTGACCTCATTTTGCTTCTTAGAATGAAATGAGGACACAGCCTAATAACTTTCTTTACTTAGAGTCTTCTGAGGGCTACATCAAGGAGTGCATATGCCACAAATTATTTATACTATGAAGCAATTGAGCAAGGTGCATCCACCTAATAAGCGAGTGCTCAATAATATATATCTTTCGTTTTATGATGGAGCCAAAATTGGTGTTTTAGGACTCAATGGATCTGGTAAGTCGAGCCTGCTTAGAATTATGGCTGGAATAGACAAAGACTACGATGGTGAGGCTTTTGTTCGCGAAGGAATTAAAGTTGGGTACCTGGAACAAGAACCTAAGCTTGAAGAAGATAAAACTGTAAAAGAAAATGTTTTACTGGCCGTAGATGAGCAAGTTCAGCTTGTTAAAGATTTTGAAGACATCTCAAACAAGTTTGCGGAAGAAATGTCACCTGAAGATATGGAAAAACTCTTGGCTCGCCAGGCAACTTTACAAGAAAAAATAGATGCCTGTGATGCTTGGAGCTTGGATCACAAAGTGGATATGGCCATGGGAGCTTTGCGCTGTCCTCCTGGCGATTGGCCAGTTGATAAACTTTCTGGTGGTGAGCGTAGGCGAGTCGCCCTTTGTCGCTTGCTCTTGAGCCGTCCGGATATATTGTTGTTAGATGAACCAACCAACCATTTAGATGCCGAAACAGTGGCCTGGCTTGAAAAACATTTGGCAGATTTTGCGGGAACAATCGTTGCGGTTACGCATGATCGCTACTTTTTGGATAACGTTGCTGGCTGGATTTTAGAGCTAGATCGAGGAGAAGGAATTCCTTGGGAAGGTAACTATTCTTCTTGGCTTGATCAAAAACAAAAACGTTTAAAACAAGAAGAAAAACATCAGAGCAAAAGACAAAAAACTCTTGAAAAAGAAATGGATTGGATCAAGCAGAGTCCTCGTGGTCGGCAGTCTAAAAGTAAGGCCAGGGTCGAAGCTTACGAAAAATTAGTTAGTGAGCAGGGGCCAGAAAAAATAAAAGAATTAGAATTATATATTCCGCCGGGACCAAGGCTTGGTGATTTGGTGATCGAAGCTAAGAACTTACGCAAAGCTTACGGTGAGAAACTCCTATTTGATAATTTGAGCTTTAACTTACCTAAGGGCGGCATCGTAGGGGTGATTGGCCCCAATGGAGCGGGTAAAACAACGCTTTTTCGTTTGATCACTGGCCAGGACAAAGCTGATAGCGGTGAATTCAATGTTGGATCCACTGTAAAACTTTCCTATGTTGACCAAAGTCGCGACACTCTCGATAGTAAAAAAAGTATTTTTGAAGAAATTTCAGGTGGTGAAGATGTGATTCGTTTGGGCAATCATGAGGTGAATGCCCGGCAGTACGTTTCGCGTTTTAACTTCAACGGTGTCGATCAACAAAAAAAGGTTGGTATGTTGTCCGGTGGTGAGCGCAATCGTGTGCATCTAGCCAAAACTTTAAAAACAGAAGGCAACGTTATTCTTTTAGATGAACCTACCAATGATTTAGATGTAAACACTTTAAGAGCTCTGGAGGAGGCGCTGCTCAATTTTGCAGGCTGCGCTGTGGTCATAAGTCATGATCGCTGGTTTTTAGATCGTATTGCTACCCATATTCTTGCCTTTGAAGGCGATAGTGAAGTCCTTTGGTTTGAGGGGAACTATCAGGCTTACGAAGAAGATCGCAAGCGTCGACTTGGTACCAGTGAGATTATTCCTCAGCGTATAAAGTATCGTAAGTTTGAGTTAAATGTATAAAACCTGTATTCGGGATAAGAAATACTTAAGGTGCTGAATTTATTTTAGCCGAAACGAGAAAGAGGGAAGAAAGTCCCCGGAGGCGTGGCTAAAAGCCACGTCGAGGACACTTTTTTTGCTCTGACGAAGTTGTAGGCCAAATAAAACAGCAGATTAAGTGTTTCTTGTACCGAATGCAGGTTTAAAGGGCAGCGCTAAAGCCTTGAGCTTTCCAGTAGGAGAAGTATTTTTTGAGTAAATCTTCTTCGGAGGGCAGTTCTCCAACTTCTAAATCTTTTAATGCTTTGATGCTTCGTTCATTTTTGGATTGGATAAATTCAAGAGTGGCATCTTGATCGTAGTAGCTGATGAGTGGGTGAAGTTTGTTTTCTTTACTAACAAGTTTAAGTTTTTCTCGCCATATGTTGTTTGAAGTGATCTTTATATCGTAACCCATTTTAATAACTTGCTCGATAAGTTCTGTATGAGTTCTTTGTTTTGAATGCACGATATTCCAGCCGCAAGCTTTATTTTTTCGGTAAGCAAGAGACAATTTAATTAAACTCTTTGCCACAAAATCAACTGGCAGCATTTCGTGCTGGACTTCTAAAGTTGGAGCTAATTTCATTTCAATGCAGCCCACAATAAAGCGAGTTAAATTATTCTTAAGATAGTTACTTTGACCACTTACACTGTGGCCAGAAATTTGCCCTAAACGATAAATGTGAATGGGCAATTGGATTTGTTGGTGGCTTTTCCAGAGAATCCATTCTGCAGCCCATTTACTGGTGGTGTAGCCATTGGCTAGATCGGGGTGAACGGGCGCAATGGAGGGCATGCCTTCGTGAGCAATGTTTTCGACTTTGTTCATGGTGGCATTTTTACTCGAAATATAATGTATATCTTTTATTTTTTTTAAAGAAGCAAATTTTATAAGTTCTTTCACGCTTTGGACATTGGTAGGAGCCATTCTTTGGTAGCTTTGCAAATGATGAACATAGGCTCCGTTGTGATAAATACAATCAATTAGAGCAGCTAGCTCAAGCCAGCTTTTTGAATCAATACCGATTCTTTCTTTAGCTAAATCGACTAAGAGGATTTTAATCCGTGGGTTGTTTATGTGTTCTTTAAGGCTATATTGCTTTAGTCCCTCGTTGAGTTTTTCAAGAGCATGTTCTTTACTTTTTCCGCGGATGGCACAATAGACCGTAGCATCGCTTTGCTTTAATATTTCGTCCAAAAGGTGAACACCTAAAAATCCATTAGCACCAGTTAGTAAGACATTAGATATTTTCTTAGACTGCATGGATGTATTGTGGTCGATAGCTTGAGCCAAATAAGATTGCACATCATACAAAGCCTCTTTGGAATTTGCCTCGTTGATCGAGTTGTTTTTGCTCATTCATATAGCTTATCGACAGAATTTTAGCTTTAGATTAGCTATAAATAGTCATAGCTTGATTGAGTTGTTGCTAACTTAAACAAGTCATAAGTATATGATATTATTTGTAATTTTAAATTGTCTTGATTGAGAATCTGAGCTTCAGTAGCTTTTCTTCGATGGCGCTTTGTCGGATTTTTATTTTGGGGCTCTCAATCTTTGTTTTTACAAATGCTATAGCTACTGAAAATTCAGGTGAATCAGAAAAGGTAGAATGGGAGGAATTTAGATTTGGACCTGAGTTTAATTTTCAGAAGAATCCAGAATTTATTTTTTCGTTTAATAAGTATTTTTATTTATTAGGGGCATCTGTTTCTGTGGCAGCTTTGCTATTGCTAGCTGATGCCTGGTATTACTTGCCTCCGCTGGTGCCCTTTGTGTTTTATTTTAGCAAAAACATTAAACCTGAAAAGCCTAAAGATCTTATGGATCGATGGTCTGCTTATTTGCAAAGATATAGCAGGCGTAATCAAGAAATTGCAAAGTTTGATTCTTTTGAGCACAGATACTCATATAGATATGAGTATACTGAGGGTTGGGATTGGTATTATAAAGATTGGAGCTTTCGTTTGTCTTTAGATGCTGGTGTTGTTGAGGTGACGGCCACTCCATCTACGGTGAAACAGTTACTTGATTTAGAAACTGACTTGCAAAAAGATATATTTGATACGGCAGCAGCTGTGGGGCTTAAGGTTTTTCGAGCTTGGGATGTGCTCAACGCTGGTCATGTAAATATTGGTTTTTTCTTAGGATCGGATTCGCATCGAAAAATGTTAAAGTTTTTTATTATTGATTTTTTTAATCATGCGGAATTGGCAATGGGTATTCTGATTAATGACCCGCTTACGGCTCGTATGCCAATGAAAAGCCGAATCTTTCGCAAAAAACTTAAAGACTTTCTCGAAAGTAAATCCCCTAATTATGAAGAATTGTTATTTTTTTTAAAAGAATTATATTCAAAAGCTACTTGGCACAGGTTCTTGTCTGCTGGACTTTCAACTAATTCACATGATCAAGCTCTCAATATTGATAGCCTCTTCTTAGGTAGTTCGCTTTTTGAGAGACGTCTTGAAATTCGTTCTGTGCGTGGTCAGCGTAATATACGCGAGTTTATTCTAGTGGCGGAGCTTTTTGAAGCGCGTTTAAATTATTTAAACACTTTAGCACAAAGTCCTAGTTTAAATAGTCGCAAGCCAGTTAAGAAAATGCGAGATAAAATCTTGGCCTTTAAAGACTATGTTACTGAGGCCGGTTTGGAGTGGAGCAAGTATAGAGTGTTGATGCCTAAAAAATACCAGCGTTATGAAGAACGAACTTTGTTGCAAAAAAAGCGCTTATTTGGACTGGGCGAGAATTGTGAGCAAAGATTCTATCCTCAGTTTTAAGCTTTAGTTTTTTGTATGGAAAGAGACCTTACGCTGACTGCTTTTTGTTGAAAGAATCAAAATCAATACAAAGTTGTTTTGATAAGTTGTTTAGAAAGCTAGATTTTGAATGAATGCAGCACCAATAGAGTTTTTGTTGGTATTTTTTCGAAGGAATAATTTCGACTAATCTTTTCTTTTTAAGATGGGGCTGGGCAATGTATTCAGGCAAAACAGCTGCGCCAAAGCCTTCAAGACAAGCGTTTAGTAAAGCGGTAGTCGATGGAAGGATGTACTCTGCTACATTGGTTTTCTTAATAAAATATCTATGGAGAATGTCATCTTTGCTGTATTTGCAGACTGGAAATTCCGCATTAAATTTTTGAGATTTAACATGCGGAGCTTTATAGAAACTATAGTTGAATTCTCCCAGATAATAGTTTTTAAAAATATGTTCGCTCGCTTTTTTAGAACTAATGCAAGCTAAGACTTCAGAGTTGTTTAACATGGCCAGGCTTTGATCTTGATCGCTTACTTTGATATCAAAGATGATTTTTTTATAAGATTTCTTTATTTGGCTAATTGATTTAAAAAACCATGAATCCATGCTTTCTGCGTTGATAGCTACTGGAAAGGTTATTGCTTCATTGAAATTTTTATCCAGTTCGTTTTCTAGGAGTTTAACTTTAACGTAGTGTAGGAGTAGTTCTTTGCCATGTTGAGAGATAATAGGAGGTGTTCTCTTTTGTAAGAGGCTTCTTCCAAGAGTGCTTTCTAGCTTTTTTATCCTTAATGATACGGCGGCTTGTGTGAGTCCCAGTTTCTGGGCGGCTAGTGAAAAACTACCAAGATCTACGGCAAAGTGTAGAGCTTCTAAGGCATCGTAATCATACATGATATTACCTTAGTATAAATTATTTTTATAGTCAATTAAAATTATAAAATTTACTAATCTTGTAAAATCGAGGATCTTTTGTTGCATGAAGCATGCTTTCTTTAAGTTTTTTTATCTGTTGGTTACTTTTTGTGGAGCCAACACGGTGTTTGCAGCTGAGCCGGATGATTGTGAGAGTCGTATTGCTCCTAAAGATCAAGAAGTTCTAAGTCTTGCTCGAAAGCCTCAGTATTTTGAAAGTACAAATGTGCATATAAAGGGAGAAAGAACAAAAAGATTAATGATTGTTTTTCGAAGTAATGGTTGTGCCTTTAAAAGAAAGACAGATGGCAAAAGTTTGAAGAATCAAGTTTGTAGACATTGTAATTTTAATCTCCATGCCATTGCACCAGCATCTCACCAGGTAACAGCTTCAGATCAGCTATATCAGTTTGAAAATGTTATAAATCGCTATGAAGCAATGATTGAGGAAGGCGTTATTACACAACTTGATCTTTTAACCTCAGGTAATTTTGTAAATCCCGAGGAATTTAGTACTGAGCTATGGGAGAGCCTCATAGCAAAAGCGAATCAATATGCTAGGCTACAAAAAATCGTACTCGAGGGTAGGGCTGAATATATAACTAGAGATCGAGTAGAGTATCTTCGACAAATAAGTAGAGAAGATCTTTTTTTAGAGTTTTCTATTGGCGTTGAATCAACAAATATTAAGACACTAAGGTTTTTAAGAAAAGGCTTTAGTGCGGCAATGTTTATGGAGGCCATCGCAGCAATAAGCAGTCAAAAGAGTACAGGACTGCATGTTAATTTACTATTTAAGCCCAGGCCAGGTTTGAAGAGAAAAGAGGCTATTCGCGAGCTTGTTGTTTCAGCCTTAGATGTGCTACGAGTTTCTAAAGGGCTCAAAACACGTATCGCAATACATCCTATGTTTATTGCTCCACAAACATACATCGAAGAACTTTTTAACAATGGTACCTATACTCTTCCTGATTTAAATGATTTGCCTTTGGCAATGGCACTTATTGTAAAAATGGCAGCGAGTTTTGGTCTTGCAAATCTTAATAGTATTTTTGCTGGCTTGAGCGACGAAGAGTTGTCTAATGGCAGAAATACTGTAGGGAAAAAAAGTAGAGAATTGTACGAAGATATCCAAGAATTTAATGGAAGTCAGAATTTAGTTTTTTTAAACAAGTACTTCGAAGATGCTGAATTTAATGATTTGCTAGAGGAATTATCGAGAGAATATAACTCTCGATCAAATGGACAGAGAGTGTTGAATCCTTATTGATTGAGAGATTCATAAGTAGATATTTCGCCAGGTTTTAGTGAACCCAAAAGATATTTATGAAACTGCACGCGTACTAAGCGAAGGGCTCTTAAATCAAAAACTTCTAACATACGTCTTATCTGCCGCTTGCGTCCTTCTTGTAGAGTGATTTTAATCTTGAAATTGTTGATTCTTTGTACATCGCACGGAGCGGTTGGTCTGAGGTCTCCTATGTCTAAGCCTTCGGACATTTTTTTTATTTCAGAGTCGTGAATCTTGTGGTCTACGTTTACGTGATAGGTTTTTTTGTGTCCAAAGCTTGGGTGGCTTAATTGGTGCACCATCTCCCTTGAATTTGTTAACAGAAGCAAACCCTCAGAAGGGACGTCTAGCCTTCCGATGTAATAAAATTTTTCTTTTAAATCTAGGTGATGGATTATAGATCTTGGATTGTCTGCGTCAAGAGTGCATTCAATACCTGGCGGCTTGTGGTAAAGGTATAACTTTTTTTCTACGTTAACAATTTTTACAGTTCTACCATTATGCTGAACTATGTCCATTTCGGACACTTGATCACCTGTTTGACAAATCTGATCGTTAATTGTTACTTCGCCCCCTTGGATTAAAAGATCTGCTTTTCTTCGGGAGCATAAGCCAGCTTCGGCTAGGTATTTATTTATTCTCATTCAGTACCAAAAAGTATTTTTAAATCTTCCAGTAGGTCAGATCTTGCGACTGGTGAATGGTCGTTAGGGCTTTGTAAACGCTCTTCTAAAGAATCAAGGGCTTTGATAAGCATAGGGATGGTTTTTTTTGTGAGAGAAGTATACAAATTTTCTATGTAACGCTCTTTTTTTGTATCTTGCAAGAAAAAATGTAAATTGGTTCCTAGAGACTGATCTATTGTTAAGTATGGTTTTCGAATTGCATCTTTATATTCGGTTGCAGTTATATGGAATCTTTCAGGAGAGTGTAAACGTAGGTATCTACTCTCTCCATCTATGCTACTTATATCTATTACAAAAATTCGTTCATCCATTTTGTACAATATAGCTCCTGTCCCAGGCTCAGCGCTTTCATCTAGGGTGATCGTTTTTTGTTGTTTGCTTTTTTTCTTTAAAAGATTATGGGCTGTTTCTAATGCTAGCTGCCACTCTTCAGCCCTGTTTGAATACATTTCTGCTTTTTGCAAAACTGTATTTTCTAAAATTGCTATTTCATCGGCTTCTCCATGTTGAGATTCTACTAGTTCTGTGAACGCTTCAAGCGCGCTTATGAGTTCCTGCGCAGCTTCTTGCAGTTCGGATGAGTCCCTAACTTGGCCGTCTATTGAAAGGCTAAAATAGGGGTTGAGCTCATTTTCGCATGCTTTGCTGCTATTGCTTAGAGCTAAGGAGCTGATTCCACAAAGCAAAAATAATATCTTTCTTTTAAAACAGGACATAAGTTGCTGTGTATATTATTAGTTTTTCTTTCTAATGCCTAGGAAAAAATTGTAAGTGATTGATATATTTACGATTTAAGAATTAACCTAAAATTGATCCAAATGCTCTAAAGAAATCTGCATAATGGTTTTATAGTGAGAATAACAAAGGGGTTATTAAACATGTTTTATTACGCGACATCTCGCAAAATCGGGCTTCCCCTCATTGGTCGAAAGACCAGTCCCTTTCCTCATAGAGATGGAGTGTTTTAAGAAAAAGTTGAACGTTAGTTGTATAAGCTCAACAACTTTTTATGTCCCAGCTATCGATTGAGATAGCCGGGACATTTTTTTTAGATTTACTTATCTTCTGTAATTGGGAGCATAGGTTGGATGTAAATATCGTTACAGCTTAAAGTGACTTCTTTTTCGCCATAGGTCTTTGCCGTTGTATATTTTACGGACCAAACTTCGTCTGTTTTAGTTGCTTTTAATACCACAACAGTGTCTACAGTTACTGCGTCTGCCTCACCGTTTTCTCCCTCAACTCTTTCGAAGTCATATTCCCAGACTCCAGCACAAGTAAAAGAATTACCTTTTTCGAAACGATTTGTTGTATTCATCGGGCACATAAGAAGTGCTGTGGAGTAATAGTGGCTGATTGATGCTACTACAATCCCGTCTGATTCAAGTACGGTTGCAGAAATTCCATTTTGTTCAGACTGGCAATCAAGTAGTGATTCAAAGCTACTAGCTGTCTGGCTTAAGGCCCCAAAGTTAATAAAAAGAGTTAAAAGTAAAAAATATTTTTTCATGTGTCGAAATCCCCCTATATATAAGTATTAAGGGAAAATTGATCTACGCATAGTCATTGTGCAGCAGACTAGAGCTGTCTAGGTGCTGTTCTGTCTTATTTGGTTTTTTTTGACTAAAAATAAATGAGTAAATATTTACTGGTCTTAATTCAGACTTTCTTTTGAGGTAACGAAAGCATCGCCGCAGTTTAAAGTGACTTCTTTTTCACCATAAGCCTTGGGAGTGGTGTAGCTCACAGACCACTTTTCGTTGGCATGACTTGCTTTTAAAACAACGACTGTATCTTCTTCGACTGCTTTTACTTCTTTAATTCCTTTTTTAATTTCGTCATCTTCATGTGGCCAAACTCCCGCACAATTAAAAGCTAGGTTGTTGTTTAAACGAGTGACGATGTCTTTTGGACATATAAGAAGTAAAAAGGCATCGAGGTGAATAATGGAGGCCATTTTTAAATCACCTGCTTGAAAAACTATAGCCCAGGGAGAATTGTATTCTTCTGAATCACATTCAAGTAAAGGGTTGAAGTGCATAGGTTGCTTTTGTCCAAAACTTCCAAAATCAATAAAAAGAGTTACGAGTAAAAAATATTTTTTCATATGTAGAAATCCGCCCTATGTTTCAGTATGGGGGGAAATTTCTTCGATTCATAGTCTTTATACGACAGAATAAAGACTATGCGATATTATTGGCAGCTCTTTTAGCTTATCCAGTCGCCTTTTTTTATTTTTTCTAAAATAATTTTTTCGATAGCAATTGGATCTTTAGGGTCGACCATAATAAAGGCTTGCTGTTCACAACGACGCTTGTGTTTTAAAAGCCATTTTAGGATTTGGGTGACTCCTTTATTTTTTTTGTCTTTAAAAAAGGGATCGTTGTTTAAAGCATCCTGGGCTTTTTTTAGTGTACGAGCGTCTTTTGGATCTTTGGGGTCGACTTTGTAGTCACTAAGATCATACTTTTCGATGTCTTTTGGCAAAACCCCTAGAAAGCGTACCTCGGGACAACTAAAGTCAGAGTTTCTTAGCAAACTGGCAGCTGATCCTGCTTTAAGAGTTCTGTAAATATTTTGCACAGTGTAGGCATCGAGGTCGCCAAAAAAGTACATTGGAATTTTCAGTTGATCGGATATGCATTTCGCCCAAGAGCGTACAGCGTTTGAAGGGACTCCCTGCGCACCCATAACAATTGCGTTGTTGCGTTTTATAAAGCCATTGGCTACAAGCGTGTTGGCTGTACCTTCGGATTCAACAATTAAACAAAACTTAGGTTTTGTGCTTTTTTTAGGCTTAAGAGTAAAGCTTTGTGGTTTGTTCTTTGGTTGAAAAGCCGAAGTACCCATTGAGCTTAAATCCACAGTGGCTTTAGTGCCATCAAGGAGTTTTTCAGTAACCACTAAGTTGTTCGAATAGGTTTGGCCGCCACGATCGTTGGCAATACAGTTTATTTCTTCGCGGTAGCATTCAATTAGCTCACATATAAAATTAATAATTGAATCACTTTCTTCTTGGGATCCAAAATCTAGTGGCTTGAGTTTTTTGTCGTGCTTACAAAGACCTTTGGCAACATAATATAGTTCACGTTTCGTTCTTACAGCTCCACTTTTGAGGTTTTCTAATAAGATCTCTAAGTAAAAAATGGCTCTCGACATTTTTTGCACTGAGGATACATTTAGTTCCGTCGAAACCTGTTTCTCGCCAGGTGTTAAATAGCCTGTTTTAGCGTCGTAAAAGGCATTGTCTAGAGAGCACTTAAGCGCTTTTAAGACGGGCTTTTTAGCTTTCTCTAAATCTTTGATCATGTGCAGACAAAGCTCTTTAGAGAGCTTTGGAATATCTTGATTTCGTCCTATTTTATTTTTGCTCATTTTTTACTTTTCTTCTTTTTAGTTTTACTTTCAGCAGCTTTTTTGGCTCGCTCTTCTGCTTTGATCTTGGCTTCTGCTTGCTTCTTTTCTGCTAACTTAAGTTGTGCAGCTGTTGTGTCGGCATCGCGGCCTAAAATTTTCATTAAACCTTTGCGAGCTTTATCGAGTCTTGTGTTGGGAACTTTGCTAATGCGACCTAAAATATCGATTAGAATAGGTCCAAATTGTTCGATGTGCCTACGTTTGTTTTCGAGTTCAGCTTCCTTTTTTTCTCTTTTAATATGCCGAGCTAGCCTTTGGCCGGCTTGCATAAGGGCTAGACGAATTTCTTCGACTAACTCGTTGGAGCCATCAACGGTTTCTTTGGAGGCATTTTTAAATTTAATAAAGGGGCTTACAAGACTTATTGCAAAAATATAAGGACCCTGAGGAAGAGAATTACGTGGCTGGCTAAGGCCATAACTACGCCAGTTTACAGATTCAATGGCTTTAACAATGGCACAAGCCGATTTATCAAACTGAAGTGGAACTCTATTGGCAAAACGTAAAACAGTTACCGACTTTTCTTCTTCTTTGGAGTTTTCAAGGCGCGCTAAGGCAACTTCGATAACCACTGGTTTGGCATCGCAGATTTTTGGTTTTCGCGAGACCACACTAAAAAAATCTACATCTCCGACTCGTTGAATGCTCTTTGATAAAGCATCTTCACCAATTCTTAAAACCGACTTGGTCGATGGAGACATAACGTCTGTATTTTGAATGGCCGAAAATGTTTTTTTAATATCTTCGTTGCTTAGGGAATTGGCAGCTTTGTTTAAAAGAGCTTTCGGAATACCATTTTTAACAAAAGCTTTAATGGTTTGATCGCTGACCCTTGAAAAGGCTTTTTTAAGAAAGTTTCTAAAAGGCGCTTTACCAAATAAACTCAAATGCCCAACATATTCACCTAGCTTCATGGTGTGAGGGTGGGGCTGCACAGCTGGTGGAATTTCTATATTGTGCTTTGAGAGTCGCTCAAAAACGATCCAGTCATCATCATTGATTTTGTAGCTTAGTTTTAAATGTGGATTAACTATACTGCTGCCGATTAAATAAGTAAGAACTCCACCCTCGCCGTTGAGTTGTAAGCGTCCATCAAAGAAAAATTCAACACTGACTCCGTGAGGTCTGTCCCAACTAATAGTTTTTGAGTTTTTAAAGACGCCTTTATTCTTTTTAATGTCGACTTCTACAACGCCACTAACAGCTTTACGCATCTTTTTAGTTTTGGAAATAATATTAGCTCCGCGAGTGCTGGTGAGTTGCGCCCAGGTTGTTGCAGCCGAAATACCAATACCTTGTTGGCCTCTTGAAGCGCGGCCTCTGCCAAATTTTGAGGAAGCTAAGTATTCACCGTAAACTCGAGGAAGGTCATCTGGCGAAAGTCCCGGGCCATTGTCCGTAACTCGAAGTCTGATTAAGTCCGTATTTTTATGTGTGCCGGCGCCCTGTTTTTCGATTTCTACACTTATTTCTGGCAAAATACCTGCATCTTCGCAGGCATCAAGTGAGTTATCGACCGACTCTTTAAGAGTGGTGAGCACCGCTTTGTTGGCTGAAGAAAAACCGACCTGCTGTAAGTTTTTCGAGAAATATTCAGCAGTTGAGCTGGTGGTGATTTTGTTTTTCACAAAGGAAAGGGTAAACGAAATATGAGCGCTTGCATATAATGAGGCGTTACTTAAAGACGTCACAAGGCGTTGAGCCCTGTGAAAAGCTCTTGAGTGACCCGCTGCGCTACTCTATAAGCTTTTCAGGTGTCAGAGCTTAGGAAATTAAAAATCAATGAATGTTTTTTGAGCATTCAGGGAGAATCGACTTATGTCGGCGAGCTTTGTGCCTTTGTGCGCCTAAGTGCCTGTCCTCTAAGATGCACTTATTGTGATACAGAGTATGCTTTTTATGAAGGCAAAATGAAAAGTTTTGATGACTTGCACGCCATTGTTGATTCTTACGGAGTTGCTATGGTCGAGGTCACTGGAGGTGAGCCCCTCGCTCAAAGCAACACTCCATTATTTCTTAAAGAACTTGTAGACAAAAAATATAAAGTTTTAATAGAAACCAGTGGAGCTTTTTCTCTAAAAGATTTAGCGCCTGAGGTAGAAGTTATTATGGATATTAAAACACCATACTCCGGTGAGCTAGCCAAAATGCATTGGGATAATATGGCTTACTTAAAGGAAGGTGTTGATCAGATAAAGTTTGTTTTAGGCAATAGAGCTGATTTTGATTTTGCGGTCGAGACTTGTAACAAATACGAGCTCTGGAAAAAACACACACTGCTTCTTTCTCCAGTATTTGATCAGTTAAGTTTAAAAGAAGTGGCCGCTTGGATGATCGAAAGCAAGCATCCCTTTCGTTTGCAAACCCAGCTACATAAACATATTTGGGGCGAAGCGGAGCGCGGAGTATGAGTTTTAAAGCGCGGATTTCCGCTCAATTTATTTTTGAAGCGGCTCACCAAATGAAGGTGGGCTATCCTGAAGGCCACCCAAACCTGCGTTTACATGGCCATAGTTACTTGGCAAAGGTGGTGCTTTTTGGAGAGGTAAACCCAGAAGATGGTATGTTGTGCCAGCTTGAAGATCTGGAAGCTGAATTAAAAAAAGTACAAGAACTCTTAGATCACTCCTGTCTCAATGAAGTCGAAGGCCTAGAGCATCCCAGTTCAGAATTTTTAGCTTATTGGATATGGCAAAAATTAAAAGTTGCTCTGCCGAAATTAGAAAAAGTTATTGTCGAAAGAAGCCATAGGGGAATCACTGCGGAGTACTGCGGAGATGACTAAAAACAAAGCCTTGCTTTTGCTCTCAGGCGGGCAAGATTCTTTTACCTTGTTTTATTGGGCCAAAAAACAATTCGCCTCGATTGAAGCTCTGTCCTTTAATTATGGACAACGCCACTTGGTGGAGCTTGAGGCAGCAAAAGAGCTATGTGAAGCCCATGAGGTGCCTCATTCTATTTTAGAGCTAAGTTGTTTAAAGCAAATTTCTAAAAATGCCTTAGTGAATTCTGAAAGAGAAATTTCACTTAAGGGTGACTATCAAGGTTTGCCCAGCACTTTTGTGCCTGGGCGCAATGCTCTGTTTTTAACTCTTGGAGCCTCTTATGCCTTGCCAAGATCTATAAACGAAATCGTTATCGGTGCTTGTGAAACAGATTATTCTGGCTATCCAGATTGCCGAGAAGAATTTATTGCCTCTATGGAACAATCTTTAAGTTTGGCAATGGCAAATGAGCTTAAAATTCACAGGCCACTCATGTTTATGGACAAGGCGCAGACTTTTGCAATGGCCAGTGAATTAGAAGTGCTTGATGATGTGATAAAAAAGTCTCACACATGTTACAAGGGAACGCGCGATGTCTTGCAAGAATGGGGATATGGTTGTGGAGAATGCCCAGCATGTGTTTTGCGTAAAAATGGTTTTAAAGAGTTTAAAGGAGAAGTAAAATAAATGGCTAAAGCTGAAGGTAAAACCCTAACTTTTTTAGATGAAAAAGCAATTGATGTTGCCATACTAGAGACCTTTCCCTACGAAGGACCGCGGCAGCGTGTGCTTTATGAAACTGAAGAGTTTTCGGCAGTCTGCCCCTTTTCGGGCTTGCCTGATTTTGGAAATTTATCGATTGAGTATATTCCAAGCAAAAAAATTGTGGAACTTAAATCGCTTAAGTATTATTTGCTCAGTTACCGCAACGTAGGCATTTATCAAGAGCATGCCAACGCTCGCTTGTTTGAAGATTTAAAAAAGCTTCTCGATGCTCAAGAGCTAACCGTTTCACTTGAATACAAAACTCGTGGTGGTATCGATACAACGACGAGTGTGAGCACTCTAGAAGACTAGTACAGTGTTTCTTGAATTTTTTGCAGGGATCCTGCTTGATCTTTTCACCTCAGTCATCCAAATAGCTCCTAGCCCTAGCTATGGCTAGCCCGTCGTCGCTATTTAAACTAACTGATGCAAAAATCTCAGCGCACTATCCCTACGAAATTCAAGAGACGCTGTACTAGCGGCTTATTTTGTTTATTATTTCCTGCGCACTTAAAATTTGATGAATGCCTTCTACGCTTTTGCCTGCCTGATAAAAATTCTTGTACTTGTTGCCTTTTAAATTGGAGTTTTTGAGCTGCAAAATTGACTTCAATGTAAAATAGGCCCGTCCTAAGTGTTTTAGTCTTTTGTTTTTTAGAAATAAATTTTGCCAATAGTTCGCTTTGATTCCCATTTTTTGAACAGCTGAAGTGTTGATAACCGAAACGGGGACACCTGTGATTTTTTCACTTAAAACAATGTCTTTTTCTTTGGCCGCGAGAATCGCTTTTTTGTAATCAATGTGAGCGTTACACTCTTTAGACGCAATAAAGCGTGTGCCGAGTTGAACTCCTGCAAAACCGATTTTTAGAGCTTCTTGGAAATCAGCTTTTTGGCTAATTCCGCCAGCTAGGACCAGAGTTTTGTTTAATGGAGCGAGTTCATCGTAGAGCTTTTGAGCGCTTTGATGGCCGGCGTGGCCTCCTGCTCGATTGTTTACACAGATAAAACCGTCGACACCTGCATCTAAAGCGATTTGGGCGTGCTTGAGTCCAACTACGTCGTGAAAAACATAACCTCCATATTTTTTGACTTTTTTAACAACCCAGTCTGGTTTTCCTAAGGCGCTAACAAAAAATCGAACTCCCTCTTCGAGGGCAATGTCGAGCCAATGATTCATTCTGTCTATATAGCGTTTGGAACTTTGTTCAATAATGACATTTAGGCCAACAGGTTTGCTAGTTAAGCTTTTGATATAACGTAAGCCTTCTCTAAAGTCGTGCTTAAACACATAAACTAGAGATAGGGGTTGAATGATTCCTAGTCCGCCAGCTTCACTGACAGCAGCAACTAGTTCGGGATTGGAACAAGGGTACATCGCTCCACAGATAACGGCTTTTTCAACTCCCGCAATTTCTAAAAATTTATTTTCGTTCATCGATTTTCCAATCGGCTGTAATGGTCGCAACATGTGTATTTTTTTTGTCAAAAAGTTTTGCGGTTATGGTGTTGAGACCTGTTTCAATCTTCTTGGGGTCAATTTTACATTGGCAACTTATGTTGCCTCGAGCTTTTGAGTGGTATTGAGCTTTCAGTTCGGTAAGAATAAAACGGTAGTTGTTTTCTAAGACAGTTAAAAGAGCAAGGCCCGTGCTTAGTTCTCCTGCATTTGCCAGAGCTAAAGCATGAATGCAGTTTAAATGATTGCGATTTTTTTTTCGATCGGGAAGCAGCACTTCAATGTCACCTCGATCAAGCTTGTTGACTACGGCCTTAACAGTGCCTGTGTAGGGAATAAATTTGCCCACTAATAAGCTAAAGAGTTTTTTTCCGTAGGTGTTTTTGTTAAGTTTTTTCCAAAGGCTTAGTGCTGTAGTTAAATTCATAATAGGTACGTCTCTTAATATGTACAGAGTGAAAGTATAGCAGAAGGCTCCTGTATTACCAAGCGCGGGATCAGTATGACGAATCTTTTTGCTATTTGAAATATAAGGATTACTGTGTTGACTTTGTTTGCATGGGTGGGATTAAGAAAACATTTTATTTACTAAGTCTTTTGATTTTAAATTCAGTTTATTCACAGCTGTGTGTAAAAGATGCTGCAAATAGCTGGCAGCTTGATACTGATAACTTAGTTTTAATAGAGACAAAACATGTGTTGCATAAAAAGTTCCTTGCTCTATACGGGAGAGGCAACCAGATACCTCAAGTCTACAACGCTGGAAACTATTCAAATTTGTTTGAAAATATAAATGATCGCTGGACTTTAAATGCCAGTCAAAAAATCTCTTCAAATTTTAAGCAGGCTCTTTTGTCTTTTGTGAACGATGGATTGGATCGCGACCAGAGAGAAGAAACAAGAACTGTAGATGAGGCGCTAGATTCATTAATGTCTGTAAACAATTATACGGCTCAAGCTTTTGCTATTAACAGGCATCCTTTAGTTCTTATTGAACAATATCGAAGTAAAGATGCTGAAGCTAAGGAATACTATAAAGTGAAGTATTATGATGTTAATCCTTTCAATATTGGTAAGATCCAAAGTCGCAGTGCTTTTTATCAAATGAGCGTATATGATAATGATTTGCAAGCTCGTGAAGTAGCGGTGTTAAGTACAGGTCATGTGATTAGGTGCTCACAATCTAGCGGCAGTCAGATTGATTCTGATGACTATTTTGACTTTGCGAAACACTTATATTTAACGCATATAGATTACTATCGTAAACTGGGAGAGGCTACAGGTACCTTTGGTGGTCAAGCTCGCATTGGCCGGGTTGGTATTATTCCTGTGGTCGAAAAGATCGTGGGCTCACACATTGTATATGATTTTGAGGCTTCTAGAATCGTTTACTCTGATCTTGGATTTCAAAGTACAATAAAAGGAAAAGTTAGTTTGTATTTTCGCAATGGTGTATACGATGGCTATACGGTGCTTTATGACTGATCTAGTCCCAGAATTTCTTCAACCATAGGTTGAAGTTTTGTAAGTCCACACTTTAGACCAAAGTCAACTGATTCCTTTGGGCTTTTGCCTAATTTGTAATGAGCAAGTAGCGCCATAAGTGCGCCAACCCGGTTTCCGCTGCCACAGCTGATAACTATTTTTTTATTTACTTTGTCGATCAGTTCAAAAGCCAGTTCAATTGTTCCGTTGTTAAAGTCTTGTATGGAAGAAATTGGTATAGAGTGAAATTCAATATTTTTTTCTTCTATAAAATTTTTATAGGCTTCAAAGTCGGGATATTCATCGGTTGCTCTTAGGTCAATTATACTTTGAACTCCGGCTTTAGATGCCTTGTTAAAAAAATCAGCGTTTTGAATAAGTCCACCAAAGATGTATTGTTCAAGATGAATTTCATTTATAAGGCCAAGATTTTCTTCGTGCATATAGAGAACTTTAATTTGCCTTTGATATTAATAGCAAGTCAATAAGTGTAAAAACTAAGGAGAGTTCATTTTTTACTGATTTAGTTTTTAAAATCGCTCATGGAACTGTAAACACCAAGCCCATCTCCTACAAATTTTTGAAAAAGACTGGGCGGAAGAGTCGCCTTAAGTAGAGGGAGGGCTTTTACCATAAATGGAGCTTTGCAGATCGATTTTTTTCGCTGGTAGGCGTTCCATATAATATTTGTAATTTCATTTGTTTGTAGCATGGGTACTAACTTAGGGGCTTTTACGCCATCAAACATGCCTGTGTTAATGTAGCTAGGGGCAATATTAGTAATTTGGATGGGAGTGTCTTTGAGTTCCACCTGGAGGCTTTCAGCCCAGCCTAATAAAGCCCATTTACTGGCACAGTAGACTGACATTTTCGGGTTGCCAAAATAAGAGGCAGCCGAAGCCATGTTTATAATGGCCCCATCCGAATTTTTTAGCATATGGGGTAAGAGTGTTTTGGTCAGCAGCATTGGAACTGTGCTGTTGATAGTCATTACATTTAAAATGTCTTTCTCGCTGTAGTCTTGAAAGTATTTACCGCTCACCACGCCTGCGTTGTTAAACAATACAGATATTTTTTCATGCATAAGTATTTCTTCGTTAAGAAGAGCTTTTAATTTGTCTACTTCTAGCAAATCAACATGCCTCTCGAAGACCTGTTGCGGATTGAATTCATTTTTAAATTCATGACTTGTTTTGTCTAGTTCTTCAGAATTAACATCCCAAAGAATGACTTTGTTTTTGTTTTCAAGGGCTTTTCTGGCAAAAGCTTTGCCAATGCCTCGCGCAGCTCCGGTTATTAAAAAAGTTTTCACATTTAGATACAAGACTTAAGAGGACTTTGCTGTCAAATATACGAAGAAAACAATTGCAAAAATGATTCTGTACCAAGCAAATGGCTTGAAGTCGCCTTTGTTTAAATAACGCAGGAAGGATCTAATCACGATCAGTGCTACAAAAAAGGAGCTAACAAGCCCTATAGAGAGCAGGGCTGCTGCTGAGGGGTTCTCCAGAAGCGCTTTTCCTTCTTTGAGGCCGTCATAGACACTCGCTCCCACAATTGTGGGAATAGCTAAGATAAAAGAAAATTCAGCAGCCCGTTTTTGACTAAAGCCCAGCAACCTGGCTCCCACTATAGTGCTCATTGAGCGAGACATTCCTGGCCACAAAGCAAAGCATTGACAAAACCCAATAGCTAAAGCTTTTTTGTAATTCATTTGGTCACAATGACTTTTTTTCTTTTTACGATGCTCAACCCAAAGCATAAAAAGACCTCCAACCAATAGGGCAAGTGCCACACTGCTGCTATTGAAGAGATAGATTTTGATTTTGGAATGAAAAAGCAGTCCGATAATAGCCGCAGGTAAAAAAGCAACAAGCACATATAAAATCTCACGAAGAGCTTTTTCGCTTTTGTTGATAATGGCGTCTGCTAACAATTCTTTAAAAAGATATTGTCTATAGTGCCAGATTACAGCCAGAATAGCTCCGCTTTGAATGATGACTTCGAAGGCTTTCACAAAAGGGCTAGGGGGAATGTTTAACAAGTCTGAGGCTATAATGAGATGGCCAGTTGAGGAAATTGGTAGGAATTCAGTAATTCCTTCGATTATGCCCAGAATCAAGGCTTCAAAATAACTCACGGTTTTTTTAAGCTAGCATGAAAATTTCTCGAGTACTAAGTGGGGGTGTCAAAAAAGAGTGAGGCTTTTGGCAGCTTTCCTTAGAATTGTGGATAATAATAGTATGCGCAGTTTTTATAATTTTACATTGACCATTTCGTTATTCCTATTTGCTTCCTGCACTCGTTCTGTTTTGAGAATGCCGGCACAAAGTACTGATGTGCCTGGGTATGTTGCCATGAAAAGAAGTGTGGATTCTGGATGGGCGGCAGATTTGAAAAAATTAAGTGAAAAAACGACTAAATCACCCTATTCAAAAAAAGTCTTAACTGAATCCTATAAGGCTTGTCAGGAAGATTTTTCTTCTTTTTTTATTGGTGCTGAATCTATTACCGCAAAAGAATTTATGGATTTTATTTTTTCCAAAGAACAAAAAACATTTTTAAAAGCGGTGCCACTTTCGAGCCCATTGGCTCTGGGCGGCTTTAGAGATGATATTGTGTATCTAGCTCAAAATTATCTACCAACTGATGTTTTGCAAGAAGCGGCCCTTAAAATACCAAACTTAGAATATGTTTATGGTCAATTGTTGGAAAGACAGGTTGATGCAAAGAACAGTCACCTTTGGGGTCATACTAAAGTTTTTGCTGCATTGGTGCTTCTTAAAATTTACTCAGATCACGTTCACAAAATGACTGATCGCTCGAAATACCTTTCTGGTTTAGATTGTATTTGGTCGCTTTTAGAAATGCTTAAAATAGAGGCTAATGACCCAACTTCAAATAAACTCATATCTCGCACCATAAAAGATTTATCACTTTGGAAAGCTCAGGAATTAGTTATGATTCCTTATAAGGAAGGTCGTTTAAAGCAAGAAGAGCTTGATCTTAAAATGAATGAATTATACGGTATGTTTCAACGAGTGAAAAACACAAGTAATTCACCACGTGCTAGAGCCTTTTTCTCGGCTATGTTTTTTTACAATAGGTAGACTGAGTTTCGCCTCTTTTGTTAAAAATACAATCGTGATGATTTCTGTGGTCGTTCCAGTTGACTGGTAGATCATCCATTAACTCTCCTGTACTCGAATACAGTCGGCATCTGTCATTGCCGTTCACAGATATATTTATCTCGAAAATCGCTATGACTTTACAGTAGGTGTTATTAGAGTTGGTCATTTACAAAAAGATTTTAACGAGACCTTAACAAAGCTATATTTTGTGATTGTGATCACAGAAGCGCTCTGCGTCCGCAAATTAGGGTCTAGAGCTCTTTTTTTTGTTAAACCTGCCTTATTGGGCTACAAAGTATTTATGTTAAAAAAGATGAATTGGCTCTTTCTATTTATGTGCTTAGTTTTTTCGTCCTGCTCAAAAAAGCAAAAAGTTTTACAAGATTCCGGTTCTGATAAAGCCTCTGAGCTTCTGCCTGAAAGTTTTTTTGAAGGCAAAATTGAAGTTGAAATCAAGGAGAGCTTTCACGATGGCATAAATTTTGAGTTTAACTCAAGAGATGAAAGTGACTTTAACTCTCAATCAACTGAGAGTCTTTTGGATAGAGAAGTTGAATATTCATACACTTTGGTCACGGATTTAGGAGAAAGAATAGCAATTTCGTTTGAGGATTTAAACGGTGATTTTGAAGTAGAATCAGAAAATAAATATCGAATCCACGGCGAATTAGTCGATGGCAAAATTATAACAAAAAGTTCATATATTTCATTATTTAATAGGGGTGTTAGCTTGCAGTCTGACCCCGATAAAATATGGAAACTTGCTCTGGTAAAAATTAATTTTTTAGACGAAGAAGCCGTATGCGATGCCCAGGAAATTCGTAATCTTGCTTATAATTCTTTTCAATCGATTCAGCAATTTGTAAAAGATGTGTCCGAAGATAGAGTGAATTTTAAAACTGAAAATATTTCTGTAATTGAAAATATAACAATACCTATTGGAATAGCGGGAGAAGAAACATGCAATTTAGGATTGTGGCGTAGCGAAATCTTGAAAAAATTACCTAATGTAGAAAATGACCACGATCGCGTCTTATATTTATTGCCTAGAACGGCTCCCTGTTGGTGGGCTGGACTGGCAACGGGAAAATACGTTTGGACTCGTGCTTGTAGTTATTATGTAGCCAATCATGAAATCTTACATTCTTTTGGCATGTCCCACGCTAGTTCCAGAAACGCAGATGGCAGCAAAGCAACATATGGCAGCCGTGCTGATGTGATGGGGGGGTGGACACCGATTAGCAAAGAGCCTAACGCACCTCATAGAGAAGCTGCTTCTTGGATCGGAGAGGGGGTTGAACAATTAAATTTTAATCTTGAAACTTTTACTAAAGTTGGAAATCGTTTTGAAAAAGTGTTTTATTTGACTCCATTAAGTCTTAGTCCTGCAGAGACTAGAAATATTGGCTGTCCAACTGGGGATATTCCATGTTTTAAGGCTGTTTCTTTTAAGCGTTCCAAAGAAGCTTTTTCTAAATATTTTCTTGAATACAGAGCGCCTTTAGCTCCCTATGATTTTGATATTATACAGTCTTTTTCAGACCCGCTGCATATTAATTCTCTTACAAAACCCTTTGAGGGGACGAAACCAGATAGCATTTTTGAAGGCTCTCTCGTACTTGAAAATGAGGCCTTTATAGATAATGAATCAGGCGTGCTAATCACTTTGCTAGAAAAACAAAGCAATTGGTTGAAGGTTAAAATTAGCGTTGAAGATACTTGTGTTTTAAATGAGGCTAGTTTTTCTACCTTCAATAAATTCTACAATACAGCTGCTGGTGAGCAATTTGCCTTTTTAACAACTTTGCAAAATAATAATACGGGTAACTGCAATCCTGAAATATACCAAATCTCTGCTGAAAGATTGCCCGAAGGTATTACTTTGAACTCTGAAGAAGCGGATAGTTTTTTAGAAAATGGCAGAAAAACAAACTTTGTTCTTAAGTTTGATGTTGATAAAAAGTACTCTGGTCCCAGTAATTTTACGACTGATATAGCTGCTGAAGATCTCTCTGGCCGTAAAGTGACATTCCCGGTTGATGTAACTGTCCTTGATATTGCCTATAAAGTTTCAAACCCTGAATTTAGTTTTTTTGAAGGCCAGGCTTTGAAGTTTTTTGTAACTTTGACAAAACCTAGTGAGGTTGATGAATTATTTAAATACTATGTGGTTCACCGAAGTGGTAGCTTGCCTGCAGATTACTATTTTCCGAATTCCGAATTTAAAATTAAAGCAGGAGAGCTTTCAGCTGAGGTTAATGTGCCGGTTTTAATAGATAATGATTTTGAGGAAGGCGACGAGTTTCTGGGAATTGGTGTCAATAGTAGGAATTTCAGCAGATTTCTGAAGTCTCTTTCTGGAAGAAATACTGCTAACTTTAGGACACAAGAGTTTAATGGAGAATTTTTGCAGTTTAACAAAATGCAGCCTTTGCCTGCATCAAATCAAATGCTTTTATCCTGGCCTGTAGATAAAGATTTGATTGGAGAAAAATTTGTAATCGAAAGTACAAAAGATTTGACAAGTGGTGTTTGGTTAAAAGAAAAGGTTTATGAATTAAAATCCTTGCCTTTTCTAGGCGTGAAAGTCGATTCATTAGACTCATTAAAGTTTTATCGAGTGTATAAAACGAAAGCTACAAAGAAGTAGGTGATTTACTTTTTACTGTCGGGAAGAGAGATTTCTTTGGCCTCAATAGGGCGGCCATATCTGCTAGCTTTGATTTCGCCTTCTAAGGGAAAAGAAACAGTGCTGCCTTGATTTTGTTTTTTACGTTTGTTTTGAACCCCAGTATTTTTTTTGGCTAAACGTCTTCTAATACGGGTTCTAAATAATTCATGTGGCATAAGCTAGACTCCTTTAATAGGCTTTTAGCTAGAAAAACGACTATAGACAAGGGAAGTTCTTTTGTGACTTAGAGTGTTAAAATCACCATGTCCACTTACAGCTCAGTTTTAGGCCTAGCTCACTGCCTCTGCCTTCGCTTGCATCGTTTTTATAATCACAGCTGGCAGAAAGCTCAAGAGCCTGACCAGAGCTGTTGTTGTATAAGCTGCGTTCAATTGTTGCCTTAAAGCCAAAACCTTTAGCTTCTTGGCCTTGAGCGTTTGTTCCGTCGGCATATGCTAGTGCACCAAGTAGTTTTGTGTTCGATTGAATCTCATCTTTAGTTTTTCCCTTTTGAAAGGCAAATCCAGTCATGGCTGTTGTGCCTGTTTCGCCTTGGCTAAAGCCGCTGCGGTGGCTTCCTTCAAGAAAGCCAAGTCCCGTGTATCCCTTTTTTTCTATTGGGGCACTAGTAGCTGAAAGAGAGGTTTCATTGTTAAATGTGGAGGCATTGTCTGAATCTTGGGCAAAAAGACTGGTCTTCGCTTCTAACTTACCAAGGCGACCGGCTCCTTTTAGGGCAAAATTGGCAGCAGCTTTAAAACCGCTTTCCTCCCTTGGCTTTGTATTGTCTGCTGCAAAATGGCTCTGCATTAATTCAGTAGGATTCTCTCCTTTTAAATCGCTGTAATTAATATTGCCTGAGCTTATTAATTGAAATCCACGAGGCAGCTGTATATTTTTTGTATTAAAGTGACCATTAATTGCGAGTGCACTTTCTCCATCTACATTTTGTACAAAACGTCCTTTGGCTAAAAAGGAATTTTGAGACTTTGTAGAGGAGTTGGAAAGACTAAACTCTCCTTTTAGGCTTCCTAAATCTCTAGCTCGATTACCTAAATCACCTCTGCTTGCGTCTCCTATTAGGCTGGCAGTACTATACTCTCCACTTCCAACTTTCGGTAAGGCCGATAACTGGCCTGAAATATTTAATCCAGCAAACTTGGTGGAGCCTCCATGCGATAGCTTCTCTGGAATAAGAGCCAAAGTATTATCGATTTTATTTAAGAGATCAACTGTTCGGGTCCCCAGGTTTTCAGCCGTTTCTTTTGCGTTGGCAATACTTCTGCGTAGGTCTTCTTTTTTTTTAGGATCTTCACTGTGTTCTGAAAGACTTAAAGAATCTTTTTCACAAATAACTTCTTTTAGGGCCGGTCTTTGTTGAATCTCGGGATTAAGACAGGCTGCTGTTTGATCTTTTTTAGAAAAGTAAATTCGGCTTACAGTTAAATCTAACTTTGGATTTGTTGAGTCAGGAATGGGATCGGAAATTCGTAAAGCATTATGAGCAAAAGGAATGCTTGAGCTAGTTGTGCTGCTGCTTGTGGTGCTACTAGTATAGTTGCTTGTCTTGTGAGTATCTACTTGTGCAAAAACAATTGATTGTGCAAATAGGAATAACAGAGCTAAGCCGACATAATAAAAATAGCTATGTCTAAAATTTTTCATTACCTCTTTATCGTAACTTTTGTATAAAAAGAAAAAGTAAATAATGGGTTAAATTTAAAAACTTTAACCCAATCTTAACAAAGAGAAAGTGAGAATGACATAAACTAGTTAGATGGGGAATTGTCTGAGAATTTTACTTTTTTTTACTGTTTTACAGGGTTGTGGCTTTAACTTGTCAAATTCAAACTCGGGCAACACAAATCAACTTCTTCAATCGATTGGGCAAGTAGTTGTTAATTTTGAACAAGCTCACAATCAATTGCTGCAGTCACAACAAAATGAAGTTGATTTTATTGTAAGCAATCTTCCCACTGGTGTTAGGGTTGTTTGCGAATTTAACTCTCAAATTATTGATCCTTGCTTTAGTCCAAGAAGTTTTGATAATTTAAGCGATGGTCAACACACCTTTAAAGTTCAAGCCCTATTAGATAGTGGGCAAAGCGAACGCCTAGATTTGCCGCAAGGTATGTTTGAATTTCGAGTGGACACGCAAAAGCCGATTTTAAACAAAGACAAAGGACCGCAAAATATTAGTTATACCAAGCGCCAAGTACTGACTTGGACTAAGAGCGAAGAATTGAGCAAAATTAAAGTTCTGATTAATGATCAAGAGCAGATAGTTGAGCTTGAAGCCCTAGATTTAAATGCTTCTCTTGCTGCGCCAATTGTGTTTGCAAATCAAAATTCAATAACTGTTGAGCTTTCGGAAGGAGCTCAAAGAATTGAGTTAGCGGGTATTGACTTTGCTGGCCGCGAAAGTGAAATGCTTCGTTGGGAATTTGACTTAGTCATTAGTGATTTTCAGGCCAGTTTAAAAGGTATTGAATCAAACAAGGCTCTCGCAGGCACCCATAAAATTATGGTTGATTCGAATCGAGAACTCTCCAGTGCTAAATGTCGATTGGGTTCTAACGAATTAGGTGATTGTCGCAATGAAATAGATATAAGTCTAAGTAACAGTGGGTCTCAAGTTTTAGAAGCCTATGATATTAAAGATCTTGACGGGTCTCCAATGAGTCCTAATTTAAGATTAGAAATAGAAGTTGTTGCAAATGTTCCACCGGTTATTTCTTCCGTTCAAAGTGAGATAAGTGATTTAACTGGCAAGGTATTGAGAACTGATTCAAATGAATTTATGTATTATAAAGAGACTTCGAATAAACCTAATAAGATATTGGTCTCCGCAAGTAGTGGCAATAGTTCAAATCTAAAAAAAATTCTACTAGAGACGCGTTTAAATGATAGCGATAGTTGGACATTATTAGGAGAAAAAACAGTAGATTCTTTGCAGTTAGATAAAAGTGCTGTTGATTTTGGGGCTCTGGTTCCTAACTTAAGCGCAGCTCAAAGTCATTTGCAGGTTAAGGTGACGGTTGAAGACGAAGTTGCTTTGCGCAGCTCTACCGAGTTAAGATTGCAAAAAAGGCTACCTGCTGAACTTGGAATCGTAAGCTCTAATTACGAACACTACTCATTAACAAATACAACGAAGAGCAATTTAATCTCCCGATATCAGGTCAGAAATTCTTTTGCCGGAGATACCTTAGATAAGTTTTTAAAATTACTCTATGCTTTTGATATTTCTAAATTTGAATTTAATAATACTTCGACTCCTCGAGATTTGTTTGACTTTGTTCAAAACCGGGTAGCTTTTGTCCGTCAGTATCATAGTTTTTTTGAATGGGACTCGTCTTGTAATGATGCTGGAGCCTATACTTTTGTTGGGGGAAGAAGAGGCGAAATCTATTGGTGTTCGGGCAGTGGCTTGGCTTCTAATCCTGCGTATAGTTATATGAGTCTGATGCACGAAGCCCAGCATAGCCGCGGAAGCCAGCATGTGACTTGCGTTAACTATGGTGATTCTGCCGGAGCTAGGGGCAGCTGCGATGATATTTATAATAATAATAATAAGCCTAATAACAGAAGTTCTTATGAGGTGGGGGTACTTACCGCTTGGGGAGTTTCAGCTTTTGGCGGAGGCAATTTTACCGACTTTTTTAAAAATAGCTTGCGCAACGATGCCAACAGGCATCTTATGAATAATTTTAACAATCATTTAAACTTACGTCGCTCAGGTGGAAATCCACCTCAGATTCCTAATTGATTTAAGAATTTTTAACCGTGTATTGTCCGGCAAAAAAATCAGGTGGGAAATTCACGTTGTGCTTTTTAAATTCTTTAACAAAGCGGGGAACAAATCCTGACGATACAAAAGCTTTTTGACTGTCATAGCTGAATATATCTTGTGTAAGGATTGTTTCTCCTTCCATTCCAGAAATTTCGATTATTTCGCTTATACGTCTTACACCATTGTTGTCTCTTTTAACGTGGACGATAGCTTGTAAAGCGCCGGATATATGTTGTCTCACAATTTTTAGGGGCATTTCGTTTCCGCTTAAAAGAATCATGGTTTCGAGTCTTTTGAGGGCTTCCCGTGCGCTGTTTGCATGAAGAGTGCTTAAGCTGCCTTCATGTCCAGTGTTCATAGCGCTTAGCATATCGATAGCTTCGGGCCCTCGACACTCGCCAACAATAATTCGGTCCGGTCGCATGCGAAGGGCATTGATAACCAGGTCTCTACTGTTGACAGCTTTGCTCTTTAAGGAAGCTGGACGACTTTCAAGTCGAACCCAGTTTTCGCTAGCTAATTTTAACTCTGGCGAGTCTTCTATGCTTACAATTCTTTCGTGAGGAGGAATAAAAGACGAAAGCACGTTGAGTAGGGTGGTTTTTCCGCTACCGGTTCCGCCGCTTACAATTAAATTAATTTTTGCTAAAATGCAGCAGCTTAAGAAATAAGCAATTTTTTCGTCCATAGCTCCATTGGCAATCAGTTGTTTGTGGTTTAAAACTTTTTTAGAAAATTTTCTTATGGTGAGTGCGGGACCTTCAACAGCTACAGGAGGAATCACGCAGTTTACTCTAGATCCATCGGGCATAACTGTGTCTACACAGGGGTTTTCAGCAGAGATCTCTTTGCCAGATGCTTTGACAATTTTATTGATTAAGTCACGAAGTTCGCTTTCGTTTTTGAACTGGGCAGATGTTTTTTTTATCATACCTTTTTTTTCTACAAAGATTCGAAAGGGACCGTTGACCATTATCTCTGTAATGTCGCTATCTTCAAAAAACTCTTTTAATGGGCCACAATCATCGGTCCAAAGGGCATAGTTTTCTGTTTTTTTAAGGTTTCGGCTCACGAGTATTTATCGGAATTTGTCATTATTGACTATAGATTGGGAGTTCCATTTAGAAGAATAAATGCCGTTTTAGTTTTTGTTGTTTTAAATTGATTTCATTAGTAATTCTAATGCTTTAAAGCTAAAGTATCTTTTTAATTGCTGTCTCGACCATGTTTTAGGAGCCAAGATTTTGGTGCTCGAGGTCGGGATGTTTTGACCGGAAATAGCAATGTAGCAAAGTCCCAAGGGCTTGGTTGGGCTTGCGCCAGTTGGACCCGCAATTCCGGTTGTAGAAACAGAGACACAGTTGTCTTGAAAGTTTAACTTTTTTAAGTCCTCAAGTCCCGCTAAAGAAAGTTCTTCGGCGCTAAAAGAGCTTACGGCTCCATGCTCCTTTAGTGTGTGCTCAGACAAGCCAAGATTTGTTTTGGCTTTGTTGTTGTAACAGATTGTTCCTTTTATAAAAAAATGAGAACTCCCAGGAACATTGGTTAAAAGGTCGGCTATCAATCCTCCTGTGCAAGATTCGACAGTCGTGAGTGAAATTTTCTTTTTGATTAATCTTTCGGCGACTTTTTCGGCGAGGCTTTTGTAGGGAAGCATGGCTGGGTGTTGGTAATACGTGTCGTTCTTCAGAAGTTCAGAAATAGTTTCTCGGATCTCTAAAAACTTTTCTTCATCTTCTCGCGAAGGACAAGAGCCGTATAAATTTATATGATTTTCAGGAAACTTTGTTCGATAAGAAAGTTGAAGATTAGAAGGCAAGGATTCGATACATTGATTCAGCCTTTTGGCTAATTCAGATTCTCGCGTAAAGTAGCTGTACCAAAAATATGATTTAAAAGCAGTGTCGGTGTTTAGGTTGGGAAGGACGCTACTCTTTAGCATGGCGGTCATTTCTGAGGGGATGCCCGGTAAAAAAAACCATTCCGTATTTTCTTTTTGAAAGCTAAAGCCAGGGGCGGTGCCGTTGGGGTTGGCCAAGATGTTTGATGATTCTGGAACCCAGACTTGTTTTAATTGGTTGGGGCTTAGATCCTTAGTTTTCTTTTCTAATTCAGACCGTGCTTCTTTGTTTTCTTTTAATGGAACTTTTAAAAATTGGCTAAAGGCTTGAGCGCTTAAGTCATCTTGGGTGGGTCCAAGTCCACCTGTAACAATAACTTTTTCACTTCTTTGTTGGGCTATAGCAAAGCAATTATTTAAGCGATCTATATCATCATCGACACTTTGAGAGAAATGAATTTTTAAACCGTTTTGCTTTAATAGCTTAGCAATTTCTTTCGTGTTGGTGTCTGCTATGCGACCATCTAATATTTCGTTGCCAACGGTAATAACTTCTATGAGCATTTTTTAAGCAAAGCTTCTTAGTCTTTGCTTTTTAGTTCGCTGTCGTTGTCGCTAATGAATTGTTTAATATCATCAACTCGAGCAAGCAGTCGGCTCCATTGCTCTTTATAAAGAGTAACTGGAAAGCGTCCTAAGCCATACACAGATAGTGCGCCTTTTTGGCTTACTTTAAAGAAGAGTTCTCTTTTGCCAGCGCTTTTTTGCTTCTTAAGAGCCTCATTTTCGGCTTTAAGTTTTTCTAGTTCGGCTTGTAAATTTTCATCAGACATATATATAATCCTTTTCTAAACTCTTTATAGTTTTGATGACTTAAAAAGAAAAGCTTCCTAAATACTCCGTAATACACGGTATTTCTTGATTGTCTTTAGTATTTTAGTTAGAACAAATAATTGGAGGGGTTTTAAATATGAAAAATTTGTTTTTGTTATTCTTTGTTTTGAGTTTATTCGCTTGTCGTGAACCACGTTATTTTCCGAAAGAGCTGTCTGAAGAGATTGCTGGAGGAGAAGAAGTTGTAGTCGATTTAGAAGAGGATTTTGAAGATTTTGATTTCGAATTTGATTTTGAGGAAGAAGATTCTTTGGATGCAGCAGAGGCTGAGGATTTAGACTTTGATTTTGACTTTGACTTCGATGAACTTTCCTTTGATGCTCAAGATTTTAACAATGCAAATGAACGTGGAATTTCGGTTCTACTTGCAGCCCCAAGTGCCCAGGTTCAAGCTTTCTCAAAACTATGGAGAAAAATTTTAGGCGATCTTCAGGTGGTGATGAATAAAATTGTTCAAGAAAAACGAAGTGCCGCGGGCGAGCTAATGTCCTCTCTAATAAATTATAGTGTTTTGGTAAAAGGGCACAAAAATTACGATAGGGAACTCGATAAAAAGTTCACACAGTACTTAGCTTTCTTAGCTAAATCAGTTCCTGTCACTAGATTTTTAGGCCAATCAAAGTCGTCTGAGCTTAGTGACTTAAAGAAAGCCTTTTGGATAAATAATTACAATGTTTGCATGATCAATATTGCGAGAAAAAATTACCCCCGCTTTAAAAAAAGTGGTGCTTGGAGTCCCTTTGGACTTGGGGCTTGGGATAAAGAACTTTGTTCTTTTAAAGGAGTGACACTTTCGCTAAACCAAATTGAACACGCCATACTTAGAAATGCGGAAGCAAGAAAAACGAAACCCTTGCCAAAAGTGAGTTTGGCATTGAAATCAAAAGAAAGTGGTCTAGGTTTAAGCGGCAATCATGATTTTAGTGTTGAAGGTGCTCCAGCTACTAAGAACTTTGATGAGCGCATACATTATGCCATAAATTGCGCTAGTGCCTCTTGTCCGGCCCTTGCAAAGAGCTTGATGACGGCTAAAAATGTAAACACTAAGCTTAATACTTTGATTAAAGACTTTTGGAAGGTAGGAACAGATTCGGGGTCTAGCTCTGGCCGACAATTGCGTGTTTCGGGATCTAAGTATCAAATCAATAAGATTTTTGATTGGTTTAAGACTGATTTTCCATCTGATATTAATTCCTATGTTTCTAGCTTGGCCGCAACGGGCGGAAAAAAGTTTAATGGATATTTTTCATACAATAAAAAACCAAATTTAACAGAAGCTAACCAAGAAGGAGGTCAAGATGTTGTTTATGAAGAAAACATGCAAGTACTTATCGATTTGTTGCAGTAGCTTTTTGCTCATTGGGTCGGCTCAAGCCGCTTTCGAATCTGAGTTTCAAAATACGTATAGTAGCAATTATTACGGAAATGCCAACAATGTTTCGAGTGCTTATTTGGCAATTGTCCCTAAATATACTTTCTCTAAATTTTATAATTCGGGTAAGTATTTTTTTAGTGGAGAAACGAACGCTCAATATAAAAGCTCTTTTGAGCCAGAGCAGCTCGAAGAATTTTCAATTGGTCAAAAATTGGCTTTAGTACGTAGGCATTCATCTAAACTTAAGTCTTCAATTTCTTTTGCATATGATTTTAATAAAAAGCAAGAAGAGCTTTTTAACTTTGGTATTGACGAGTGGGATAGGTATTCCGTGCGAAGTCATCTCTTGTCGTTGAACCCTCAAGTGAAATTTCAGCGAAAAAGCTCCGATATTGTGCTTAGCCTTAAACTTGCTAGAGATTGGTACCAAGATAAAACACCGGGGGCTTTTGATCTTTTCGGACTGCAACAACGAGACTACTTAGAAGATGCTTGGACATTGGGGCCTACAATTTCATTTGTGCAATATTTAGATAAGAGTTACGAAAATACTTTGGAACTTAGTTTAAGCAATCATTTTGTTTTGCATACTGATAGAAAAGCTTTGTACACAGAAGGAGTCAGTAGTGTAGATGAAGCTTTTCCCACGGCTCGTTTTTTAAACAACGAAGTGGCTGTCGCTCTTAAGCAAAGCTTTGGGCTTATGACTTTAACCCCAAGGATTTCGACGGCTTTAGATTTAGATATGCGGACTAGAGCCGAAGACAAATGGGTCTTTGCTGCTGCCTTGCCAGCAGAAATTAAATTCTCCTCTTTTGTGAAAGCAGTGGCTGCTGTTGAATGGAGTCACGATCGCTACCAATACTGGAGGGCTGATCCTGCATTAGAGGCCTCATCTTCGAATTTGTACCGCAAATCAAAGCTTAAAAGCCTGCTTGGGGTAGATTTGTCTCTAGGTGGAGGAGGGCTTCTAAAGCTCGCTTACACTTGGCAGAAGCAGATCTCTTCCTCAAATTTAGAAAAATTTTCAGAAAATCGATTCCAAATGAACTGGACTCGTGTATTTTAAGGTATAGAGAGGTACTATTATTATGTTGAATAAATTATTAATTTTTGGACTTTGTTTTTCGGTTGCTGGAGTGTCTTATGCTCAATCAGGTGGTGGAGGTGCCCAGGGAGCTCGTAAAAAAGATGAAAAGGCTGCTAAAGTTGGATTGAGTCGAGCACAGGAAGCTAAAATGGATGCATGTGGTGGCTATGAAAAGTATGACCATAAAAAAAATGTATGTAAAATTGATACAAAAGCTCACGATGAGCATCACGGTCATGAAGGCCACAATCATTAATTTGTAAATTTATATTTTTATGCAAAGAAAAACCAAGGAGCTTTTTTTTAAAGGCTCCTTGGTTTTTTTTATGATCTTAAGTTTTGGCTATTTATTTTTAAATGAATCACTTGAGGCTTTTTGGCTTTTACAAGCGAGTCTCAGTATTTGTTATTTTGTTTCTCTGTATTTATTAAAAGATCCAAAAATAAATTTTAACAATCATCTCAAATGTATATTTTTAATGGCTTTGGTGACCCGGGTCCCAGCCCTGCTATCTGAGCCATTTTTAGAGAGTGATTTTTGGAGATATATATGGGACGGACATATTTTAAGCAATGCTTTGAACCCTTATCATTATTTACCCTTGGACACTCGCTTAGATCACTTGGAACTTCCCTTTAGAGTCCAAGTAGCTCATACCTATCATAGAACGATTTACCCACCAGTTTCTCAAGTATTTTTTGCGCTCATAACTACTGTCTTGGGGAGTAGTGTCTTTGTATTTAAGATGGCTTTTACGGCACTAAATTTTATATCTGCCTTTTTATTAGTGAAGATGAGTCGAGCAAAAGCTTGGGTCGCTGTGGCTTTTTTGTTTAACCCGCTATTGATAAAAGAAACGGCTAATTCATGTCATTTAGATGCTTTAAGTGTCTTTTTTGTGGTCTTAACATTTTACTGCTTTTATTCAAAAAACCCTAAACACTTTAGATTTTGGCCCCTGGTTTTAGCTCTAGGGGTGGGCTCAAAAATATACCCTTTATTCTTTTTTCCTTTTTTACTAAAAGCCAGCCCAAAGAAAAAACAAAATTTATTGTTCTTTCTAGGCGCACTTGTTTTATTTTACTTACCTTTTGTACTAACGAGTCCTTATGTGTTTCAGAGCACAAGCTATTTTGCTAAATATTGGTCTTGGAACGCTCTTCCTTTTGATTTTTTGATAAAATTTTTTGGAGTGTATAAAGCTGATTATGTTCTCTTGGTTTCTTTGGCTTTAATCTGTTTTTGGGCCTTATGTGGTTTTGATTTAAAAAATAAAAATTATTTATCTAAATTGCTCAATCTCTTTGCAATAGCTTTGCTTTTTTCTCCTGTTGTGCAGCCCTGGTATTTGTGCTGGATATTGCCTTTGGCGATTTTAAGCCAGTCGACACAATGGTTGCTTGTTAGTTCTTTGATTATGCTTGGATATGTTGGCTCCCAAGTAGGTCATCAGACAGATCTTTTTTCTCAAAATATTCTTTGGCTTGAATACATTTTAATTGCATTGGCTTTAGCTTCTGTAAAACTTACGCAATTTTTGAAAATCACGAAAGCCAAGACGGTAAACCATTAATATAATTATGTTTTTTATTATCCTGTGGTGTGTGCGAGGGTAGTACCTTCTGCTGTCAACGAAAACAAAATCTTTGATTATAAGGGGCTTAGAAATTTTATTAAATTCCTCACTTAGCAAAAGATCTTCTAGAAAAGAGCTATTAGGCCACTTAACTTTGTTTAAAATATTTCTGTGACAAAAAAAAGCATTTGTCCAAACCGCTTCCTTGCAAAAGATTGAACGAAAATAATTTAAGACAAAGGCAAGTGTTCTTAGTGCTAAGTTGTCAGGACTGTATTTTTTTAAAAAAAATCCCCAGCTTGGATTTTGGCTTTCGATTTTTTTAAGAAGTTTGTCTATGTTTTCAACTACAAGCTTGCAGTCAATTGGAAGAATTAATAAGTATTCCGTGTTTATTTTGGAGAAGGCCAACTCAATGCTTTTTGCAATTGAAGGAGCTGTAAAATTTTTTGAGTGTAGAAAGTACTTATTTTGGTCATCAATTCTTTGCTCTAGGATTTTTTGGCTTTGGTCTGAGCTGCCTCCATTGCAAAGGTGTATATCTAAACTGGGATTACTTTTTAATGTGTTGTAGTAGTCCCAAAAATCTTCTTTGAGTAAAAGTTTTTCCTCGTTGTAAATGGGGAAAATAATGGATAATCGAGTCACTTTTAGCAGCAGCTTGCTTCGCTATCACTTTTTGTAACTTGTCCTACGCTGGATTCACAATTAAAAAGTCCAAAGTGTATTTTAGGGTCACCGACTATATTGAAAAAGTTTTTAAAACGACTTTGGCTTAGCATATTAGCTGTGTTTTGGCAGACGGGTTGAGGGCGATCCTTTTCAAATAAGTGATGATCATCAAGTTTAAAAGAATCTAAGGCTTCCTCGATGCCTCCTTTGTAAACTGCGATTTGTCCATAGTCTTCGCAGCGGTCTTCAAGCTCAACTTTAAAGGCTCGAAAAGTTATTGAGTAAAATTTTGCAGCACCAAGTTTGGCCTTGATTTTTGGGTCATGAATTTCGAGCTCACGACTTTCGTAAATTCTGTAGTCTGGGCAACCAACATTTTGCATGATCCGGCGAAAGTCTTCGATGTATAAAGCACCGCCAAGGCACTCACCTCTAATAGTCGGGTCTTCTCTTAGTTCTTTTGATAGGCGGCGGTCGCAAAATACGTCGGAACAGAAAATCTCTCCTCCATTTTTAAGGACTCGATACATTTCACTAAAAACTTTTTCTTTATTGGGCGAGAGATTGATTACACAGTTTGAAACGATTACATCAATTGATTGGTCTTTTATGCCGGCTGTTTTTAAGTCTTCTATATAGCCGGTTTTAAAATCAACATTGGATTTGGAGTGACCAAAAGATTCTTGATGAAACTTTTTATGCTTTCTAGCCACCAAAAGTTGCTCATCAGTCATGTCGATGCCGATAACCGAGCCTTCTTCACCGACTAGGGGAGATAACATATAGCAGTCTCGGCCGCTGCCACTACCTAGGTCAAGAACCGTAGATCCTTTGAGCTTGAGAGGAAAGGGCGCGCCACAACCATAAAATCGATCCGTAACTTCCGGATGCACTTTTTCAAGAATTTTAGACAAATAACTAGGCATGCGTTCAATAGCGCAGCAAGCAGAAGTTTTTAGATCGTCTTTAGATTGTAATATTTTACCGTAATATTCTTTTACGTCGTTAATCAAAGTTTCCATAGCTAGTAATTTAGCACGATGACTAAGGGATAAAAGTGAAAATTACTATTTCTTCTAGAAACAAAGTATCTTTACTTGAGGGTAGCTGACGCAGTGCTGCTGTCGTAATATTTTATTGTTGTTCTGCTGGGTATTCAAGTCCGCATTTGTTTTCGACACATATTAGTGTTGGAGGGTCAAGATAAACCATTGGGCACATTACTGGATTGGCAGATACTTTAGCTAAAGATTCTTTTTCATTATTGTATTCAAAATAAGTACTTTGAAATTGGCTAAGGGATTGTTCGTCCATTTGATCGACGGCAGCAGCAACATAATCTGCTCCGCATTCTTTGGGGAGCACTATGAGCTGGCATTCATCTTTGCTGTTACACTCATTGGTGTTTGCAGAAATTTCAATCAGTTTAGATTTTAAAACTTGTAGCTGAGGAGTCTTAGCTGCGCTTTCGCTTTGTTGACTAACGTCGACAGCTTTTTCTTCGTTTACACATGAAGCTAGAAAAATTCCAATACATAGAACTGTTAATATCTTAGATCCATTATTTAGCGTTACGTGTTTCATAAAGATTTCCTCTTAACTATTGTAACGGTGTTTTGACGATAAACTTGATTAAGGTTTGATTAAGAATTTTACCCAATTCAAGCTGCGTTCACAAAATGATTTCTTGGGCGGGGCAGGTAGTTCACGAATTTGATAGTTTCTGTTGATTAATGCCTCATAGACTTCATCGGGTGAAATGCCTAAGTTGCCTTGGGCTTGTTTTTTTTGTGTGCTTTTATCCCAAATATCTGTATCAAAAGTCATAGGTGTGGGCTCGATGTGGAGTAATTTGGCAATGAGTTCGGAACAATATATTCTTTTGCTATCGTCCCAGTTAAAGGCATAATCGTAGCTTTTGCCTAAAAAATTATCGGCCGACTCTTGGCTGATTTCTTCGGCCTCTTGATCTACAATTAGGGCCGATGGAGTGCCGATATCGATAGGGAAGTTTTGACTCCAATGAACCCCGTTCTCAGGCGAACTACTTAGCCATCCTCCTTGAAAAGAAAGAGCTACGTGTACGAACTGGCCGTTGTTAACAAACTCCACGGGCTTAGAGTGATTATCATAAAGAGAGAAAAAAACGACTTTTTGTTCAGCACAAAGATGAGTGTAAGGAAGAATTAATAGTAACAAAAAGAGTTTGCGCATAAAAAAAGGGCTCTCTTGCGGAGAACCCTTTTAGCTTATTAATATAAAAAGCTTTTTGGCAAATCTGCACCAAAAAGCAACAGACAAAATATTACTTTAGATAGGCGCTGTCCTGCCAGTCTTTGTTAAGACCATAATAGTCTTTTACGCGAACACTAACCTTTAAGCCCGGTAGACCGTTAAAAACTCCAGAAGTAAACTGGAAATCTCCATCACTGTTAGTTTTTATATAGTCTATAACTCCGCCAGCGACGCGTATTTCAACTCTATAGCGGTGGTTGTGGTTCTTTCCATTTATGAAGCCATTGCCTGTTACTTTAAACTGTCCAAGAATACTAACTTCACCAAGTTTTATAACTTCTTTATTTTCCTCTTTGCGAATAACAAAAGTTTTTTCTAGGTCACTCCAGAAGCCAAAATAATCACTGACCACAACTTTTAAGCGATCTCCTTTTTCCACAGAATTTTTTGCCGTGGTATAGCTAAAAGATCCATTGGCATTTGAGCGGATTGACTTTAAATAGTGATTGTTTATATAGATTTCTATTTTGTGTCCACCAAATTCTTTTTTGAGCCCGCTGCCTAGCACGGTCACTTGCCCGCTGCGAAGATTTAGGTTGTTGATTCGAATATCTACTAGGCCATGATCATCGTCTTCATCTTGCTCACGGTAAACTCTTTGACTTTTCTCCCAATGTCTAGAGTCACTATAGTATTGAAGGACTTTGACAGTGATTTCGTCTCTATTTTTTACCTTCTTTGCTGGAGTGGTGTAACTAAAGGAACCATTCGAGTTTGTTGTGATTTGTTTTAAAAATTTATCATTGATGTAAAAATTTACATGGTACTCGTCATCATTGTCCTGACCGTATCTAAAACCCTCTCCCGTTATAGTTGTCTGACCCTCGCGATTTACTTCACTAAAGTCTACATTGGCAGCAAAACTTGCTGCACTCATAAAAAATACTAAAAATAATAAACAAAATTTTTTCATTTATTTCCCTCCCTACAAATTAGTAGAGCCAAGGTATTGGCGGCTGTCAACAAAGGTGACATAAAAGTTCAGAGTTATTACTCATCTATATAACTAATATCTTGAAGTATTTTTAAGCTTTTGCACTTTGTGGATAATATCGAAAGTATTATCTAGAGCTATAATTTTGCAGTGCATTGAGCGCCTCCTTACAATTGAAGTATCGGGGGAATTTTAATGAAAAATTATCTTATGAAATTTATCGCTATGGCTCTAGGTTTTTCAAGTCTGTCTGTTGTGGCACGTGTTGTTTTAAAAGAAAAAGACAATCAAGAAATTCGTGATGTCTATGTAAATGCTGTTGCATTTGAAACTGTCAAAAATGATTATGGAGAAAGCTTTTTGAAACCGGTTATTCGCGGTGTTGAGCGCTATCTTGCTTATGAGAGTGCTGGCTATGGTGAGCCAGACTTACCGGTCTTGCGTTTTTATGTTGATGGCGATGCTGAAGTTACGGTCAATGATGATGAAGTTAGTAATAAATCTGTTAAAAGCTCACCTGCTGGGCTTAAGGTTTATCCAGCTCAACCTTCTTTAGTGAAAATCAAAGGTAAAGTACCAAGTTTTGAATATAACAAAGACGTATATTCTAGTAGTAGTTTTTTACCATCTAAAAAATATGAAGTTACAAAACCGTTTTTAGTGAATGGTGTCTCTAAAAGGTTGGTAACTCTACGACCCTTTAAATACAATCCATCGACATCTGAGTATGCATTGATCACTCATTTTCAGATTCGTTCAGATTTGGTTAAAAAGCCAGATGCTTCTCAAGAGCAAGCTCAAGAGCGTTTTGTTTTCGTTGTTGGCAATGAACTAAAAAATAGTCGTTCAATGAAAGAATATATAAACTTTAAAAAACAGCTTGGTTATGAGGTTGACCTTATTAGGATCAATGCTAAGACTCAAGATGAGGAGTTCATACGTCAGAGCTTGAGAAAGTTGTATTTAAAGCATGGAACTGCACTTAAATATATTCTTTTAATTGGTGATTTAGAGCAAATTCCTTCCTATGACTCTCATCTTATAAGTGGAGTCACAGATCACTACTATAGATCACTTGATACTGAGGAGTATGACTCAGATATAAATGGCCCTGATGTTATGCTTGGTCGAATTTCTGCTCGTAACGAAATTGAATTAAGAGGGATATTGAAGAAATATTCCGATTATAAATTAGGTCGTTTTATGAATGATGATTGGACTGAAGCCGCCTCATTCTTAGCAACCGATGACCGACACGAAGTTGCAGAAGAAACACATAACTATGCGATTGAAAATTATACCAGTCAGCAAAATTATGTAGGTATCTTTCCAACATTTCCTTTGTTCGGTGGAGATCAGATATATGCTATTACTCACGAAGCTCCAAGTTATATGCTTATGGATGCTCTACAGGAAGGTCGTACAATTGTTGATTACTCTGGTCATGGAGCAACGACTTTTTGGGATGCGCCTTATATGAACCAAGAAGATGTAAAATCTTTAAATCACCCCGATGCTCGTCCATTTGTTATTTCGAATGCGTGTATAACTGGTGATTTTAGACTCGAAGAATCTTTTGGAGAAACGTGGCAACGTCACCCACAGGGAGCTATTTTCTTTTGGGGTTCAATGGATAGCACTTATTGGGATGAAGATGATGTTCTAGAAAAAAGAATGTTCGATGGGATTTACCGAGACAATATGCTTGAATTCGGACAGATCACCCAAAATGCCTTGCGTGAACATTGGAAATATTACAATGGAAAAAATAGAGCTAATTACTATTGGGAGACTTATGTAAGTTTCGGAGACCCTTCGATTCGTTTAAGAACCAAGGCTTCTCGTTCTTTAAAAGTTTTTGGAGATTATCAAGTCCTACCTGAAGACAAAGAAGTTGTTTTTCATGTTGTTAAACCTGATGGCAGTATGGAAAAAGGCGCGCGGGTTGGTTTGTCTACAGACAACCTAAAGTGGTCGATTGGAGCTAACACTGATGAAAAAGGTATTGTAAAATTTAATATTGAAGAATTGCCAGAAGGCGTGACTCACTTGAATTTAAAAGTATATGCCAACAATAGTCGTTTGATTGAAAAGAAGATTCGAGTTTTAAGCCAAGAAGATATTGATGCTCGTGAGGTTGCTGAAGAAGCTGCCGCTGAAGCCACCCATGATCTTGGTTATGAGTTATTTTATAAATAATTAGATTCAATTATTCTGATTAGCTATGAGCTTAGAGTCTTTAAATAGGCTCTAAGCTTTTTTTTACCAAAGCACTCTAAGAATTTTTACAACAAAGAGCAAAGCAAAGGCGCCTGCAGTAGCGCTTAAAAAACCCATGACTGAAAGACCGCTGCTAATGCCTTCTATGCCAATTTGCTGCGCAAGGATGGGGCCTAAAAAAGAACCTGCAATGCCAAGTATGATCGTGGAAATAAGCCCACCTTTGTCTTTTCCGGGCATTACAATTTTAGCAAGCACACCGGCAATTAAACCAAGCCCACACCACATTAAAATCGTTTGTAAATCGTAATTCATGCTTTAATTTTAGATTATGATTTCTTAGAATTCAAATATAAAGAATTTTAAGGTAATGTCTTTACCTGCTTTAATATCTAAGAATTTCATTGTAGCCTGGAGTTATGAAATTTTTGCTAATGACTTTAATTTTTACGGTTTTAAGCTCGTGCGCTCCTGGTGAGTTTTCAATGGGTGCTGATGGAATGATGGGTGGAGACGATAATCCTAGCGTTGATCTAGACTCTATGAGGAGATACCGTGTAAGAATAACTGGTATTTGGGCGAATCCCCCTTTTGTAACACCAGGAAATGCTCATTTTTCTAGCTTTTCTGGGACGGTACATAGTGCTGCAAAACCTTTAATTAATATAGCTTCAGTCTCTAGTCCTGGCTTTGAATCTTTGGCCGAGAGTGGAAATAATACGGCCATGAATGCCGAAAACAAAATCTTAGTTGAAAGCAGTTCAGATGTACTTGATTATTATCAATCTAGCGGGATTGCAGCGACCGGTGATGCAGAATTTTTACTCACTTTTGATGAGGAACACAGTCAATTTTCAATTTTTACTATGATTGCTCCTAGTCCGGACTGGGTCGTCGGTTTAAATGCTTTTGACTTTAAGAAAACTGATGGAACTTGGCTAAGCGAGACTGAATACACCGAAATTGATAAGAGTAAAATTGCACATGTAGATGCAGGCACAAAAACAGGCAATCAGTTTTCTCTTGCTGGCAGTGATGGGGGTGGTGTTATTCACAAACTTCAAGATGATGCGAATGCTGATGCAGCTCATGTTTTAAATGGCCTAAATTTAAGCGATACAGGATTTCTTAAAGTTGAATACCGATTTATTGAAAATTAATTTTTTGGTCAAATTAACTCTAGACGGTTTTGCTTTGTCAGGAATCAAGCCGAAGTTGTAGATGATGAGAAGAAGTGATTTTTCATTTTTAATTTTAGTGATCTTTGGACTTTCTCTATATTTTTTCTATCAAAAGCGTTCTCAAATAGAGGGGCTGAGTGAAAAAGAAAGAGATAGGGAACAACTACCATCTACATTGCGTGCTCAAGAGAAAAAACAATCTTTTCTTGCTTCACTACATAAAGTTGTCAATGTTGAGCGACTTAAAGACCGATTCAAAATCAAGTTTTTGAATTCACCAAGCTCTGAAACAGAAAGTCAAACCATGACATTTCATTTAAACGCGAAAGCAGAAGCAAAGCCGTTTCGCCAGGTGCTTTCTTTTTTGCTCAAGAGTCAGTTGCATCGAAGTCCATATGTTTTGGATAAAAATGATTGTAAGCATTATGCACAAGCGCTATTTAATTCGGCACAAGCAAAAGGATTTAAAACTCAGTTTGTTGCACTTGAGCTAGAAAGGCGCGAGATGGGGCATGCCGTAATGGCTTTTGAGACCACTGATTTGGGAAGGGTTTTTGTTGATTTTACGCCTATTCTAAATAAAGAAAGGCAAATTTATCAAAAGCGTCTAGTCTTTGTGGGCACTGGTGAGAAGTATCTTTCTTTGCCTCTTTCGGAGCTAGATCTGAGTTTTCAAAATTCTTATAGCGACTACAATGAACATTATGAAAAAAAGCTAATGGTAAAAGAAGAAATAGAAGATGTGCTTGGCCAGTTGGATGATTTGGAAGAAGATATAAAAGAATTTAATCATACAGTGAAGACTACTGTCTTTAATCGTGAAGAAGCTGAAGTTATGAATCAAGAAAGTAAAGACTTATCAGTTGAGCATGCCGATTTAATAAAGAGATTTCGTAAATTAGAAAAGAAAATGAAAAAAAATCCACTGCCAGCAGAAGAGTGGGTTGTAGATGGAATTAAAATCTTTCCAGAAGAGTTATAAATAGAACAGGTCTCGGCTAGATTTGCAAAGCCAGCGCGACTTTTTTGTTGAAATGGACCTCAAAGGGTGTTTTCCAGCCAAGACATTTGCGTGGTCTATGGTTTAAGGAATCCTGAATGCTTTGCAGGCGACTTTGACTGTAGTTTTGAATTGATTCACTTCTTTTTATGTACTGCCGAAGTAATCCAATAGTGTTTTCAACCGTGCCTCTTTGCTGCG
>Ga0209187_1000702_pt1 | contig 50985 bp, 45 predicted proteins | sample BantaG_FD_187430 | JGI IMG/M metagenome (GOLD analysis project Ga0209187, IMG submission 187430) | Marine algal microbial communities from Bantry Bay, Ireland - BantryBay_4 metaG (SPAdes) (version 2) | ecosystem: Host-associated > Algae > Red algae > Unclassified | place: Bantry Bay, Ireland...
CGTATAGCACTAAATATCATAAAACTGAATAAAACAGGCAAAACATCTCAAAGAGTAAAACGTAAAAAAGCAGGATGGTCTATGAATTTTTTGGAAAAACTACTCAAATTATAACCCGATTGACCTGCTATACACCATACAAATTATTGTTTAGCTTTATAATTGATTACTTTTGCAAAAATTGATTAAAAATGAATGATGTTTATATAGTCTCAATGGCACGCACACCTATCGGTAGCTTTATGGGGCAACTTTCTGGTTTTTCAGCAGTTGAACTTGGCAGTATTGCTATAAAAGCTGCTATTGAAAGAGCAGAAATATCGCCAGATAAAGTACAAGAGGTTTATATGGGTAATGTTTTACAAGCAAATACTGGTCAAGCTCCAGCTCGCCAGGCAGCACTTGCAGCAGGTTTACCAGATACTGTGCCCTGTACAACTATTAATAAAGTATGCGCTAGTGGTATGAAAGCTATTATGTTTGCAGCACAAGCTATAAGGCTTGGCGATGCTGATTTAATTGTAGCTGGTGGCATGGAAAGCATGAGTAATGCACCTTATATGATACCGAAAGGCCGAAGCGGCTATAAATATGGTAATGCTACTTTAATAGATGCTATAGTTAGAGATGGTTTGCAAGATCCTTATGATGGTGAAATGATGGGTACTTGTGGTGATTTATGTGCTGCAGATACTGGTTTTAGTAGAGAAGATCAAGATAATTATGCTATTGCTTCTTATAAAAGAGCCGCAGAAGCTACCGAAAAAGAGTATTTTAAAAACGAGATTATTCCAGTTGAAATACCTCAACGCAAAGCAGACCCAATTATAATGACTGAAGATGAGGATTTTAGAAAAGTAAAGTTTGAAAAAATACCCACCTTACGGCCTGCTTTTGCAAAAGATGGTACCGTTACTGCCGCAAATGCAAGCAACATTAATGATGGTGCGGCTGCATTAGTATTAATGAGCGATAAAATGGTAGCGGCATTAGGGGTAAAACCTTTAGCCAAAATAGTTAGTTATGCTGATGCTGCGCAAGAACCTAAATGGTTTACTACAACGCCAGCTAAAGCTATTCCAAAAGCTTTAGCTAAAGCAGGTTACACTATTTCTGATATGGATTTGTTTGAAATAAATGAAGCCTTTTCTGTTGTTGCTTTAGCTAATATGAAGGAGTTGGGTCTTACACATGATCAAACCAATATATTTGGTGGAGGTGTATCTATAGGACATCCAATTGGGGTTTCTGGTGCGCGTATAGTATGCGCCTTAATTTCTGCTTTAACCGTTAAAAAGGGCAAAAAAGGTGCAGCTGGTATATGCAATGGCGGCGGCGGAGCTAGTGCTATTGTTTTGGAGTTGGCTTAATCCGCTCCTTAGGAATACTTAATATATTTATTTACAAAAGCCTCCTTTTTTTTTCGGCTTAATGGTACGCCTTTGACTTTTTTGGGTAATAGGTGAAAAATGTAATAATAATTTTTAATGATTGAATACCCAAAAGAAGTAAAGAATAAATTAAGGCGAAAGCCACATTTATTTAACGGTTGAAAACAACAATTTATCGGTATATTTTTGGCTAAAAAATTTAGCTTAGTATTTGAAAAAAAATATCATTTTTATTTATCACTTTACCAAAATTAGTTTATTTTTGCACCCTCGTTAATAAAAAGTATGATCGCGTAGCTCAGTTGGCAGAGCATCTCCCTTTTAAGGAGAGGGTCCTGGGTTCGAGCCCCAGCGCGATCACTTTTTTTTACTTTATTAAAAACATCTAATATCCTTCAACAAGTTTGTTTCAAAACGATCACTTTCTTTCACTTCGTTAAAAGCCTATATTTCTCAACAATTTTCTTGCATTAATTTAATATTTTATTTACTTTTCAAAATAATATTAAAATTATAAGATTATGGTAATAACTTTTGAAGAACTTAGAAAAGTAAAAGATAGCCTGCCTGATGGTAGCATGAAAAAAATAGCTGATCAACTTAGCATTGATGAAGATACGGTAAGAAATTATTTTGGTGGTGCACATTATGCAGATGGTGGCGAGTCTATCGATATTCATTTCGAAAAAACTGCTAGTGGTGGTGTTGTAAAATTAGAAAATACCGAAATATTTGAAGCGGCTCAAAAACTTATTGACAAAAACTAAACTTAAATTATTTATTTATTTATAACCGGCTTTTTGCCGGTTTTTTTTGTTAAATGTAACTATTAAGAAGTCAGACCATTTCATTGTCAGACCTTAGACGTCAGACATAATTGAGGCGAAAAAGAGCGTTTTTGACTTCACTTAGTCGAATTTATCTAACGTCTGACAGCGAAGCGGTCTGACGTCTGACCTCTACTGAACAGTTACTGTTAAATTATATTTCAACCGAATAGCTGTTCTAAATTTGATACTATATCAATAATTTTAGCTATAAAAGACAAGTGTTTCTATTTCTTATTCTTGTAAAAAAATCCTGAATTATTATTACTCTAAGGCAGAGCAATAGTTATGTCTGCCAACATTATTACGGCTAAAAATTTTGAAAGCTGGTTTTTGAGTATGGTGCTTTTTCAAATTCATTTTAATATTGATAGGAGATTAGTTTAGTGCTCAATAAATAAGGTATTAAAAGAGCTAAGGCAAAATTTATTCGCCTTAGTTTCTTAATATTAATACAAAATGCTAGTCTGGTGGATTGTGCAAATACAAGTTCTTCTTATTTAATTTATTATTATCGTTTTCAAAATCTTTACCAACGCTATACTCACTATGATGACTTTCATCGGACGGTATGGCATCTGTTAGCTCTACATTTCTGCGCTTGTAAGCTGGTTGTTTTTCCATTTCGTTAATGTTACGTGGTGTACTTAATTTTAAACTTAAATTACGCAACCTCTTTTTAACTTCAATGTTCTTCTTTAGAGCCTTTAATTCATCAGAAACTTCATCTTCCTCAAAATCGTCTTCTACTTTTGAACTAACCATAGGCTTTTCAGTCAATTTCATTTCTTCCTCGCCCGAAGTTTCATTAGTTACTGGCTCATTGTGTTGGTATTGCAATGGGTTCAACTCTAATTCAACTGTATTTTTAGGCATCGGTTTAACAATATTGCTAACTATATTTTCAGCTGGCGTTGTTTCTTCTAATTGATGTACAATTTTTCCACTACCCGAAAATTGACTAATTTCATCTTGTTGTAAATTTTCGAAACCCGTAGCAATTATGGTAATGCTTAGTTTTTCGCCCAAGTTATCATCATTACAATTACCCCAAATAATTTCACAATCATTACCGATGGACTCTTGTACAAAATCTGTAACTAAACCAATTTCATCCATAGTAACTTCGTTGCTGCCCGATGTAATGTTTAGTAACACATTGCGTGCCCCGTCCATATGTCCGTTATTTAGCAATGGTGTATTAATGGCACTTTGAGCAGCTTTAACCGCACGGTTTTCACCCTCTGATACTCCAATACCCATAATTGCTACACCACCTTCACGCATAACTGTATTTACATCTTGAAAATCAACATTAACGTAGCCTGGTATAGTTATAATTTCGGCAATACCTTTAGCGGCAGTTGTTAAAACATCATCTGCTTTAGAAAATGCATCAGAAATTTTTAAATCTCCATACATTTCGCGCAAACGATCATTTGAAATTACTACCAAAGTATCAACCGATTTTCTAAATTCTTCCACGCCTTTTTGGGCTTGGTTCATTCTTCTTTTTCCTTCAAATTTAAAAGGTGTAGTAATAATACCAACTGTTAATATGCCTAACTCTTTTGCAACACGTGCAATTTCTGGCGCACCACCAGTACCAGTTCCGCCACCCATACCAGCGGTAATAAAAAGCATTTTAGTATTGTTACTTAGTATCTGCTTTATCTCTTCAATTGATTCAATTGTAGCATCTCTGCCAACCTCTGGTTTATTACCTGCACCAAGGCCATTAGTTTTATTAGGACCAAGGCGTACTTTAATAGGTACAATACTTGTTTCTAAGGCTTGTTCATCGGTATTGCAAACAATAAAATCTACCCCTTCAATACCTTTACTAAACATATGGTTTACAGCATTACTACCACCGCCACCAACGCCTAATACTTTAATTATTGAGGTTTTATTTTTTGGATTATCAAAATCTAATGACATAATATGATTATTTATTTTAGTTATTTATTAAATTATTTATATTAATTATTTCCGAATTCTTCAATTTCTTCATCTGCAAACCATTTTTTACTTTTCTCAAACATTTTAGAAAACCAACTTAGTGTACTCTTATTATTTTGTTTCGGAAAGTTGTCTACTTTTACGGCGTTAATATTATCGTGCGAACTTTGAAATCCTTTAAGCATTAAACCTATTGAAGTTGCGTAAATTGGATGCATCAGGCTTTGGTGTGTGCCATCGCTTAAATGTTCATTTGGGTAGCCAATTCTACAATCGAAACCAGTAATGTATTCTACTAATTGCTTTAAATGTTTTAGCTGGGAGCCACCACCAGTAATAACAATGCCGCCAATTAGTCTATCTAAATAACCACTCACTTTTATTTCGTGTAATACTTCTTCAATAATTTCTTCCATTCTAGATTGAATGATGCTTGATAAAGTTTTAACACTTACTTCTTTAGGTTTTCTACCTTTTAAACCCGGAATTGTTACTACCTGATTATCCATATTAGATAATGCCAAAGCCGCACCAAATTTTAGTTTAAGTTGTTCTGCCTGGCGACGCATTACAGAGCAACCCTCTTTAATATCTTCGGTTACTATATTGCCACCAAATGGAATTACTGCTGTATGCCGAATTAATCCGTTATGAAAAATTGCCAGGTCTGTAGTTCCACCACCTATATCAACCAAAGCAATACCTGCTTCTTTTTCTTCTTCGCTTAAAGCTGCCTGAGCTGAGGCAATTGGTTCTAAAATTAAATCGGCTACCTCTAAACCAGCTGTTTCGGTACAAAGTTTAATATTTTTTGCAGCCCCAATATCGCCAGTAATAATATGAAAGTTGGCTTCAATTCTATTGCCTGCCATACCAATTGGGTCTTTAATACCTTGTTCATTATCAATAGTAAATTCTTGTGGTAACACATGAATTATTTTATCTCCCGGATCGATGTTTAGCTTATACATATCGCTGTATAATTTTTTTATATCCCTAATGGTTATTACTTCATCCAATCCATTTTCTCTAACTAAACTGCCTCTGCTTTGGGTACATTTTATATGCTGCCCGGCAATGCCAACATGTACACTAGCAATATCAATATTGCTCGCCAATTGTGCTTCACTAACTGCTTTTTGTATGGCTTCAACTGTTTTGTTAATGTTGGCCACAACGCCACGTAAAACGCCAGTTGATTCTGCTCTGCCTAAGCCTAATATTTCTAATTTATTATATTGGTTTAGTTTGCCAACTATGGCTACTATTTTGGTAGTACCAATATCAAGTCCAACTACTATTTCTTCATGTTTTCCCATTATTGTTCCGGTTGTTTAAGTTCACATAAAATTTGATTATTGTATTTCAAGTTTACTACTTCAATTTGTTGATCTATATTCACATCCTTATTATAAAAATTTTCTAACTTCTTAAATTTTAATTCTAAACTTGTAACATCACCTAGTAAAATTTCAAAGTCTCCAACTTTTGGTATCAATACAAAATCACCATTTGCTTCTACATAAATTTGTTCAATCATGGCTTTCCACAATTGATTTTCGTTTATATAAGTAGTTAACTCAAAAATAGCTCTATCTATATTAGAACTTAATGGAGCGTTTATCAGATTATCATCTTTAATAAAACCTGAAGCCAATACTACCCTAACGGTAAAATTAGGAGAAACTTCAAACTTATTTCCTTCATTATCAATATAATAACTAACATTATTGCTGTTGATAACCCTAACCAAAGGACGTTTTTCTATTATATTAACATTTAATGTGTTATTGCTATCAAAAAAAGCATCTGCTTGCTTTACAAAAGGTGCTTTTTCAACAACTTCTTCTACCAATTCCAAATCAATGGTTTGTAAATTTCTACCATTTATTGGTGTATTGAAGTTTGCTTTTATTGTTTTTAATATATCGTTTTGGCTGAGTAATATCTCGTCTGATCCATTTTCAAAATTTACAATTACATCATTGCAGGTAGATTGATTCATTTTGTAAGTGGTGCAAATTAACAATGCTACCACTAAACCCAGTAGTAAAACAAGCCATACATTGTACTTATATTTTTCACTAGTTATTTTCATATTGATTGTTTTTTATTAAACATAGTTCTAATTGGGTTTACTAATTTATCAATATCTCCTGCTCCGGCAATCAACAATAATTCAAAATCTTTTTTATCAAAAACATCTGTTACTTTTTCTTTTTCAATAAATGCCTTGTTAGTATTTTTTATATTTTTTAAGATGATTTCTGAGTCAACCCCTTCTATTGGTCTTTCTCGAGCCGGATATATTTCTGTAATAAAAACCTCATCAGCCAGCTCTAAACTTTTTGCAAATTCAAAAGCAAAATCTTTTGTTCTACTATATAAATGCGGTTGAAATAAAATGCTGATTTTTTTAGTTGGATATAATGTTCTGGCTGCACTAATTAAGGCTTGTAGTTCTTTAGGGTGATGCGCATAATCATCAATAACAACTAAATTTTTTGTGTTAATAATATATTGAAACCTTCTTAAAATACCTTTAAAAGTTTGAATGCCTTCTTTAATTTTTGATAAAGATGCACCACATAAATAATTAATGGCCGAAGCTGCAACTGCATTTTCTATATTATAAATTCCGGGTAGAATGGTAGAAATATTTTTAATGTGTTGCCCATCCAAACATAAATCAAAAAACTGCTTTCCATTTACTGTAGATATATTATATGCGTAAAAAGGTATTTCTTTATCCTTTTGTTTTAAACCGTAATTTAGAAGTTTGAGATTATCTGCTACTTGAACAGAATTATGAATTATTACCTTCTCACTTGTTTTGTTGACAAATTCTTCAAAAGCCAATTTCAGATTTTCATAATTATTGTAGATGTCCAGATGATCTGCATCAATTGCAGAGATTACCGAATAAGTAGGGTTGAGTTTTAAAAAGGAACGGTCGTATTCGTCCGCTTCAACTATAATATATTCGCTATTCCCAAATTTGAAATTACTATTATAATTATTACAAATACCTCCAATAAAAGCAGTTGCATCTATACCGCAAAATGTTGCTATCCAACTGGTTAAAGCTGTAATAGTAGTTTTACCGTGGGTTCCTGCAATGGCAATTGAGGTGTAGTTTTTGGCAATTTGTTCTAAAACATCAGCTCTTTTTAAAACTGTATAGTTATTGCGTTCATAACCGCCTTTAAGCAAATGTGTTTTAGAAATTGCCGGTGTATAAATTACTAAATCAGGATTCTCTTCCCTTCCTCCACCATCGTGATGTACTCTAATACCTTCTTCAATTAACTGTTTAGTTAAATTAGTTTCTGCCCTGTCATACCCGGAAACTGTTTTCCCTAATTGTTTAAAATAGCGCGCCAACGCACTCATGCCAATGCCACCAATGCCAATAAAGTATATGTTCGATATGTTTTTTAAATCAATCATTTAAGGTTTGCTGCTTCGGTTACTATTTCGGCAATATGTTTTGCTGCCTTTGGTTTAGCAAATTGTTTAAAATTTTGGCTCAGGCTTTTTTGAAGGGTTTCATCATTTAATAAATTAATTATAGTTGGCACTAACTTTTCTTCTGCTTCATCATCTGTAACCAATAAAGCCGCTTGCTTTGCTACCAAAGCTTTTACATTTTTAGTTTGATGATCTTCTGCTACATTTGAAGATGGCAACAAAATAGCAGGTTTACCAATAATGGCTAACTCTGCAATAGTACCGCCTGCGCGCGATACAATTACATCTGCCAAAGCGTAAGCACAATCCATACGTTTAATAAAATCGGTGATAATTAATTTATGTTCGGCATTGGTTTTATAAAACTCATATTGTGCTAAATATAACTTACCAGTTTGCCATATAATTTGAACATCTGGCATTTTTAATAGCTGCGATATTTTTTTTGCAATCGCTAAATTTATTGCTTTTGCACCCAGGCTTCCTCCAGTAATTAATACTGTTTTTTTATCTGCCTGCAGTTTAAATTCAGCAGCAGCTTCTGCCTTTGTAACGGTTGATGCAGTAATTAAAGAACGGATTGGGTTGCCTGTAACTACAATTTTTTCGGCATCAAAATATTTTTCCATACCTTCATAAGCTAGGCAAACTTTGCTAGCACCTTTACCTAATAAGCGATTGGTTACACCCGGATAAGAGTTGGCCTCTTGCAATACTGTTGGTATACCAAACCATTCTGCCACTTTTAAAGTTGGGCCACTTGCATAGCCTCCTACCCCAACCGCAACATTTGGTTTAAATTTCAATACTATAAAAAAAGCGCTTACTAAACTCCATATTAATTTTATAGGGAATAATAAATTTTGTAAAGTTAGCTTACGCTGAAAACCGCTTATCCATAAACCTTTAATTGGGTAACCTGCTTCGGGCACTTTTTGCATTTCTAATTTACCCTTTGCGCCTACAAACAAAATATTTATATTTTGATGCATTACCTTTAAAGCATTGGCTATTGCTATAGCTGGAAAAACATGGCCACCTGTGCCACCTCCACTTATAAGTACTTTTAATGGTTGTTTCATTTGGCAAATGCTTTTATAGGTTTTTCATCATCTTCAATATATCTACTCACACTTAAAATAATACCAATTGAAATGCTGGTAAATACAAGAGAAGTTCCACCCATACTAATAAAGGGCAATACCAAACCAGTTACAGGCAATAGTTGAACGGCTACAGCAATATTCATAAAAGCTTGCACTACCAAACTTATGCACAAACCCACGGCTAGCATTGCGCCAAAGGCATTGGGCATTTTATAAAAAATACGAACGGTACGAAGCAGCAGAAACATATATAAAAATACAACTACCACACCTCCTACTAAACCATACTCTTCTATAATAATACTATAAATAAAATCGGAATAAGGGTGTGGTAAATATCTACTTTGCTCGCTGTGGCCGGGACCATTACCAAAAGCACCGCCACTTGCAATTGCTATTTTAGATTGTTGAGTTTGCCAAACTTCTTCTTCATTATCAACATAATTTACTATCCTGCTTTTCCAGGTATTTATTCTACCAGAGTAACCTGCCAGCGATGCAACACCAATGCAACTGATGGCTAAAAAAACAACTACAACTGTGCCACCAAACAAATGTTTTAATCGTACCCGACCAATAAACATCAACATAAAACAAGTAATAAATAGCAAGGCAGCACTTGATAAATCTGCCGGCGCAATTAAACCACAAACAATAATTAATGGAATAATAATTTTATAAAATGCCGAATTAGGATCGGTAATTTTATTTTGGTTAGATGATAAAATATAAGCCGTGTACATTACCATAGCTAACTTTGCCAAATCAGCTGGCTGAAAGCTTAAATGAAATATTGGAATTTCAATCCAACGGCGTGCTTGGTTTAATTCTGTACCATAGACAAGCGTAAGTAGCAACAAAGGTATTGACAGTATTAGTAGCAGCACCCCAATTTTTTTATACATACTATACCTTATTTGGTGACATAAAAACATTAAACCAAAACCAAACAAGCAAATTAAAAAATGTTTAAACAAATAAAACTCTGTATTACCATTACGGGTTTTGTAGGCTAAAAACTCGGTTGAGCTATAAACCACCATTAATGATATTGCAGTTAGTGCTATCACTATCCACCAAATAAATTTATCTCCCTTTAGGTATTTGAACATTACAAATATTGTATTATAAATTTCTTACGTTTTGTTTGAACTGATTTCCTCTTTCTTCGTAGTTTTCATATAAATCGAAACTGGCACAGGCTGGCGACAGCAATACCACATCACCTTTATTAGCCAAGTGGTTAGCCGTACCAACTGCTTCTTGCATAGATGCTGCATTTACAATCATATCTACATCTTTAACAAATGCTTTATGAATTTTAATAATATCTTTACCCAGGCAAACAATGTATTTTACTTTTTTTGCCACTAAGTCTTGCAGCAAGCTATAGTCGTTACCTTTATCAACGCCACCCACAATCCATACAACTGGTTGCTCCATAGTTTCTAAAGCATACCAAGTTGAGTTTACATTAGTGGCCTTTGAATCGTTAATATAATCAACGCCTGCTACTGTTATTACTTTTTCTAAACGGTGCTCTAAGTTTGTAAAATCGTGTAGAGATTTTCTAATAGAATCTTTACGAATATTTAAAATAGAACCGGCAATACCAGCTGCCATTGAATTGTACACATTATGCTTACCCTGCAACCCTAATTCATATATTGACATATTAAGTTGATTTTGTTTTGTTTTAATGCACATTTCATTATTGTTTAAATGTGCGCCTTGTTTAATATTATTTTTAATTGAAAATGGATATTTTTCTGATACAACATTTACCTTATTTAAATGCTGTTCTATTACTTCATCATCAGCACAGTAAATAAAACTGTCTGCCGCTGTTTGGTTTTTTATTATTTTAAATTTTGATTGTATGTATAACTCAAAGTTGTAATTATACCTATCTAAATGGTCGGGTGTAATATTCATTAAAATGGCAATATCTGGTTTAAAATTTTGTATGTTATCTAACTGAAAACTACTAATTTCTAACACATAAAAAGGCCATTGCTTTTCTGCCACTTGCCTTGCAAAACTTTCTCCAATGTTTCCACCTAAGGCAACGTCTAATCCTTCTTGTTTTAATATATTATAAGCCAATGAAGTGGTGGTGGTTTTACCATTGCTTCCAGTTATGGCAATAATAGTTGCCTTCTTAACAAACTGATAAGCAAATTCAATTTCAGATATACATTTTATACTTTTTGCGTTTATCTGTTTTATAACATTAGCTTTATCTGGTATACCCGGGCTTTTAACAACCACATCGGCATTTAGTATTTGTGGTAATGTATGGCCTTGCTCTTCATACGCAATGTTCGCATTGGTTAATTCTGCTTTATAGTTTGGTTTAATGCTTCCATAATCCGACACAAAAACATTGTAATTTTTTTGCTGCGCCAATAAGGCTGCACCCACGCCACTTTCACCGGCTCCTAATATTACCACCCGTTTAGTCATTACCTTAATTTAATGGTTACAAAGGTTAACAATGCCAGTAGTATAGTAGTGATCCAAAAACGTACTACAATTTTAGTTTCTGCTAAACCCTTTTTTTGGTAATGATGATGTAGAGGACTCATCAAAAAAATTCTTCGACCTTCTCCATATTTGTTTTTGGTATATTTAAAATAACTTACCTGTATTATTACTGATAAGTTTTCTACCAAAAAAATTCCGCATAATACTGGCAGCAACAATTCTTTACGAACAATTATACCTAATACTGCTATAATGGAACCGATGGTAAGTGAACCGGTATCGCCCATAAAAACGCTTGCCGGATGAGAGTTGTGCCACAAAAAACCAATACAAGCACCAGTAAATGCGCCTGCAAAAATTACCACCTCACTAATTTTGGGAATGTATAAAATGTTTAAATAATCGGCTGTAATGTAATTGCCTGATACATAAACAAACAAGCCTAAGGTTGCGCCAATAATTGCCGAAACTCCGGTGGCGAGGCCATCCAAACCATCCGTCATATTAGCGCCGTTTGAAATGGCCGTGATTATAAATATTACAAAGGGTATGTAAATTATCCAGGCATATTTTCCCCAGTTTTCATTTAACCAGGTTAGTAAGCTGGAGTAGTTTAAATTAGTATCTTTTACAAAAGGCACACTAGTTATTAAACCTTTTACATCAACTAAACGAGTTACAATACCGTGATCATCTACCCGTTCTATTTCGCCTTCCATTACTTCATAGTAACCGCTAAGGTTTTCAATTTGTTTCTTATCAATCCTAACCAAAACATCATTACTAAAAAATAAAATACTACCAACAATTAAGCCTAAGCCTACCTGCCCCATAATTTTGGCTCTGCCTCTTAATCCTTTTTTATTTTTACGAAAAACTTTTATATAATCATCAATACCACCAATAAAGGCTGCACCAATGGTTACAAAAATTAAAAGTAAAATGTAGATGTTTTCCATTTTAGCTAACAATAAGGTAGGAATTAAAATAGCTGTAATAATAATTAAACCACCCATTGTTGGAGTGCCTTGCTTTTCTTTTTGACCTTTAAGTCCTAAGTCTCTTACCGTTTCACCTACTTGCAATTTTTGCAATAATTTTATGATGCGCCCACCAAAAACCAGGCTTATCAACAAAGACAAGATTACCGCCACCGCTGCTCTAAACGATAGAAACTGAAATACACCTGCCCCAGCCAGCCCAAATGTTTCATCTAAATATTTAAACAGATAATATAACATTAGGCTTTAAAATTTTTAAGGGTTTCTAATAAAACTTGTTTATCATCAAATGGATATTTTACATTTTTTATCTCTTGGTATTTTTCGTGGCCTTTACCATAAATGCCAATAATGTCGCCAGGTTCTGCCAGGTATCTAGCCATACGTATTGCTTCTTTTCTATCTGCAATACGCACTATCTTTTTTTTATAGATGGGCGATAAACCTTCCATCATATCATTTATAATATCTTCAATTTCTTCGGAGCGTGGATTGTCGGAAGTAAGAATTACTTTATCACTTAAAGAACAAGTAATGTCTGCCATTTTAGGTCGTTTGGTTTTATCTCTATCGCCACCTGCGCCAATTACCGAAATCACTTTTTCATTTCCGGTTCTCAACTCTGCTATAGTTGATAAAACATTTTTTAGTGCATCGGGGGTGTGTGCATAATCTACAATGCCAACAATATTATTATCTGCATCAAACAAATGTTCAAATCTGCCTTCTACTGCTTTTAATATACTTAGTTTGGTTAATACTTCTTGTTCGTCTAACTCCAACAAATTAGCTACGGCATATACTGCCAATAAATTGTAGGCATTAAAAGTACCAACCAGCAAGGTGTTTAACTCAATACTATTAATGTGAAGCAATAAGCCTGTTAAATTGTTCTCTAAAATTTTAGCTTTAAAATCGGCCATTGTTTTAATGCCATAAGTGTATTTTTTTGCTTTTGTGTTTTGAAGCATCACTTTGCCTCGCTTGTCATCTACATTAGTAATTGCAAATGCGTTAGCTGGTAAAGCATCAAAAAAACTTTTTTTTGCTTCAATGTAATTATCAAAAGTTAGGTGATAATCTAAGTGATCGTGTGTAATGTTTGTGAATACCCCACCGCTAAAGGTAATTCCATTGGTTCGCCCTTGCACCATAGCGTGTGAACTTACTTCCATAAAGCAATATTCGCAGCCGGCCTTTACCATTTGCTGTAATAGTTTATTTAATTTTAAAATATCTGGTGTAGTATGAGTAGCATCAATAATTTGTTGATCCACTTTGTAAACTATGGTTGAAATTAAACCGCAGCAATAACCTAGCTCATTAAGTAAATTATATAATAAGGTTACAATGGTTGATTTTCCGTTAGTACCAGTAACTCCTACCAACTTTAAATTAGCCGAAGGATTTTGGTAATAATTTTTAGCAACAATAGCTAGCGCATTATTACTGTTTTTTACTTTTAGATAAACAATTTGTTCATTTATATTTTGCGGAAAATCTTCACAAATTATAGCGGTAGCACCATTTTGTATGGCGGTATTTATATATTTGTGTCCATCTACTTGTGTGCCTTTAATTGCAACAAACAGGGATTGCGATTTCACTTCTCTTGAGTCAATAGCAATATCATTTATATTGATATTATTATTACCACAAACCTCTACTAAGGCAACGCCATATAATATGTGTTGTAAATGTTGCATTAACTTAATTCAATTCTAATAATGTCTCCTTTTTTAAAAATTTCGCCAGCTTCTAATGATTGGTTAACCACTTTACCTCTGCCGGTAAAAATTACTTTTAAGCCTTTATCTTCTAACAAAAAGATCGCATCTTTTAATCCCATATTAGTTACATCGGGCACTATTGTATTAGAAATTTCTATATTTTTGAGCTGTAAATTTTTACCATTAAATGAAGGTATTGTCCAATTGCTTTTTGATTGGTCTACTATATTTTGATTGAAGGCGGTAGAGATGTTTTGATAATCTAACACACTTCCTTTTTTCAGATTTTTGTTTTCAAATTTATTTGAGCTGGTTTTAGTAATAATAGTTTTTGAATTGTTGGTATTAATAAAAATTTGTTCTGCAATTTCTTTAAATACAGGTGCGGCTACTTCACTTCCGTAGTAGGCTTTTACACTTGGCTTTGAAATACTAACTATGCAACTATATTGTGGATTGTTTGCTGGAAAAAACCCAACAAAAGAAGCTCTGTATTGATTTTGATAACCTTGCTTACCAGCAGAAATTTTTGAAGTACCCGTTTTGCCAGCTAACTTTACTACGTTAGATTTTATATTTTTAGCTGTACCACTTTCAATCACACCAAGCAAAGCTTTTTGCAATTTCTTAGCAGTACTTTCATTCATAATTTTTTTGTTAGTTAAAGCTTCAAACGCTTCAACTGTTTTACCTGCTTCATTAATTTCCTGCACTAAATAGGGAGAATTATATGTGCCATTATTAGCAATTGCATTATAAAAAGCTAAAATTTGAAGTGGGCTAAGTTTTACAGAATAACCAACCGACAGCCAAGGCAAGGTGATACAATTATTCCATTGTGGGTTTTGGGTATCTATTATTTGTGGCTTTGCTTCTCCTTTAATATTAATGCCAGTTGGTTGATGTAAATTAAATTGCTGTAAATAATCAATAAAATTTTCTGGTTTATTACCAAAGTGTTTCACTACTGTTTTGGCAAGGCCAACATTAGAAGAAACCGCAAAAGCTTCAGCCAAACTAATAGTACCTCTAAACTTAGAAGAAGCATCTTTCATTTCGGCTTTACAAAAACTGTGTTTGCCATAATCTACTGTTACCTTATCATTTAAAGTTGCTTTATCACTTTCTATTAAGGCGGCTAATGCAGCGGCTTTAAAAGTTGAACCTGGTTCTGTACCTTCTCCAACAGCATAATTATAAGCCTCCATATAGTAGCCTTTTTTATTAAGCCCCAGGTTGGCAATAGCTTTTACTTTGCCTGTAGCTACTTCCATAACTATTGCACTACCGTGGTCCGCTTTATGCAATTGCAAACCTTTTAGTAATTCGGTTTGTGCAATACGTTGAAACTCCACATTTACGGTAGTAACTATATTTGCTCCGTTAACAGGATCAACATTATTACTGTTATTTAAAGGCAGCCAGGTGTTTCGCCCAACTTTTCTTTGAATTTGTAAACCCTTTAGGCCAGATAGTTCTATATTAAAACTGCCCTCTAAACCAACTGGAGTAATATCATCTCCTCTAACTTCTCCAATAGTTCTTTTTGCCAATGCTTTGTAAGGCCAGGTTCGCTGCATCGATTTTTCAATAATTAAACCACCGCTGTTTTTACCTCTGTTAAATATTGGAAATTCTTTTATAGCGCTTACATCTTGATAATCTAAATTACTGAACAAAGAAACATATCGTTTATTATTATTTCTTGCATTTACGAGCTTTCGCTTTACGGCTTCTTTGTTCCAATGCATGGAGCGATCTTTATATTGCGCAATTGTAAATTCGCTAATTTTTTCAGATAAAGTATTAATGTGTTCATCAAAAAGTGTTTGGTTTATCCCTTGAGCTTTAGGATCGAAATAGACATCAAAAACTGGTATTGAAGTTGCTAATAAAGCACCATCATTGCTGTAAATATTACCACGCTCTGCATTTAACACGATAGATCGGCTTGTTTCTGCCGCCATTTGTTGCCAATGCGCTCCTTCAACCTGCTGTATATAAATAATGCGTGCTACTATTAAAATTGCAACAAACAATACTATACCAAAGGTTAAGTATAAGCGAACTAATATTTGGTTTTTGATAGTCATTTAATATAAAATCATTTTTTGGGGTGCTTGGTTTATTGTTTTGAGATTTAAGTTTTGCTTTGCCAACAAATCCAAAATATTGCCCTTATTAGTTAAAACTTCAGCCTTTGCTTTTTTGGTAGTATACTCCCAACGCAACTCTTTAACTGTGCTACTCATCTCTCCAACATTTTTGTATATCTTTTCTGCACTTCTAACATTTGATATATATAACAACACCAATATTGTTACAAAAATCAAGTAGTTGAAATTTTTGGCCATCCAGTTTAAATCTAGATTGTCGCCAATTTCGTGCGCTTTTTTCATTGCTGTACCAACATTTTTGGTAGCAGATTTTGCTTTTACTTTATTTTTGGGTTTTACGTTTGGTTTGTTAAAGGCTGTCATATTTCATTTTTTTCAGCGATTCTTAATTTGGCACTTCTTGCCCTGCTATTTTGCTTTACTTCATTAGCATCTGGTACTATTATTTTTTTATTAATTGCTTTTATTGGCTTCGTAATATTTCCATAGAAATCTTTAACTGGTTCACCTTTTGCATTACCTGCTTTAATAAAATTTTTCACAATTCTATCTTCTAAAGAATGATAGGAAAGCACTACTAAGCGACCTTTATTTGCTAACAACTCAATACTTTGTGCCAGCATATCTTTTAATACTTCTAACTCCTGATTTACCTCTATGCGTATAGATTGAAACAATTGCGCCAGGTAACGATTTCTATTTCCTTTTATCCAAGGTTCTATAGCTTGTATTAATTGTTCTGTTGTTGCTATGGTGTTTAGCTTTCTTTTTTCACATAGTATTGATGCGAGTTTTCTGGAGTTGTTAAGTTCACCGTAGTAATAAAAAATTTCTGCAAGTTGTGCCTCACTATAATTATTTACTACTTCAAAAGCTGATAATGCTACACTCTTATCCATACGCATATCTAAACCAGCATCAAAACGGGTAGCAAAACCACGTTCTTTATTATTTATTTGGTAAGATGAAACTCCAAGATCAGCCAACACCCCATCAACCTTTGTAACCTGGTGTAAGCGCAACATTTTTTTTAAATATTTAAAATTATATGGTAAGAATGTAAGGCGATCATCTTCAAAAAGATTGGCTTTTGCATCTTCATCTTGATCGAAACTAAACAGGCGGCCATCTTTATTTAAGCAATTTAAAATGGCTTTGCTATGACCACCGCCACCAAAAGTAACATCAACATAAGTACCGTTTGACTTTATGTTTAAGCCTTCCATACACTGTTGCAGCATAACTGGTATGTGATATTGATCTGCCACCATTTATACTGTTTCAATGTTTGGGTGATTATTACTATTATCTTCCTCTGCAAACAAATCAGCGGCTACCGATTCATAAGTATCTTCCGAAGTTTTTAAAATGTTATCAAATTCACTTTTGGCATACAAAGCTAAACCATCGCCTACGCCTTGAACCACTATATCTCCACCAGGTTGTAGTTTTAACAAATCCATAATATGTTGTGATAAAACTACCCTTCCGTGATCATCAACATTTAAATCGAAAGCAGAATTAAAAAAGTGTTGCTCAAACACAGCAAACTTTGGATTAAACCGATTGGCTTTTGATTTGATGCGTGCGATAGTTTTTTTCCATACAGGAGGTACATCTAAATAGTAAGTACCATTAAGCCCTTTATAAAAATAAAGCTTACGGTATTCGCTAATCAGATCTTTAAATCTTGCAGGAATTTTAAGCCTGTTTTTAGCGTCTAACTTGGTTGATATGGTACCAAAAGCGGTTAACATTTTCTTCTTGAAGCGTAAATTTACCACTTTAGTACATTATTTACCACATTAATTTCTATAATGTGGATAAATTACAAAATTATAGCAATTTAAGTGTACAATTATGTTAATAACTTGTGTATTTTTATGTATTAATCAACATTTTGTGGATTTAATGATTAAAATTCAGTAGTGGACTAATTTCCCATTTATTAGTCATAATTAAATAAGAAAGAAACAATTGTGGGATTTATGCTTTTTTTTTGTAACTATTTAGTAGAGGTCAAAAGTCAGACCGCTTCGCTGTAAGACGTCAAATAATTAAATTGAGTGAGATCAAAAACGCCCTTTTTTGCCCAAATTACGGCTGACGTATGATAATGAAATGGTTTGGTTTCGTATTGTTGTTTTGGAGGATTATTTGAGTAGTAATTTTAAAAATGAGGTTGTAGTGTAAATATTAAAACTACTTTTTTATAAATTGAGGTTGGAGTGCCTTGATTGGGCATATTTTTTTCACAGTATCACAATATAATTAAAGTAGCCAAAGAGTAAGCTTGGCCTAAAGTTGAGCGGTGTTAAAAAATTTGAGTAGAAAGCTACTACCAGATAAGTGAAGCATACAATATTATAAAAAAGGTGACATCTTTGTTAAGATCTCACCCTTCATAAAAACACATTTGCAAGTAAAAATGTGTTGTGATTATTTTATATTTTAGTAGAATTTTATTTGTCGCTTTTAGCTATTGAAGGTTCTATAGCTTGTTTATATAAGGCACGGTCTTTTACCCACAATACTTGGCCTGTTAACAAGCCAGCTTGATTGTAATATTTCCATTCACCAGTTTTTTTACCTGATGCATAGTTACCTTCAACGGCAATACTGCCATTTTGGTGATATTGTGTCCAGTTTCCTTCGTTTTTATTTTTTATGATAAAACCTGATTGTTTGATTGTTCCATTTTGGTGAATTTCAACAAAATTTGGTTGACTTAAGTCTTCAGATTTGTTTGGAGTGGCAGTTTGGGCACTTACCGCAAGGCTTATAAATAAAAAAGTTATTGTTGTTAATATTAAATTCTGAACTTTCATTTTACATTAATTTAATGTAAAGTTAACATTAACTATTTTAAAAGCAAGTTATTTAACATTTTCTTAACCTTGAGATGGGCTTTTATGTTTTAATATGTTGTTAGGTTTGGTTTTTGCGTTAGGGATGGAGCCATTGTTTGAGCTCATTTTTGTGGAGCTTTGCGGAACAAAAATAGCGAGTGGCGAGAGCCCGACCCGAAGGGAAACGCCCAATAATTTTGCACTTTAAGTGTTGTTTTATTTAGCCATTTTTTTTGCTATGTAATTTTTTAAAAAGCTTGTTCACATTTTGACCACTATCAAACTATTGTAGTTTGTTCAAAATTTGGAACAGATACAGGTATTGGGGTAATTATGGTGCTTCGTAAAAAAAATCAATTCGTTTTATTGAGTTTCATAAGCCTACTAACAAAGTAACAGCTTGTTTTTTCTACTTTAATTTTCAGTCTTTTCATCTTTAAAACAATTAAACAAATTTCCATCATAACGGCAAACGCCATTTAAGCTGCCTAACCAAACTGCTCCGTCATTATCTTCTAAAATTCCAAAAAACATATCTTGTTTTTTTAATATGGTTGTTGCCGTTCTTATATTAAGTGGCTTGTTTTCATCATAGCGAGACAGCATCCATTGTTTACCACTATTTGGGTCTGCAGCACTGGTCCATATACTTCCTTTTTTATCTTCATAAACATAGCCAGTAAAGTTTTTTGCGTGGTTAATGAAAGAATTGCCGTTATATTCCCAAAGTCCATCATTGCCACCAAACCACATATTACCTTTTGTATCTTTAATTATAGAACGTACGTTTGTAAAGGTTTTTCCGTTATTAGTTACTAAATTGCTAAAAAAATTAGCTTGATAAATACATGCTTCGCCTCTTGTACCAACCCAAATTTTCCCGCTCTTGTCTGCTACTATAGCATTTACATCATTATTAGTTAAACCTTCGTTAGTTGTAAAGTTGGTAAATGATTTACCATTGTAAATACTAATTCCACCTTCGGTGCCAATCCAAATTTTACCGTCTTTATCTTCAAAAAAACAAGCTGTTCTATTATGCGCAAGTCCATCTTTTTCTGTAAAATTAATAAATGAAGTTCCGTTGTAGCGATAAATGCCGGCACCAATTGTACCAAACCAAAGGCTACCGTTTTTATCTTCTAAAATAGAAAATACATGAAAGCGTCTCAAACTATCTATGTTGGTGAAATTGGTAAATACTTTGCCATCGTATTTTATAATTCCTTCCCAGGTGGCAAACCATAAATTGCCTTTCCTATCTTGCAAAATATTACGTGTAATGCTAACCGGACCAGTTTTGCTGGTAGTGGTAGTGGTTTCAATAAAATATGGATCGTGATCAGGTGTCTCTTTTGTAACTTTAATTGGCTTTGTTTCGGTTTTCTTATCTGCTTTTTGTTCTTGGCAAGAAATGGTAGTAAGCATTAACAAAGCAACTAATTTTATTGAAAAACAATTCTTCATAATTTAAAATTGTGTTTTATATCAAATTAGTATTGGGGCCAAATTTAATTTAGTGTTTAATCCCAAATATCTTTGTCGGTAATTATTTCGGCTAAAATGCGCATTACCGATTCGCTGTCGTAACGGCGTAAATGTTCTACAATTAAGGTTGGGTCTTTCTGTTGTAGTACCGTATTTTTTAAGCTCTCAATTTGAAGGCCAGTAAGGTTGTTTTGCAAGGCTTGCTTTATCGTTTTAACAATAGTTACATCAAAATTTTTAATTTTTTTAAACTCACTTTCAGAAAGTAAATCAATTTGTTGTATTAATCCACTTAAAATTTGCTTTGCTTTTTCGGCTGTACCAACTTTATCCTTTACTATTTTAGGATACAATTCTTCTAAGCTGTTTTTTTGCAAGTAGCTTAAGTTGGTAACCTGTTTGTAGTGAGGGCTCTGATCGCCAAAACCCAAGCGTATTACATTACCTACAGATGATTTAAAAATATCAAGATCAAAATTATTGGGGTTAATTTCTTTTAATTGTGCTTCTAAAAAATTAATAACATCGGTTTTGTTCATATTTACTAAGCTATTGTAGCTTAAAAACAAAACGGCAGTAAAATTAATTCCTGCCGATTCATTTTTTTATTGTTAATTTTTATTCTTCAGGATATCCAGCTTCTTTCCAGCAGTTTAAAATTTGCAACTGCTCGGCTGTTAATTCTTTTGGTTTACCATCTGGCGTGTATGGTGGTGGCATTACAGGGTTGTCTGCATCACCCATTTGTAGTACTCTTTTTTCAAAAGAACCATTGTTTAAAAAAGGTTTTATGTTGCTGTATACATTAAAATTTTGTTGCCCAAAAGTACTGGCTGCTCCGTGGCAAGCATCGTAAGAACAAGTTACAGAAAGCACCTCTACTACAGCACCATTAAAAGTTGCAGTAATATCATCACAAGGATCTGTTTGTACGGCAGTTTCGCAATTTGCACCAGTAAAACCTGTTGGGCAATCGCAAGTGCCATCATCACAACTACCTCCATTTTGACATTCTACGTTGTCGCACGGGTTTGGATCATCTTTTTTGCAAGCGGTAAAGCACAGCGTTACGGTAAGCATGGTTACCATTAATACAAATAAATTATTAGTTTTCATTTTGTGAAGTTAATAGTTAAATAATAAGTGTCCAAAAAAAAATTAGTTAGTCTTGCCCATCTGGATTAAAAAGTTCATTTATGGTAAAATTTCCTGGGCCAGCAATTAGTAAAGATACAAATACAACAAACATTTCTAAAGGATAGGAAATGCTTGGAACGTAAGCATCACCATTAAAATAATGCATGCTTACTGCTACAAACATTGTGGCTGCTAACATAAATGCGGCTGGCCTAAAAAAGAAACCTGTTATTAAAGCAATTGCTCCAAAACTTTCGGCAAAAGCTGCCATAAAACCCCAAAAGGCAGGAGCGAAATTGATGCCAAAATTAGCCATTACCTTGCCTAACCCTGTCCACTTTTCAATACCACCAATTAGCTTTGGTATGCCGTGTATTAAAAATAAAATACCAAGCCCAATGCGAATTATTAGTAAACCAATGTGTATGGATTTGTAATGCATATCTAAAAAAAAATTAAACCATTAATAATAAATATATAAATACAAAAGGTACAGCCATTATTGCCGCATCAAAACGATCTAATGCGCCGCCATGGCCAGGCAAAATCTTACCAGAATCTTTTATACTCGCTTTTCTTTTTAATCCACTTTCAAACAAATCGCCTATTGGGCCTGTAATGCCTACTATAATTGCGATAGCAAAAAAGTGCCAACCAACTTCGGGTAACAAAAATTTTAGTAGAATTGCTATTGCCAGGCTGCCTGCAAAACCGCCTAAAAAACCTTCTACTGTTTTTTTGGGAGAAATAGATTTTGCTAAAGGTGTTTTACCAAACCTTTTACCTACAAAATATGCAAACACATCATTAAACCAAATTAAGAGAAAAAAGCACAAGACTAATAAAGGTTTGAAAAATTGTGCATCATTATAAAATGCTAAAAGTGTAAAAATTGTAAAAGGCCAGATAATGTAAATGTAACCGATTAAGAGTTTCCAAATTGGTATTTGGGTTGGCTTATTATAAGCATCTAACACAAAAAACAATATTACTAAAGGAATGGCTGCATAAAAAATGGTGCTATTAAATAAGCCTAATAATGCACTTAAATAAATAAATGTGCCAGTAAGTACGTAAAGTAGTCTTCCTCTTTTTTGGTTAGTAGTTATTGTTTTTTTGTAATGATGCTTTAGTATTAGATTAAAAAATTCAAATAAACACAATAGGTTAAGCACCATAAATAAAACTGCAAAAGTATTGTAGTTGAAAAACAACATAAAAATAAACAGGCTAAGCCCAAAAATTGCTGTTACAATACGTAAAGCCAAATTACTCATAGTTCGTTATTTTTTATCAGGTTAATGGCTTTTAAAAAATCTTCTTGAAGGGCATACAATTCTATTTCACCAATTAAATACATAGAATCGCGCTTGTTTAATATCATTGTTTTAATGTCATTATCGTACAAAACAGCCTTTGTAATTTCGGCTTTATGCAGGTAGGTGGTGCTGTAAATCTTTTTCCAGTTTTTGTTCATAATTAATAATGGTGTTATGCTGTAAACAATACTTGTAAAAAAACCACATTACAAAAATCAGACCTATTAAGGAGGCTAAAGTAATCCAAATTGGTAAAGGTTCCATTGCATCCATATTAAAAGATTCCATATCGCCAGCAAAATAAAAACCTACAACTTGTAAACCATTAAATAAAGCGTGGGCAATTACAGGAATCCAAATTGTACCGCCCCAATAATATAAATAACCAAATAAAATACCTAATAACACACGTGGAAAAAAGCCATAAAATTGTAAATGAATTAAACTAAAAATAAAGGCCGAAATAAATATAGCAACATGCGGATTTCTTGTCCATTCGGATAAGAAGTTTTGAATAGTTCCTCTAAACAATAGTTCCTCTCCTAAGCCGGCTAAAAAACCAATCATAACAATATTAATTAGCAGGTCGCCTATGTTATCCATTTTCATAAAAGCTTCGGTCATTTCCATAGCCTGGTCTTCCATTGATCTTAAAAGTGTTTCAATACCTTTTAATGCCTCTGGAAGTTCTATCGATTGATTCCACAAATTAATACTGCCAATAAAAGGAAAAGAAACCGCCAATACTAAAAGCGACAGCAACAGTAAAACAATATTTTTTGGTGCATTAAAAAGTGGATATTTGAACCAATTACGAGTTTTTAAATAACTAAACAATAATACAGGAAAACCAAAAATGAAAAGTTGCGATATTATTTGCATAATTTTCATTTGGTTAATATTGCCTAAATCAACCGAAGAAACTAAATCTCCGAAAAATATTGTAGCTAACAGATTACTAACGGTTAGCAAAAATATTGGCAGGCATACTGCTATTAAAACCAAAAATTGAATAAAGTACGATTTATTATTTATCATTAATTAAAATGTCTTCGGGCGAAAGATAAGATTATTTTTAGGTTTGAAAGTGATGCTGATTTGTTTATAATTGTTTAAATTTATATAATTCTGTTTAATGAGAATATCTGATACTACATATTTTGTGGAATATCTGAAAAAAATTGGGTTTGATATTGAAACAATTTTCAACAAGATTGATTTTTCGGATGATGCTATTGATATAGAATATCGCATACAATCTTCGGCAGTATTTTCTTCTAATATTGAAGGTAACACTATTGATCTTAACTCATTTATGAACGCTAAAATGACAGCCGAAACTTTTAAGCCTCAAAAGCAAATACAAGAAATTGAAGATTTAATAAGTGCCTATAATTTTGCTAAAGAAAACGACTTGAATGAACGAAATTTTTTAGAAGCACATAAAATTTTGAGCAAAAATTTATTGCTTAAAAGTAAGCGTGGAAAGTATAGAAGCAATAAAATGGGCGTGTTTGATAATGGTGGCTTGGTATATTTAGCTATTGAACCGGAGTATGTTGCCAAAGAAATAAGTGCGTTTTTTGAAGATATTAATGAATTACTTTTAAAAGAAATTAGCATTGAACAATTGTTTTATCACGCAGCCTTAATTCATTTAAAGTTTGTGCATATTCACCCATTGTGGGATGGTAATGGCAGAACGGCGAGGTTATTAGAAAAGTGGTTTCTATCAAAAAAAATAAATAGCAGGGCGTGGAAAATTGAAACAGAAAAATATTATAAAGAAAACATTAACACCTATTACAAGGCTATAAATTTAGGAGTTAATTATTACGAGCTAAATTATAACAATTGCATACCTTTTTTGCTGCTGATAACCAAAGCTTTGCAACAAGAAACAGCCAATTAAACCATAATAACTATTTTTTGCTTGTAGAAGGTTTTGGTTTCAGCTTCTTTATAAAAAAATCTTCATTTAATAATAAGTATAAGCCGTAGCTATAATCAAAGCTGCTATTTATGGTATCATAATAAGCATCTGCTCTAACTTCAATTTTTACAGATTTTGATATGTTGTAAGTATAAGCGCCTTTAGCGGTTAGTAAGCTTCGTTTTGCTTCGGCAAATGTGCTGTCGTTTTCTGAAATGCTTAAAAATAGATACTCTCCTTTTGGTGCAATAAACTTGTTAGCTGTCCAATAACCAATACTGTAATTAATATTTTTTATATGATGCTTTAGTTTGAAATACCAGGCTGAACCATTATTAAATGCTTGTGCGTTAATTCCGCTTTGAGGCAATAACAGCCCTCTGTACCAAAAAAATAAACTTTCATAAGTTAGGTTATTGTTATTTTTTAAAACCTGTTTAAAGCTAAGCCCACTTGCTCCATTAAATAATGAAATAGCAGCATTTGGAGAAACATCTATCTGGCCGCCTTTATGGTACATCAACATTTGTAAAGGAACTTGCAGGCTAAACTTATCTTTACTAAATACATTAAATTTAAAAACCATGCCAGCTTGCAGTTCTTCTTGCTCAGTATCGTTTTTAAAAATATAATTTTCCCATTGCAGCCATAAATCTGCTGTTACAAATTTTGATTTGTGCAAAGCCTGTAAACCATACTCCACATTGTTTTGGTAATAACGATCAAACCTAAAAAGTGGTTCTTCTAATTGATGACTTAGCGAACCGTGTATGCTGCCAAAAATTACATCTGTATTTTTAAGCAAACGCTGCTGAACTGAAAAAACAGGAATTACTTGACTCAATTTTTCTAAACCTGAATATTGTTGCAGAAATACGCCTGCATTAACTTTGGTGTTTTTTGTAAAATAATATTGTAAAGATGGTTTTGCAAAATAGCCAATGCCCGTAAAGCCTTTTGTAAATTCATTAAAATATTCGTTATTTTTAAAAAATGAAGTGCTTTCAAACTTTAAAGACAATTCGTTTTCGCAAGTGTTACACAATGGGCTTTTAGTATTAAAATTTTGGCTACAAACCGCAGTTGATGTTAACAGCAATGCAAAAATAAAATAGTATTTTAAATATTGAATCATAACTAATTAAATTTGCATTACGATTAAAATTTATTTAAAAGCAGTTTAATATTTTTTTATAAAAATAATACTAAACCCCCAACAAAGCCTTTGCATTTTCAATTGCGGTATCCCCGGCCTGGCTGCTACCCAATAATTCCGATATATTTTGTATGCGAGCTTCAACACTTAATTTTTCAATGCTGGTAAAGGTGTTGCCATTTTGGGTTTGTTTAAATACTTTAAAATGATGTTGCCCTTTGCTGGCCATTTGAGGTAAATGAGTAATACAAATCACCTGATGTTTATTAGCCAAATCTTCAATTTTGTCAGCCACTTTTTCGGCAGTAATACCCGAAATGCCGGCATCAATTTCATCAAAAATAATGGTAGGTAAAGCTACTTTGCCAGCCATTAAATTTTTAAGGCACAACATCACTCTTGATATTTCGCCTCCCGAAGCTACCAGTTTTATGCTTTTTGGCGCGCTACCAGGGTTGGCACTAAATAGCAAATCAAATTGATCAAAGCCATTTGCCGTTAATGTTGTTTCACTTTTGGTATTATTAAAAACTACTGTTGCCGCATTAAAACCAACTTGCTGTAACTCTTTGGCTAAGTCTTTTTCAAATTGCTTTGCTGCTTTTTCACGTTTAGTACTAATTGTTGCGGCTTGTTTGTTTAAAGTTTTTTGCTGTTCAATAATATTATTTTCCAAAACTTCAATTTCGGTTTCAATACTTTCAGTAGAAGCTACTTTTTGCTGTAAACTCAAAGCAATAAGTTTTAACTCTGCAATATTAGGTACATTATGTTTGGTTTGCAGTTTGTAAATCATAGAGAGACGATCTTCTGTTTCTTTTAGCTTTTCGGGGTTAAACTCAACCGTTGTTTGTTGTTGTTCAATTTCCTGTATAATATCATCTAGTTCTAAACCTGCACTTTCTAAACGTTTGGCTATTGTTTCAAAACTGGTACTAATGTCTTTTAGCTTTAAAAACTGAGTAGCAATATTATGAAGTTGTTGCACTAAATTATCATCGCTATGTTGTAAAGCAGTTACTGCATTTTGCAGTGTGTCGTTAATTGTGGTAGCATTTTCTAAGGTTTTTAAAGTTTGTTCTAATTGCTCTTGTTCTTGTTCCGCTTCTAAATTGGCTTCTTCTATTTCCTGCAATTGAAAACTGTTGTAATCTGCCTCTTTTTTTAGTTGTAATAAAGCTTCATTTAGTTTTATTAGTTTATTTTTAGATGCTTTAAATTCGCCATATTGTTTTCTATATTTTTCAACCTCATCTAACTGGTTAGCCAATACATCTAACAAATACAATTGATATTCACTTTCAAAAATGCTAAATTTTTGATGTTGGGTATTAAGGTCAATTAGCAATTGACTTAGCTGTTTTAGTGTTGCTACATTTACAGGGCTGTCGTTTACAAAAGCTCTGCTTTTTCCACTTGGCAATATTTCTCTGCGCACTATGCATTCATCATCGTAATCTAATTCTAAACTGTCGAAAGTATTTTTTAATTTTCGGCCTTTTATGTTGTAAATTCCTTCAACTATACATTTTTCACTTGTATTTTTTAAAGCCGTTGTATCTACCCGTTGCCCCAATATTAAACCAATAGCACTTAATATTACCGATTTCCCCGAACCTGTTTCACCTGTTATAATATTTAAGGTATTAGCAAACTCAACTTCTAAGGCATCAATTAGAGCATAATTTTTTATGTAAAGCTTACAAAGCATATCACTACAAAAGTAGGGCATCTTAATTTATAAACACGGCCTTAAAGGCATATAATTTGTATAAATTTCTTTTATTTAAAATGAATAGCAGCATTTTTCACCGAAAGGTTAATATTTGTTCTTTTTTATGAATATTTGCAGTTAGTAATGCGGAGAAAATAAATCTTTAATTATGTCAAAACCATTTTTTGATAGACGAGGCGAAAAACGTAGACTTAGTGGGGCTAAGGCGAGGCTTTTAAACGAAGTATATCGGAAAATGGTAAAGACAGAATGTAGATTTATTTTTGTAGCATTACTTAGTATTTTTTTGTCATTTTAATTAAAACGGGTGTCTTACGAGCAATTACAAAATAAATTTTCTAATCAATACCCTGCTATTGAAGATTTGTTTGCGAAAGCGAAAAAACGAATACCTCAAGTGGCCTGGGCATATTTAATGTCTGGTACAGGTAATGAAGATTTATTGGCAAATAATATTACCGCTTTTCAAAAAATTAAGTTTAAGCCTAAGTTTTGTAAAGGCAATTTACAAGCAAATATTGAAACCACCATTTTAGGCCAAAAATATAATGCGCCAATTGGCGTGGCACCAGTTGGTTTAACAGGTTTAATGTGGCCTAAAGTAGCACAATTTTTAGCTGCCTCTGCATTAAGATTTAAAATTCCTTATGCTTTGAGCACCTTAGCAACCGAAACACCAGAAACAGTTGGTAAATATGTAGGGGATATGGGTTGGTTTCAATTGTACCCGCCAAAAGATATGGATTTAACCCAATCTTTATTAGAAAGGGCGAAAAATGCAGGCTTTCATACTTTAATAGTTACGGCAGATGTACCTATGGCAGGCCGCAGAGAAAGCACCAAAAGAGCAGGAATGGCAATGCCTCCAAAAATAAGCCCTAAAATGATTTGGGAAGGTATTACGCACCCAACCTGGAGTTTTTACACTTTGTTAAATGGCATACCACGTTTGCGAACGGTTGAACATTATACTAATAACAGCGATATGAAGTTTGTTAGTGGTTTTGTAGGCAACCGACTTGGCGGCACCTTAGATTGGGAATATTGTAAAAAACTAAAAGATATGTGGGATGGTTCTGTGGTTTTAAAAGGAATATTAAATCCCCAAGATGCGGCAAAAGCAATTGAAGTTGGTTTGGATGGCATTTATGTATCTAACCACGGGGCGAGACAATTTAATGGTGCGATAGCTGCAATTGATGCCTTACCTGCTATAGTAAAAGAAGTGGCTGGTAAAGTGCCTGTTATTTTTGATAGCGGCATTAGAAATGGCTTAGATATTATGCGTGCCTTGTATTTAGGAGCAGATTTGGTAATGGCTGGCCGACCATTTATTGCCGCAGTAGCTGCATTAGGAAAATTTGGAGGCGACCACGCAGCAGATATTTTTATTGATGATTTAAAAAATAATATGGTACAATTAGGTGTAGCTAACTTAAAAGAATTAAGAAATGCAGATTTAGTTGTTTAGAATAAATGAGAGCGGAAAATTCGGATTAACCTCCCCTTTATTTTTGATAGTTAGGCGTCAGCCTGGCTAATTGCCGTTACTCCTGGCAACTCTTTGCCTTCTAACATTTCTAACATTGCGCCACCGCCAGTAGAAATATAGGATACTTGGTTTTGTAAATCAAACTGTTTTAGTGCCGCAACAGAATCGCCGCCACCAACTAATGAATAAGCTCCTTTGCTGGTTGCCTCTGTAATGGCTTTTGCAATTTCGAGGGTGCCGCTTTTAAATTTTTCCATTTCAAATACGCCCATTGGCCCGTTCCATAAAATTGTTTTTGAATTGAGTATAATGGTTTTGTAATTGGCAATGGTTTTGGGGCCAATATCTAAACCCATCCAATCTAACGGAATGTTTTGATCAATAGTGGTTTGGGTTCGGGCATTTTCCGAAAAATTATCGGCTACTAATGAATCTGTTGGCAAATGTATTTGTATTTGGTTTACTGCTGCTTTTGCCAACGCTGCCTGAGCTACTTCTACCCTGTCGGCTTCAAATAATGAGTTGCCAATATTAAAGCCCTGAGCTTTGTAAAAAGTGTAGGCCATACCGCCACCAATTATTAAATGGTCTACAACATCTAACAAATTTTCTACTACATCAATTTTGCCTGATATTTTTGCACCTCCAATAATGGCTGTAACTGGCTTTGCATTTGAGGCCATTACAAGTTTTAAGTTGCTTACTTCTTTTTCCATTAGCAAGCCAAACATTTTATTTTCGGGTTCAAAAAAATTGGCAATTACTGCGGTGGAAGCGTGTGCGCGGTGTGCTGTACCAAAGGCGTCGTTTACATATATATCTGCTAAATGGGCTAACTGTTTTGCAAAGCCTTGTTCTCCTTCTTTTTCTTCTTTATGAAAGCGAAGATTTTCTAACAATAAAATTTGTGATGGTTGGAGCTCTTTTACAGCCTTTACAACATCTAAACCGATGCAATCTTCTACAAAAATTACTTCAAAAGGGAGTTGTGTTTTTAGGTATTTTAATAGATGCTTTAGAGAATATTTTTCTTCGGGTCCATCGGCTGGCCTGCCAAGGTGCGACATTAAAATAGCGCTACCTCCATCTTTTACTATTTTTTTAATTGTGGGCAGGGCTGCTATTATGCGGGTATCATCGGCTATAGAAAAATCGTTGTTTAAGGGTACGTTAAAATCTACCCGAACTAAAATTTTTTTATTTTTAAAATTGGTTTTGCTAAACATAATTATTCTATTTTTTATGGTTGTTTATTTGGTAAGATGTGTTTGTTAAAAATTATTTTATTACCGCTTTTATGGGCGATGCGGTAATTGAAATAGCCCCGATTGCAGCGAAAATAACATTTTGCAATGGGTAAAACCCATTGGTAACAAAATGTTATTGTAGCGTAAAGCGGGACTACTGTTTATGCAAGTTAATAAGTTTCGCTTCAAAAAAAAATACTACTTAATTGAGGCTAATTTTATAGATATATCGGCTAAGCGGTTGGAATAACCGGCTTCATTATCGTACCAACCTACAACTTTTATTTGCTGGCCGCTTACATCGGTTAAATCGCTATCGAATATGCAGGAGTGTGTGTTGCCAATAATATCGGAGCTTACTAATGGTTCTGTACTATATTGTAAAAAGCCTTTTAGCGGGCCATCGGCTGCGGCTTTAAATACTTTGTTCATCTCTTCGGCGGTTGGTGTGTTTTTAACTAAGCAGGTAAAATCGACAATTGAACCGGTAATTACTGGCACGCGCATTGCAAAGCCATTAAGCTTGCCAGCAAGGTGAGGCATTACTAAGCCAATTGCTTTGGCTGCACCTGTACTTGTTGGTATAATGTTTTGTGCTGCTGCCCGGGCGCGACGAAGATCGCTATGCGGGGCATCTTGTATACGTTGGTCGGCAGTATAGGCGTGTATGGTTGTCATAAGGCCGCTTTGTATGGTATAGTTATCATCTAACACTTTTACCATTGGTGCTAGGCAGTTGGTAGTGCACGATGCGTTTGATATAATTTTATCATCGGCAGTTAAAATACTGTCGTTAATGCCTTGTACTATAGTTTTTATATTGCCGCCTTTGGCTGGTGCGCTTATAACTACTTTTTTTGCGCCTGCAGTAATATGCTTATTGGCGCCTTCTTCGCTACGAAATACACCTGTTGATTCTATTACTACATCTACACCTAATTTTGCCCAGGGTAAGTTTTCTGGGTTGCGTTCTGATGATGCTTCTATGCTCTTTCCGTTTACGGTTAAATGGGTTTCGGTAGCGGTAATGTCTGCTTTGTAATTGCCTTGTGCACTATCGTATTTTAATAAGTGTGCTAAGGTGCTGTTGTCGGTAAGGTCGTTAATTGCTACTACTTCGGCATTGGGGTTACTTTCTAATGCACGAAAGGTTAGTCTTCCAATTCTTCCGAAACCATTGATTGCTACTTTAATCATCTTTTGTAATTTTAAAATTTGCTGCAAAAGTAACTGATCGAAACTTTAGAAACGTAGAAATGTTTAAAAATTTGTTATGCCCAAAGTTGATTTGTTTTACTATTTTTGTGTTATTATTATTTTTGGTTTCGGGATGTAGCTCAGTCCGGTTAGAGTACACGTCTGGGGGGCGTGGGGTCGGAAGTTCGAATCTTCTCATCCCGACTTGATTTGCAGGCAGTTATGAATTATAGATTTGTAGCTGCTTTTTTATTTGCATACAATTTGCATACAAAATACTTTACCTTTAGTGTTTTAGGTTTATTTTATTAAAACAGTTGCTTATTTGTTTTGCTAAAAATGTTTTTTCTACTGGTAATTTAATGAAACATTGCATTTAAGACTTAGAAGTACTTACGCATAAAGATACTTTATATACCCCAACCGTCATCGCAGAAAAATCGGAGAGAAACGGAGATTTTATCAGCGATAGGATAAACCAAGAAAAGTTGGTATTGGTAAATACATATTAGCAAAAAAGGCTACTTAAAATCACTTCACAATAAAATTAGCTATAAACTAGGGAGAACAGCAGCCAATAAAGCTGTTACCAGAAAACTCTCGGTAATCCTTTATCATATGTTAACTAAGAAACAAGCCTACAAACCAATTGGTGAAGTTGAGAAAAAAGCAAAAATGAAGTTGAAAACGATAAGAATCATACAATCGAAACTAAAGAAGTACGACATTAAGTTATAATAATTTCAATATGTAAAAAAAATGAATAACAGTATTAATATGGGGAGTTATAAGGCAAATGCCAATCAACAAATTTTAAGCTATTCTGCCAGTTATATTTTCATTACCAAAATTGTAGTATAAAAATTAATAAAATAGTTATTGATCACTCCAAAAACGCCTCCGCTTTCTCCCAATTCAAATCCATTTTAAAGTGTGGAATATCATCTTCAAGGTACATTGCCGACGAGTTTTCAAAACCCAATTTACTGTAGTAGTTTTGTAAATAACCTTGTGCGCCAATACTTACTTTTACTTTGCCCCAATTTTGGTAAATGTGTTTTATGGCTTCTTGCAACATTGTTATGCCGTAGTGTTGGCCTCTATAATTTGGATGTGTGAGAACTCTGCCAATAGAAGCGGCATCTTCATAAGCAATTCCTTTTTTTAAAATGCGGTTGTAAGCTACAATGGTATCGTTATCTTTGGTGTATATATGAGTGGCTACTAAGTCTAAACCATCTAAATCGTTGTAAGGGCAAAATTGCTCCACCACAAAAGTTTCGGCACGCAGTTTTAAAATGTTATACCAATCTTGCTGGTCAATATCTGTAAAGTTTTTTTTAATCCAGTTCATTATAATAGCAGTTGCCAATTTAATTTATAATTTTGCTGTATGCAATTTAAGGTTTTAAATAATTCATTTTTAGTTTTGATGCTTTTTTTATGTTTTAGCTGTGCACAAACAAAATCGCAAACGGCCGAAAAGACAGCAGAAGTAGCTGCGATAGCTCCTCAAAAAAAGGTGGAGCAAACAAACTTACCATTTGAAAAGGTGGTGAAAAGTGAAGAAGATTGGAAAGCACAACTAACAGCAGAGCAATATAGAATTACACGCAAAAAAGGTACAGAACGTGCTTTTACTGGCGAATATTGGGACAACAAAAAAGGGGGCATTTACAATTGCATTTGTTGCGATTTACCTTTGTTTAGTAGCGAAACCAAATTTAAATCGGGTACTGGCTGGCCAAGTTATTACGAGCCTGTTGAAGCAATAAATGTAAATGAAGAAAGCGATATGGGTTTTGGAATGGTGCGAGTTGAGGTACTTTGTAATCGCTGCGATGCGCATTTGGGTCATGTTTTTAATGATGGGCCAAAGCCTACTGGTTTGCGTTATTGCATTAACTCTGCTTCGTTGAAATTTGTAGAACAAGGGCAGTAGTTAGTGTGAGGTTTGGTGTTTTTAAACTAACCCCGATTGTAGTGGAAATGCGGCCGAGCGAAGCGAGGCCGTATTGCAACGAAAAGCGGGAGTAAAGTTGGTACAGGTAAAACTGTTTCGTTTCAAATATTACAAATTAGCTTATGCGTTAAATTTGAGCAAGCTGTTTGAGTTATAAACCAATTAATCAAAAAATTATTGACGATAGTTATTTTATTTGCAGTTTAGTATAGGTCAACTAAAGCCACCAATTTAGTATTTTGCTGGCTCAACGCGCAGGCCAATATCTAAAATTTCGGTAACTGGTTCGTAGCGCATGCCTTGTTTTATTTCTATTAAATATTTACCGGTTTGTGGCATTTTTGCCTTGGGTTGTATTAATATTTCGTTAGTTTTAATATTGCTAAAACCTTTTCCATACCAACGCCCTGTTTTATCAGCTATTGGTAAATTTACATTTTGGTTTTGCGAGGTTTTATCAGGAAAAGTTGTGTTTATGTTAACCCAAAAATTTTGATATTCAAAGTTGTTGGTATGTCGCACCATCACATACAAATCATAATATTGTAAAGTGTCTGTTATTTCAAACTCAAAGGGCACTATAGTTTTGTAAAACCATTGCTCTTCGGGTATCTTTTCATACTTTTCATATAATATGGAAGGTTTGCAAGCAAAAAATAGTAATAAGCTTGCAAAACAAAACCAATATTTTAGGCTCATTATTTTATTACTTGTTGTTATTGTTTAAGTTTTTATTTTGTTGTTTTATTTTATTGCTATTCGACTTGTTAGTTGGTTGTTGTTTAGGTTTGTTAGTGTTGGTATTTGGTTTGCCAGTTGGTCGTTTTTTTTGCTGATTTGGTTTATTACTATTCGTTTTGGGCTTATTAGCAGGTTGTTGGTTTGGGTTATTTGTATTTGATTTCGATTTATTGTTTGTATTCTGTTTTTGTTGATTTGGTTTATTACTATTTGTTTTGGGTTTACTTGTTGGTTGTTGTTTTTTTTGATTTGATTTATTGTTATTTGTTTTGCTTGTTGGTTTTTGAGATCTATTATTATTATGTGAATTTCCTGTTTTTTTATTAGTATTATTTTTTGGCCGTTGTTTGCGTCGTTGTTTACGCTTGTTTCTTCTGGTGGTGCGCTCTAATGTTTCTAAAGTTAATACTCCCGAACCATCTTCTAATGTATCTTCTCTCACTACTTTTTCATCTTCTTCCGTTTGTTCTGGCATTAATGTTTCTGGCAGTTCTCCCTTTTTATTAGCCTCTAAAACCTCCTTAACTCTATCAATAGTTAGTTTATGCAATTGAGGTTCACCTTTAAAACCATACCACATTAAGCCTTTAAAAATATCTGTTTTAAAAAGTTTGGCATCTCCTGCAGCAACTTTCAAATAGTCGGCATTTTTAGGAAAATATTGTAGCGCATCTAAATAACTATCTAACTCATAGTTAAGGCAACATTTCAACCTACCGCATTGCCCACTTAACTTACTTTGGTTTATTGCTAAATTTTGATATCGGGCAGCAGTAGTACTTACCGATTTAAAGTTGTTTAACCAAGTTGAACAACATAACTCTCTGCCACAAGGCCCAATACCACCAATTTTACCAGCTTCTTGTCGGGCACCAATTTGTCGCATTTCAATTTTCACTTTAAAGTTATAAGCATATTGCTTAATTAAGTCTCTAAAGTCAACTCTTCCATCTGCTATGTAATAAAACGTAGCTTTTTTACCATCAGCCTGATATTCTACCTGACCAATTTTCATATTTAATTTCAAATCACGTGCAATTACCCTGGCTTTTACCATAGTTTGCTGTTCCAGATTTTTCGCCTCAATCATCTTTTCAAGATCACGATCTTGAGCAGGTCTTAAAACACGTTGCAGTTCATTTTTAGCAGTCCTTACTTTCTTTTTCTTCATTTGAAGGGTCACCAACTCTCCACGCAAACTAACCTGGCCTAAATCATAACCCGTTTTACTTTCAACAATTACCCAGTCTTGCTTATCATAATGTCTACTGCTATCATTTCTAAAGTAGTCTTTTCTGCTACCGTTATTAAAAGTTATTTCATATAAATTATCGTTTTCGTTAAAACCAATTGGCAAATCTGCCAACCAATTATGTGTATTCATTCTATTACAGCCACCCGTACCACAATTTCCATTACTATTGCAACCGGCAGGTGCATCATTATTACCAATTTTTTTGGCAGCACATCCTGTACATCCCATAATGTTTATTTAAAAATAGAAACTTACTATTAAGACAGTATGATTTCTAAGTATTGCTAATTAGCAAAATATCTAATTGTAAATTTTTTGTGTAAAGATGGCAATATAACTTTTTTAGTTTTAACAATGCTACAATATTTTGTAATAAAAAATAAAACTGTCACACTTATCTCATTTTTGCCAATAAAAATGTTAACAACTTTGTTACTTATTGACTAATGGTTTGTTTTGTAAAATTTATTTAATACTTTTATCCTTCAATTTTCATTAAGAAATATAATTTATAATTAAACAAATAACAATTAACAACAGATTATGAAACAAATTTTACTTGTACTTACATTATTATTTTCAGTTGCGCTTATGGCAGGTAACTTAAATAATAACAAAGAAAAAATTAAAAACGAAAAAATTAAAAAGACGAACGTGCTTGAGAATATTGGGGCTGACGTTAGCACAGCAGCAAAAACCGAAAATACCATTATTTTAACAGGGCTAAATCTTAAAGCACCAGTAGGTACTGTAGTTGGTACAACCACGTACGATTTACAAACAAATACTGGTATGGGTAGAAGAGTAGCAACTCACCCAAGTGGTAGATGGAGTTATTTTGGTTGGACACAAGGTAAAGATTATACAGCTGGTGCGCCAAACAGAGGTACCGGTTATAGCGTATATGATAGAAACGTAGGTACTTTTCCACCTCCGCCAACAAGCAGAATTGAACCTACTACCAGAACAGGTTGGCCAACCATTGGTTTTAACAAGGGTCGCCAATTTTCAATTACACATTCTGGTTCACAAGGCATGATGTTTACTTGGAGACCAGGTAATAATGAATTAAACGATTGGAACGAGATAGTTGTTGGTGAACAAGTAAATGATTTAGATGGTGTATGGGTAAGAGCCGCAACAAATGGTTCAAACATTTATGCCATAATTGGTAGATTAGACGGTTCTTTTGGTGGAGTAGACGGAGGCCTGAATTTTATTAAAAGTTCAGATAATGGTGACAATTGGGAAAGTACAGGTGCTTTAGAAGCAGATTATAACAACAGCTATCCTAGTGGCATGACTGCAGATGCTTATCAGATTGATGCATCAGATGAAGCTGTTTGTGTCTTGTATGGTGTTGGACTTACCCCAATTTCGCTATACAAATCTACCAATGAAGGTGATACCTGGGCAAAAACTATTATTCAAAACAATAGCAATCCAACAGTTCGTAATTTAAGTGATGATCCTAATGTTCCAAATTTTACTGTAGATCCATTTTTCGCAAGTGATGGTGGTAATACGCTTATTTTTGATAGTACTGGTAAACTACACGTTGTTTATAGCTCAAGAATTCATTTTAACATTGCTTCTAACGATGTAGATGGTACATACTATCCACTTAGAGAAGCTTCAACAATGTTTTACTGGAATGAAGATTTAGCAGCACCTGTTAATATTGGTAAAGCCAATTTGTTTGATGGTGATGGCGATGGCAGATTAGGTAGTGCTATATTAAAAGCAGTTGCGGATGGCCTTTCCGAAGAAAATGGATTAGGTGGTTTTCCTTTTTATTCTAATATGATAGCACATCCACAATTAGGTATTGATGCTGAAGATAATTTATATCTTTCTTATACTGCTATGGTTGATGGTCATTATGCTCCAGATAGTATAGGTTTCACTACTCGTATTAATGCAAACGATCCGGATACTACTTTATACGCTCAATTTCCTTCTCAAAGCATACCAATGTCAGATGTATTTATGCTTAAATCAACTGATGGTGGAACTACCTGGCAAGGCCCCTTAAACGTTACTAATTCGGCCGATACAGAAGAAGCATACCCTTCAATAGCCAGAAACATTGGAGATACAATTATGTTATTATATCAACACGATCCATTACCAGGTACTTTTTTACAAATTCCACAAAGCAATGCTACAGTTAATGAAATAGCAGTTGTAAAAGTTCTTCCAGAAGATATTAGTGATGCTGCTGCACCGCCAGATTCTGAACCAATGTTAACAGTATATTCTACAAGTTATATTTTACCAGTTAACTGTGGTATTGATAAAGATTTATTTTTAAAAGAAAACTCTTGGGTACTTGATTATCCGGAAGGTTTACTTGATTCTGAAATAAAAATTTGGGAAGGTGATGGTGTGCCTGATTTTAGCATTGTTGATACTACTTTAATAGTTGGTATTTATGCAGAAGATGCTGCTGGTAATAAATCAGATACTATTCAGGTTTCTGTACAAATGATTGCTGATGAGACTGCGCCGGAAATTGTAATTGATAACGAATGTCAAGAATTTGATGTACTAAAAGATAGCGATTGGACAACACCTGCGGTTAGAGTAATTGATTTAGTTGAGTTTACAAATGATGGCGTAACTACTATTGAAGATAGTGGATGCGATATTTCTGAAAACTTAACTGTTGATGATACTGTTGATCCAACTACTGTTGGTTCTTATACTGTAACTTATAACGTTACCGATTTTTCGGGTAATTCTGGCAGTTTAGTATTAAATGTAAATGTAATTGAAACAGATGATGTTGGCCCAGTTGTTGAAGCAATTAATTTACCAGAAGAAATTGGCTTAAACCAACCTGTTAACACTAACGCCTGGGCCTTTATAGCAAAAGATAATGTTGATTGCACTAACGTAACTATAGATGTTGAAGGTGTTGATGCTGTAGATAATGAAACTATTGGAGATTATGTAATAACTGTTACCGCTACAGATCAATCAAACAATACAACAATGGAAACTTTTACCGTAAGCGTTGTTGATAGAGATGCTCCTGAAATAATACTTAATGGTGCATATACTATTATGATAACTGATCCGGGAACTTGCGGAGATGATGGCCTTTTTGATATGAACGACGATCCGTGGGTTGTTGCTACCGATGAAGTAGATGGAGATGTAACTGCCAATGTTGTTGCTACTTACAATTATGGTTCTGGTATTGATTGTGCGGTTAACAATCAATATTTTATTACTTATACTGTTACAGATGCAGCTGGTAACGAAGCTGATGCTGAAAGATTAGTTATAGTAGATATTGATACCGGTATTGAAGACAATCCTATTTACGATTTTGTGAATATTTTCCCCAATCCAACAAAAGGAATGTTATCAATTGAAACGCAAAATTTAGTAGTTAATGAAATTACCGTGTACAATGTAATTGGTAAAAATGTATTAACACTTACTCAAAATGAGTTAAGAGCTACAAATAAAATAGATTTAAACAACCAACCAGAAGGTATTTATATGGTTAGTATTAATACTAATGAAGGTGCTGTTACCAAAAAAATTACCATTAGCAGAAAATAATTTATTTAACTAATAAAATAATTTTATTACAAAACCCGCTGCAATTAGTAGCGGGTTTTTTTATTTTTATAAATTACAACAAATGCAGTTAAGCTATTGGGAGTGGAAAACCTATTTTAAACAAATTGATGTAGCCATTATTGGTAGTGGAATTGTTGGCCTGTCCGCAGCTTTGCATCTAAAAAAAAACAAACCAAATATAAACGTGGTGGTGTTTGAAAGAGGAGCATTACCCACCGGCGCCAGTACCAAAAATGCTGGCTTTGCTTGCTTTGGCAGCACAACCGAATTGTTACACGATTTAGAACATAGCACAGAAAATGAAGTTTTTGAATTAGTAAAGATGCGTTGGAAAGGTTTAACCAAACTACGTAAAACAATTGGCGACCAAAATTTAAAATATAAAAGCTATGGCAGCTATGAGTTATTTACAATAAATGATAAGGAAGCTTACCAAAAAAGCATACACAAACTAAGCTACCTCAACAAAAATATTGAACGTACTATTGGCATTAAAAATACTTTTAGTGTGGCTGATGTTATTAGTAAATTTGGTTTCAATAAAGTAAAACATTTACTATATAACAAACACGATGGCCAAATTGATACAGGCGCTATGATGCACCAACTAATTCAACTTTGTTTAATAAACAATATTAGAATAATTAACGGAATAAATATACATTCGTATAATACAGAAAATAACAAAGTAACATTACACACCAAAAATGGAACGGTATTTAACACTAAAAATTTAATAATTGCTACCAATGGTTTCACCAAAAACTTACTACCCAATATTAAAGTAAACCCAGCTCGCAACCAAGTATTAATTACCAAACCAATTAAAAATTTAGCCATAAAAGGTTGCTTTCATTACAACAAAGGCTATGTTTATTTTAGAAATATTGATGATAGAATTTTGTTAGGTGGCGGTAGAAATTTATTTATTAAACAAGAAACTACCAACGAGTTTAAACTTACCAAAAACATACAAAATTACCTTTTGCAGCTTTTAAATGAAGTTGTTTTACCCAACCAACCTTTTGAAATAGAACAATGGTGGAGCGGTATTTTAGGTATACACATAAGCAAAATGCCCATTGTTAAAGAAGTGGAACACAACGTAGTTTTGGCAGTTCGCTTAGGCGGTATGGGTATTGCAATAGGTAGTTTAATTGGTGAACAGGCAGCTAATTTAATCATTAAATAAAATCTGTTTTTTTAAATGAAACTACCAATAAGAAAATTTAACTAAACTTTTAGTTGAATACAATTTTAGTTGATTTATATTTGCATCATAGCATTTTAAATTAATTAATAATAAAACAAAAAAAGATGAAATTTAAATTTTTATTTGTTGCAGCTTTAGCCCTAATGGTTGGCTTACAAGCTTGCAACCAAGCTTCTAACAAAGTAAAAGAAAGTACTAAAAATGCAGCTGAAAGCACTAAAAAAGCTGCTAACAATGCTGTTGATGCAGTAACAAACGCAGCTAATAATGCGGCAGCTGCAGCAGCAGATGCAATTGATCCGGATCAACCAACTACAACTGTTAGCTGGGATAAGGAAGAGCACGATTTTGGTAACATTAACGAAGGTGATAAAGTAAATACTTCATTTACATTTACTAATACAGGTAATGAGCCTTTAATTATTAGTAGTGCAAAAGGTAGCTGCGGTTGTACGGTACCAAAATGGCCAAAAGAACCAATTGCTCCAGGAGGAACTGGCTCTATTGATGTTGAATTTAACAGTAAAAACAAGCCAGGTCGTCAAACTAAAACAGTTACTATACAGGCAAATACAGATCCGAACCCAATTCGTTTAAAAATTAAAGCAGAGGTTGCAAAAGATCCTAATGCACCAGATAAAAATGCATCTTCAGCACAACCAATACAAGTACAACCTTCTACCCAAGGCGGTAAATAAGTAGTACTTAAAAAATAATTTTATAAAGGGTGTCAATTAATTTTGATACCCTTTTTTTATTGTTCGAAATATTTTGCTTCTAAAAAACTAAAATATTTTTGCTCGCAAATAATAACGTGATCTAATATTTTAATATTAAATACTGCACCTGCTTGCATCATTTTTTTTGTAAAACGAACATCTTCTGCACTTGCCCTTAGCTTACCGCTTGGGTGGTTATGCACAATTACCAAACTGGTAGCATACAACTCCAAAGCTCTTTTTAAAATTAAACGAACATCGGTTGCCGAAACAGAAATACCGCCTACCGAATGTCTTTCGGTAGCCAAAATAGTACTGTTACTGTTCAGATATATCATCCAAACTTCTTCGTGGCTCAAATTACCAATTACAGGTTGCATTAGAGTAAAAGTATCACCTGGTACTTGAATTTTTTTTCTTTCTGCCGCTTTTTCATGTTGCCGCCGCCTGCTTAATTCTACTGCTGCAATTATAGTAATGGCCTTAGCTTCACCAATACCTTTAAATTTTTGAAGATCGTTTAAACTGCATTTAGCTAATTGATTAATACTATTATTATAACTCGAAAATATTCTTTTAGCCAACTCAACAGCCGACTCGTTTCTACTACCAGAGCCTAATAAAATAGCCAACAGCTCAGCTGTGCTTAAACTTTCTCTACCCTTTATTAGTAGCTTTTCTCTTGGGCGATCATCTTCTGCCCAATTTTTAATACTTGTATTTTCCAAAATTGATAGGTGAGTTAAATTTCTTTGTTATCAAATATTCTTCCATATTGTGCCACTTTTTTTGAGATGGCTTGCTCGCCGCTTCTAAACTTAGCTAAAGCTTCAACATCTTTATTAAAATAATAAATGAGCTTTATCAAAACTCCAAATTTTTCGTTTACCTCCATCCCGTTTATTAAAAAGCCTGCTTTTAACTTTGGTATAATTACCGCATTGTTTGTAGTAGCATGTTTGCTAAGTATTTTTTGATAACCTTTTTCTTTCACCTTATGTAAAATTAGTTGTAAAATTTTAGTGTACAAACCCTTTCTTCTATGTGCTTCAAAAATGCTGGTATTATGCATATAATATTCATCTGGATCGGTTTGGCAGCCAGTTGCCCAACCTACTAAATCTTCATTTTGCATAATAAAGTAGTTTAGGCGGTATGCTTCTTTTTGTACTTTATAAAGTAAATCTAATTTGGCAATTTCGGTTTTATTATACATTTTTTGCGTGTTAAAATCAACTGTATTATTAAATACTGTAGCTCTATGAGCCCTAAATTCTTTAAAAAAAGTAGTTGTATCTACTTCAACTGCATAGTAATTTTCTAATAACGGAATATGAACGTTCATTTTTTAGTTTAAATATAATAAGCATTTGCCAAAATTTAACTATTATCCAATTGTTAACTGTTAATACCTTTGTATTAATGTTTCAACTCATTTTTAAAAAAAGTTATTAGTTTTAAAATATTGAATTTAATTTTAGAAAAAAACGGAGATATATTACTATCCAAACATCCCGAATTGGGTAAACGTTTTAAATTGTTAGATCGGTTAAGAGGCAATGGTATTGGTACTACCAAACTTCATTATGTAAATGGTGTTGCTGTTTTTGATGAGTTACAGCTGCTCAATCAAGATACTGCTTTTGTAAATTTTGAACCTACTACGCAAGGTTTTATTCTTCATTTTAACAAAACCAACCGTATTAGAGCTTATGGTATTCCATTTCAAAAAATAAAAACTATAAGCATTAAAAGGCAACAAGTGAAAGCTAAAACCTCCATATTTGAGATGCAACAAGGCACTTTATGCATTGAAACAAGCACCATTTTAATTAATATTAACATTCCAATTAGAAAAATTGAAAAAGTAATTCTTTTTTTTGAAACCTATTTATTGCAAGATCAATTAGTAATTTTGTAAGCGACATTAATTCATTTAAAAATAAATAAATATTATGGGATTATTTTCTTTTGTAAAAAACGCCGGCGCAAAATTGTTTGGTAAAAAAAAGCCAGTTCAACAAGCACAAACACAAGCCGCACCAGAACCAGTTGAATTAACTGATGATCAAAAAGCAAACGAGCTAATAGCTGCTATACAAAACCACGGCATACCAATTGATAGCTTATATGTAGCCGTAGAGGGAGACTTAGCAACCGTTGCTGGTGATTGTGAAAACCAGTCGGACAGAGAAAGGATAATTTTGATTTGTGGTAATGTAGAAGGCATTGGCCAAGTAGAAGACAAAATTAGAATTACTGTAGAAGAACCAGAAGCGCAGTTTCATACAGTAGTAAGCGGCGATAGCCTTTCAAAAATTGCAAAAGTTTATTATGGCAACGCTATGAAATATCTGGTAATTTTTGAAGCTAACAAACCAATGTTAACAGATGTTGATAAAATTTACCCAGGACAAGTATTGCGTATTCCGCCAATAGTTTAAATATTAAAGCTGGTGACAAAATCAGCCTTTTTATAAAATAGTGCCACAATTTATTTATTAAGTTGTGGCACTTTTTGTTAGCCATTCAGTCTAATTATTATTGTATGATTAAAATTGGTAACATTTTATTACAACCTTTAGCTATTGATGCTGCTGATGAAGTATTTGCTTTATTTAGCAACTCAAAAGTTATATCAGGTTATGATAACCCACCAATTGAAGCCAAAGAAACGGCTATGGTTTTTACTTACCGTATAATAAAAGGTAGTAATGCTATTTGGAAAATTAGCCTTGCTAAAAAACCACAAGAATTAATTGGTATATGCGCTTTACATAATTATAATGCTAATAAAAGAACTATTGAAATTGGAGGTACTTTATTACCAGCTTACTGGAATAAAAACATAATGGCTATTGCATTAGAGCGTATTATTAAATACGCATTAGCTAATTTTAATTTAAAAAAAATTGGAGCAAAAACAGGTCCAACCAACATACAAGCTATTAGGTTGGTAAGTAAATTAGGCTTTGTAAAAAGTAAGGTAACGGTAAACGAAACTGAATTAGAATTGAATGTAGATAAAAAAGCAATAATTGAACAAGCGGCAAATTACTTAACAAAAGGAGAGATAATACTTAGCCCAACAGATACAATTTGGGGACTTAGTTGTAATGCGTTATTACCAACTTCTATTGAAAAAATTGATCGTATTAAAAATCGCCCTGCTACAAAAACTTATATAGTTTTAATTAAAGATTTTAAAGATCTAAGCAATTATGTTTCGGTAAGTGCAGACAAAGTAAATACCTTATTAAAAGATAGAAAAAAACCTACTACCATTATATATCCGCTAAAAAACAAATTGCTACAACATTTAGCACATAGTGATCATACATTAGCTATCAGAATTCCTCAAAAAGGATTTATTGCTACTCTTTTGCAACAAATCAACTTTCCAATAGTTTCTACTTCGGCCAATTTAAGCGGTGAAGTTGCCCCAATTAGTTTTAGTACGATAAATAGTGTAGTTAGAAATGCGGTAGATTATATTATTCCACCAGTTATGGATACAGAAGGTAGCGCAAAAGCATCTTCTATTATAAAAATATTAGGCAATGATGAAGTGAACGTAATTAGAGAATAATAAATTTATTGCAATCGCTTTTAACCAAAAGTGTTATCTTAGTAATCTTAAAAGTATTTAATGACAGCTCAATCAGAAAAAAAATTAGTTGCAGAAGTATTAAAATCACCAGCCGCATACAGGGTGCTTAATAAAGTACAAGATAAGTTGCAGCAAGAAAAACAAAAGAGGAAAACTTTTTACGAAACGGTAACAGAACAAGAGAAAGCAGAGTTTATAAATGGAGAGATAGTTGTGCATTCTCCAGTAATGAAATTTCATAATGAAATAACTGGTAATCTTTATAAAATAGTAGATAGCTATGTTGCGGAATATGAACTTGGTTTTGTTGGCATTGAAAAAATATTAATTCAGCTTACCCGAAATGATTATGAACCCGACCTTTGTTATTTTGATAAAGTTAAAGCAGCTGCCTTTACTAAAAATCAAATGTTTTTTCCAGTACCAAATATGATTGTAGAAGTGTTATCAAAAAGCACAGAAAAAAGAGATAGAGGAATTAAGTTTGAAGATTATCAAAACCACGGCGTGCAAGAATACTGGATAGTTGACCCAAATAAAGAAACTGTAGAGCAATACATTAATGATAATGGTACGTTTGATCTTCGTTTAAAATCTAACGCTGGCAAAATAAAATCAACTACTATTAGCAATTTTCAAATACCTATTGAAGCTATTTTTAACAGAGCTTTAGCTCACCAGTTTGTTAAAGAAATAATGGGTAATACCTAACGTAAATTAATGCCTTAGAATTTTAAAACCTGGCCAATATTTTACTTACACTTTTTGCCAATTTTATATCTGATGTGGCAAGGTTCTCTAAATCTTTCTGCAAATTTTTATACTTTGCTATAATTTTAAAGTCAAATTTTTCTATTTGTTGTAAACAAAACCGACGTAATTTAATATTGTCGTTTTCATTAAAAATAATGCTTTTTGTATATTGGTAGAATTGTGGTTTGGCTTTGTTTGCAATTACTTCTGCTGCCTTTAGGCGCACTTTTATATTTTCATCGGTATTGTCTAACAATTGCAACAAAGTAGTTCTGGCTGGTGGATATTCGGCAATTAAGGGTAACATTCCAATTTTAATTTCTTCACTTTTGGTGTTTTGTAAAACGCTATGCATGCTTGGGTAAAGTTGAGGGCGTATATTACGGCTTAGTATTGGAAAAATATCTTTCAAAGCAAACTTGCTATAATCGTTTGTTTTTAAAATATTAATTAAGGTTTTGGCAGCTTCGGGATCATTTTTTTCTGCTAAATCTTTAAGTATTTGGCGATAGGCTTCTTTACTTTGAGTAGTTAATAAGCCATCGCGCATAGCTTGCAAGTAAGCAGAACGCTTTTGTTGCAACAATTGCGAACTATAAGACATTGTTTTTAAAGCGTACAATACAGCTGGCTTAAAGCTATCATCTTTTCCTCTAATAACAGAAAACAGGTATTGCAACATCTCTAAATCTTCGCCGCTTTTTTTGTATATTTTTTTTATGGCAGCCTCTCGCAAACGCAAATGTTCTTTTGGGTTTTGAACTATTTTTTTGAATAGTTTATATTCATCTGGTTTGGTTATGCTCTTGTCAAATTTAAGTAAGGCTTCCATACGCTTTTCTACCGTTTGGTTCGTGTTATTTAAAATCGCTTTTTTTCCTTGCGGTTTTTTGTTCTTTTTATTTTTGGGTAATGATGCTTTAGCGTTGCTATTTTTGTTTGAAGTATTTTTCTTTTCTCCCTTTATTTTTTTTTGTTCTTCTTTTTTTGTGGTTTGATTTACCTTTTCTTTTTCAACTACTTTATTGTTGGTTTCAGAATTATTGGTTTTGTCATTAACACATCCTACCAAAAAAAATAAAATTACTAGCATTTGAAAAAGTTGTTTATTTAATACCATAGCTGCAATATAAAAAAAGGCCACCAAATTGGCAGCCTTTGTATTTTTTGTTTGTGTTAATCTTTCCGTAATTTAGTTGCGAACAATTTGCCAACGCTAATGCGAAAAACCGAAGTTGGAAGTTTAGCCCCGATTGAAGTGGTTATGCTGCCTGAAGCATAAGCTCTTGAAGCGTAAGCCGCAGCATTTGAACGGAAAGCGGGACCCAAAATTTTTGCGGGCAATACTGTTTCGCTTCTAAAAAAAATGGCCAAAAAAATGTTGACTGCTTTTTTATACTTTTCAATATGGCAATCGCATAAAAAAATGCATACATTGTAAATCAAGCAATTAGGCTAAGCTCCAATGAAACCTGTTCCATTGTACAGCAGTAAACACAAGTTAACAGGTTCACTTGGAGCAGAGAAAAACTTTCATGCGATTGCCTTATACTTTTCAACTTGTAACTAAATTTTGATAATTACTTTACAGTAGCTTAATATAATTGATTTACTTTGTGGCAATACATATCACAAACCAATAAATTTTACAAAATGAAAAAGATATTTGTTTTCAATTGCTTCATTTTGGTTAGTCTATTTGCTTTTGCACAAGGTGTTACTACTTCCTCTATGCAAGGGCAGGTGAACGATCAGAGTGGAGAAACTTTAATCGGCGTTGCCATTACAGCTACCCACGTACCTACCGGCACGTTTTACGGCACAGTTAGCGACAACGATGGTTATTACAGAATAGACAACATGAAAGTAGGCGGACCTTACAAGGTTACCATTTCTTATTTGGGGCAAGAAGATGTAGTTTACAACGATGTTTATTTAAGACTTGGCGAAGCTTACAAAAAAGATGTCACCATGGGTGACGCCTCAGTTGCCCTTGGCGAAATTGTAGTTACTGCTCAAACAGGATCTTTAGGGAAAAATTCTGGTACCAGCACTCAAATTGGTACAGCAGCAATTGAAAAGATGCCTACGCTTAACAGAGATATTGCTGATTTCACCAGATTAACACCACAGGCGAGTAACCTTACTTCGGGTACTTCTTTCGGTGGGGTTAACAACAGATATAATGCTATTTATGTTGACGGTGCAGTTAATAATGATGTTTTTGGTTTGGCTGGTTCTGGTACTAACGGCGGTCAAACAGGTATTGCACCTTTTAGTATAGATATTATTGAACAATTGCAAGTAGTGCTTTCACCTTATGATGTTACTTATGGTGGTTTTGCTGGTGGTGGAATAAATGCAGTTACTAAATCTGGAACAAATACTATGGCTGGAACTGCTTACTACTTTTTACAAAACGAAAGCCTTGTTGGAAAAACCAATAACACATTGATTGAAAGATTAGGTGGAGACAATGAAAGAGAAAAAGTGGCAGAATTTACAAAGCAAACGTATGGTTTATCTTTAGGCGGACCAATTGTAAAAGATAAAGTTTTCTTTTTTGCTAATGCAGAATTGCAAAACGACGAAAACCCAATTCCTTTTGCATTAGATACTTATACTGGCGTGAATGCAGACAGAGCTCAGGAATCGGACTTGAATACTTTGAGAAGTCATTTAATGGATACTTATGGTTATGATGCTGGTTCATTTGGTGATACTTCTGATGAATTGGAAGGGCTTAAGCTTTTTGGTAAATTTGATATTAATTTAAACAATGCCAATAAACTTACTTTAAGGCATCAGTACACTAAAGCAGAACAATTTAATAGAAACGGAGGTAGTTCAAGTAGAATAAATTTTTCTAACAATGGTATATTCTTCCCATCTATCACAAATTCTTCAGCGATAGAATTGAATTCTAGCATTAACAATACGATGTCTAATAATCTAATTATTGGATACACTACAGTAAATGACGATAGAGATCCTTTAGGTGATCCATTTCCTTATGTTATAATTTTTGACGAAGCAGGTGGCGAAATCAACCTTGGTTCTGAGCAATTTTCTACAGCCAATGTTTTAACACAAAAGATCTTTACACTTACAGATAACTTTAAAATTTACAAAGGCAAGCATACTTTTACTATTGGTACTCATAATGAATTTTATAATATTAGAAACGTATTTTTACCTCGGAATTTTGGAGAGTATGAATTTGATAGCCTCGATGATTTTCTAAACAATGCACCTGCTTTAGATTATGAGAGAGTATATTCTTTAGTGGATGATGTAGCTGGAGATGAAACGGCTGCTGCTGCAGAATTTTCAGCCATGCAGTTAGGTATATATGGGCAAGATGAAATTGCCATCAACAACAAGTTAACATTAACGGCTGGTGTAAGAATTGACGTTCCTATTTTAACAACGGATCCAGCTGAAGCACCAGGATTTAATGATGAGGTGTTACCAAAATTATTAAACGCCTATCCAGAATTTGCAGACAATGTAGAAGCTGGCGTTGCACCAGATGGGCAAATTATGTTTAGCCCAAGAGTTGGATTTAGTTATGACATAAACAATAAATCATCAGCAAGAGGTGGTATTGGGGTATTTACAAGTAGAGTGCCTTTTGTATGGCCAGGTGCTATGTACAATACTAATGGTGTTACCTCAACATTTTTAGGAGGCTCTGATATTCCTGAAGACATCATATTCAGACCAGACGTTCAAAATCAATACACTAATGAAAACCCTACAATTCCTTCTGGCGATATGAATCTTTTTACCAAAGATTTCAAGTACCCACAAGTACTAAAAGCTAATTTAGCCTACGATACAGAAATAGGTAATGGATGGAATACTTCTTTGGAAGCTTCTTTCACAAAAACCTTAAACAATGTTAGATATACTAACTTAAATACATCAACAGCTGTTGAAAACACTTTTACTGGTTCTGGAGATGACAGACCCATTTTTGAAGGAAGTGAAATAGATGAAGACGATTTTAACGCTGTTTATTTAGCTTCAAATACTAATGAGGGGTATGCTTATAACTTAACTGCTGCCCTTAATAAAGAAATCGTTCCTAATTTAAATCTTTTATTTGCTTATTCTTTTGGAGATTCTTATGCATTATTTGAAGGTACTTCTTCGCAAAACTCTTCTCAATGGAGAGGCGCAGTGCACGTAAATGGTAGAAACGATGCTTCTTTTGGCAGGTCTGATTATGCATTAGGTTCAAAAATAATCACCGCATTAGATTACACGGTTAACTGGGCCAATAGTTTGAGTACTAATTTCTCTCTCTTTTACAATGGGCAAAGTGGCTTGCCTTTCTCTTATGTAATAGGTGGAGATAGAGATGCCAGAAACCTTAACAATGAAAGCGGAAGTACTTCAAGATATAGATCATTAGTGTATGTGCCTGGTGATGCAAATGATATCAATTTAATAGATTATGAGGATGGTTCAACAATTGTAACTGCCGCCGAGCAATGGTCTAATTTAGATGCCTTCATTTCTGAAGATCCACATCTTTCTGAAAGAAGAGGAGATTATGCAAAGAAAAATGCAGGAAGAGCACCCTGGGTTAATTTCATAGATTTTTCTGTTAAGCAAGATTTCAATATCAATGCCAGTAATTCTACCCATAAATTCCAGGCCTCTTTTGATGTATTTAATCTGGGTAATTTAATCAACAGCAATTGGGGCGTTAGGTATAATATTCCTGGAGATTTCAACAATTACGAGTTGCTAAACTTTGAAGGTTTTGCAGATGATGAAACTACACCGCAATACACCTACCGGCAAGATCAACCTGCCAAAGATACTTACGACATCTCTAACTTTAATTCCCGTTGGCAAGCAAGACTTGGTTTGAGATATATCTTCAACTAAATAAATAACAATTAATTATATATTTAAAAGTGAAAGAAGCACCATGCTTTTCTTTCACTTTTTTTATATTAACTGACATTCAAACAATAGGATTTTTTTTAGAAGCGAAACGATAAAACTATTTAAAAACGGGCTCCCCGCTCATATCTTTACAATTCTTATTTTTAAGCTATTAGTTAACTTAAAAAGGAAATGTGGTTGTATTAAGAGGCTCTTGCAAAGTAGGCATTAATGTGATACTGTCGTGAAAGGAATCCCGACCACATTTTTTTATACAGAGTTTGAATAGTACCTATGTAGATAAATTTGTTTTATGATACGCAATACTATGAGCAAAGACGATGTATAATTTCCTTTTTTTAAAAATGTATTATTTATGAAGACAGCAATTAAGACTTTAAAGTATGCCGTTGGTATAGATATTTCTAAAGCTGATTTTAAAGCTTGTTTATCTAAAATTGATAGTAGTCAACAGGTAAAGGTGGTGGCTAGGCGCACTTTCTGCAACACATTTACAGGTTTTAATCAACTCCACCAATGGATCACTAAACACAGAAAAGACAAAGGTATTCCACTAGTATTGGTTT
>Ga0209187_1000703_pt1 | contig 50983 bp, 61 predicted proteins | sample BantaG_FD_187430 | JGI IMG/M metagenome (GOLD analysis project Ga0209187, IMG submission 187430) | Marine algal microbial communities from Bantry Bay, Ireland - BantryBay_4 metaG (SPAdes) (version 2) | ecosystem: Host-associated > Algae > Red algae > Unclassified | place: Bantry Bay, Ireland...
ACCAGACACCAAGGCTCTAAAGAGGAACGCTTACAAGCTATCCTTGAACCAGCTTACCAGAATTTATCTGTATGGCACTATAAGGGAGGCAACTGTCAGACCTTAGAGGAGGAGCTAATACTTAAGTTTCCCCCTCATGATGACGTTAAGGATGCGTTAGCAACAGCTATCGAACATGCTCAACCTCCCTCACAGCACAGTGCTTTAGGCTGGGATAGTTCCTCTAGTAAAGTATTTTCACTAAAAGCCCACCCTCGCTTCGGCGGAATGGCAGGATAAGGACATATATGCCTACACCAACATCGACAGGTAAGCTAGAGTTTAAGGACGTTATCGGCGGCCCAGAAGCTATTGCTGCTCAAATCTCAGACCAGTTCCTCGAATGGCAGTCGGCTAGGGTCAAGTGGTTACAAGACCGCAGAGAGATTCTCGAATACATTTTTGCCACAGACACACAAGGGACTGCCGCAGGGCAACTTCCTTGGAAGAACTCTACGCACATTCCCAAGATTTGTCAGATAAGAGATAACCTACACGCTAACTACATGGCGGCTCTCTTTCCTAATGACCGTCCCTATAAATGGGAAGGTAGTGATGATGGTTCAGAGACTCTCACTAAGAGAAAGTCTATTGAGTCATACATGCACAACAAACTAAGACTAGGAGACTGGAAGAACACTGTCTCTAAGCTGGTCTTAGACTATATTGACTATGGCAACTGTTTTGGTTCTGTCGAGTCCGTGTACGAGACTAAGAAGAACGAAGAAACAGGAGAGATGGAAGCAGGGTATATTGGCCCCAAGGTTGTCCGTATTCCTCCTGCCGATATTCTCTTTAATCCTGCTGCTGTTTCTTTCAAGGACAGTGGTAAGATTATCCGCTCTATTAACACTCTAGGCTCACTAAAAGCTCTGATGGAAACCCGCCCAGAGTTGGGATACCTTGAGGAAGTCTTTAAAAAGATTGAGTCTGGTCGTATTAATATGAGAGCCCACCAAGAGTCAGATTTTGTTAAGAACACCTCCTTTCAGATGGCAGGGTTCACAGATTTCTATAGGTATTTCACTTCCAACACAGTAGAGATAATCGACTACTACGGGGATGTCTACAACCCAGAGACCCAAGAGATTCAAACAAATCGGGTAATCACTGTTGTCGATAGGACCTATGTTATCCGTAACGAAGCCCTCCCTACTATGCACACCTTTGCTCCTATCCACCACGCAGGATGGAGGCTGAGACCTGATAACTTAATGGCTATGGGACCTCTTGATAATCTTATTGGGATGCAGTACCGTATTGACCATTTGGAGAACGTCAAGGCAGATGCCTATGATTTGATTGTCCACCCTGTCATGAAAGTGAAAGGGTTTGTGGAGCCCTTCAACTACGGGCCGGGAGAACGTGTACACGTAGGAGATGATGGTGAGGTTGAATTTATGAGGCCTGATGTTACTATGTTAAGCGCAGACACTCAGATTGCTATGTATGAGAACAAGATGGAAGAGATGGCAGGGGCTCCTAAACAAGCTATGGGCTTCCGAACCCCCGGAGAGAAAACAAAGTACGAAGTACAGGTCTTAGAGAACGGGGCGAACAAGGTCTTCATTAATAAGACGGCCCACTTTGAGTCCACTTTCTTGGAGCCTCTCCTCAATGATATGCTTATCTCTGCACGGGAAAACCTAGAAATGGCAGACACCATCCGGGTTATAGACGACGACTCAGGTGTTATCGAGTTCATGGAAATCACTCCAGAGGACTTGAAAGCTTCTGGCAAGCTCTACCCTATTGGTTCTCGTCACTTCCAGAGAGACGCTAACACTCTACAGTCTTTAACCCAACTGAGTCAAGCTCCTCTCATGGCTGACCCTTCTGTTAAGAACCACTTCTCTGGCTTTAAGCTGGCTAAACTCGTGGAGCAACTAATGGGTGTCGAAAGATACGATTTGGTCGAGAAGAACATTGGAATTGTCGAAGCCTTGGAGTCTGAACAGCAGATGCAAGCCGCTAAACAGATTATCGGAGAGCAGCAAGCAGGTAAGGCAGAAGCCGCCGCAGGTGGGCCTCCTCCACAGCAACAACAGCCTCAAGGGCCGCCACAATAATGAAGTATATAGAGATATGGACACGAGGATTATCTCCCGAAGAGAGGGAGGAAGTCGAACAAACTTTAAAAAATTCTCAGAAAACACTTGACATTGTACGAAATATGGTGTATAATGTATATGTAGACTCACTTTCCATTAAGGAATCTGAGTTCGACTCACCGGGCTGGCCCTATAAAGCCGCTCAATCCCAAGGACAGAAGATAGCCTACGAAAAGCTTTTGAAGCTCTTGGATATTTCTGGGGAAGACCGTTCCCTACTCAAAACAAAAAAGAAGGCATTGACCGATGACCGACAACTTCGCACCCGAAAATAACGAAACACCTACCATTGAAAACTTCAAGGAGGTCTTAGTTGGCCCCGGAAAGAAGTACGAGACTGAAGAAGACGCCCTAAAAGGCCTTTATCATTCTCAACAACACATTCAGAAACTAGAGACAGAAGCCGCCGAGCGTAAAGCTAAGATGGAAGAGTCTAAAGTTCTCGAAGATGTGCTTGCAGCTATTGATGCGAGAAACAAAGAACAACCAGCCATTACACCACCCGTCCAAGGATTAACGCCTCAAGGGACTATACCAGTCCCACAGGAACCTGAACCGGAAGTTAACATGGAGGAAGCTGTTCTTAAAGTTATTGAACAACAACGTGAACAAGAGAGCTACGAACGTAACTATAATAGTGCGTTAGAAACTCTCGATAATCGTTTTGGCTCAAGACGTGCTGTTAACGAAGCAGTGGAGAAACGCGCTAAAGAACTTGGCGTTGGAATCAACTTCTTCAAAGAGACTGCACGTAAAACCCCCAAAGCTTTTCTAGAGCTGATGGGAACTTCCTCTAAACAAACATCGGCGGGGGTCACTCCGACACCTCTTAATACTACAGCCGTTGTTCAGAAAAATCTTTCAGAGATTGCCCAACCGGGAACCTACCGATACTACCAGAAGCTTCGAAAAGAAGACCCACGGCAGTACAAGGCTCAATATCAGACAATGATGAAGATGCTTGACGCGGACCCCGACGCCTTCTATGAGAGAACCTAACTTCTTTTAAAGAAAGGTTCATGTAAAATGAGCAACACTACACGAAATCATCAGGCCCTTATCAAGGCAGAGTTCTGGTCAAACGAACTTGCTGAACGGGTTATGGATGAAACAATGATTCAAAACTATGTCGAGTGGGTGGATTTCCCTCACGGCGATAAGTTTATCCGTCCCGTTATAGGCGACCTTGATGTTAACTCATACAAGGAAGACGAAGCGGTCAAATATATGCCAATGGATTCAGGCCAGTTCGAATTCGAGATTACAGAGTACGTTCAGTCGGGCTCCTATATCACGAATAAGGCTCGTCAAGACCTAGCATATGCAGCTCAACTTGAGTCTTCTATCGTTCCTAAGGCGAACCGTGCTATTCAGTTCGACCTAGAAGCTTTCCTCATGAAGCAGGGTCAACCTGTTGCTGGCGGCAAGCCTCACTCCCAACTAGCTGATGACGCTAACCTGATTAACGGTTATGCCCATCGCTTTGTAGGTGGTGGAGAACGCAACTCGAAACGAGTCCTAGACGTAACAGACTTTGCGAAAGCCAACTTGGCCTTCAATAAGATTAACGTCCCCGGCTCCAATCGTATTGCTTTGGTAGATGCAGCACAAGCTTACATTCTTGAGACGGAAACAAACCTCGTAAACTTCAGTGACAACCCTCAATGGGAAGGCATTGTTACCACAGGTCTAACCACTGGTAAACGCTTTATCCGAAACATCTTCGGCTTTGACGTATATACCACTGAGTTCCTCCCTTATTCTGGCGTAAACTCTGATGGCTCTGCTGAGACTATCGACGGAGTGACAGCAGGTGAAGGCTCTATCGCCAACCTGTTCTTCAGCGCAGAACAAGATATGTCTCCTTTCATTGCTTCTTGGCGTCAAGCCCCGAAGGTTGACGGTGAGTATAACAAGGACTATCAGCGTGAAGAGTATGTTGTTACTGCTCGTTACGGTGCTGCCCCTCAAAACCGTGAAAACCTTATCACAGTCTTGACTGATGATTTGGCTAACACTGCTCTGTAATAGAGCGGATTAGAAAGGAATAATAGCATGTCTATTGGAACTTATGTAACACCTGAAAACATCGAGCGGAAGCTCGGCAAGTATTGGGTAAAACGTGACCGTGACCAGTCTCGTGGTAAAATCAACTCCATCTCTGGCTCTGAATACGCTGAGATTGAACTTGACCTCGCTACGTTGACCCCCGGCGGTCCTAACTATAACCTTGACCGTGATAACGACGGAACTAACGACGGATATTCTGCCAACGGCATTTACATCCCCGCTAATTCTTCTATTATCTCAGTCACAGCATTTGTGCGTGAAGCCGCTGTTGGTGGTACTTCCATCGACGTAGGCCTCTTCGAATTCGACGGCACTGACGTTGATGCAGATGGCCTTATGGCTGGTGTCGCAATCGCAGACATCGACGCTGTAGGTAAACGTGTTGTAGGTGATGGTGTTAAAACTGTCCCCGCAACTAGCTCTGTAGGTGAGGCCCCTGTTACAGTGGGCGTTACAGGTACAGGCACATTTACTGCTGGTGTAGTACAGATTATGGTTGAGTACGAACTTAACTAAATCTAACAATTGATTGTGGGCCGCATGTACCTCTGGTTTTGAAGACCATGTGTGCGGCCCCTTTCTCTTCTCTTGAGGACTCTTATGTCAATAGATATAGATTTATCTAACCCCAATAACGGCTCGAACACTCTCTCCCTCGAAGAATTGATTAGAGCCAACAACGCAAAGATTGTAGAAGCGTTCACAAAGGTTCTTTCTCGTCATGGGGGAGACCTTAATTATATGTGGGCTGACCTCGACATGAACGGTAAGAAGCTCCTTAACGTAGGAGACTCTCCTTTTGTCCGTATGTCGGATTTAAACAACATCGCTGCGGGCGAGTTCAGGGTTAATGACACAACAGGGGACTTAGAGTACAGAGGCCCCAACACAAACGACCCTTGGACTATTCAGTACACTAAAGAAGAGCTAAGAGGGGCCCCCGGTATCAATGGAACAGGAACAGGAGATATGTTATCTTCTAATAACCTTTCCGAGCTAACAGACAGCTCTGCCGCCAGAACAAACGTAGGACTGGAGATAGGCTTAGACGTACTCGCCTATTCTGCTGATTTAGACGGCTTTGACCCGTCCACTAAAGCAGACACAGGAGACTCTCGTTTTTCAGCCTATCCTGTAATAACCTACACAAGCAACTCCTCAGTAACAGACGTAGGAACTCTTTACCGATTTGAAGGGACTGCGGCAGGTACTTCCCTTACGGTAAATGCCGCCTCAGATGGAGAGGTTATAACTGTCCATAACCCCGCTGACTCCTCCGTCTCTATCGTCATTCTAGCTGGAACAGGTGTAAGCCTATTTCTTTCAGGAGCTACCGCATCTTCTTCGAGTCTCACTTTAGGCGCAGGAGGAACAGCCTCCATAATTTGTTCTCACAGTTCTGGGACTTCTTTTATTGTTTCTGGCACCAACCTTTCCGAGACTTAATCCTATGGTAGCCACAATCTTCTCTCCTGTGTTCCCCGTACAAGGTGTTATCGTAGGTCGCCTGTCTTCTGAAATATCTGTCGCTAACCCTCCTTTCCACATGTTTACTTCTACTGGTGGGGGAACAACAGAGTCAGTTAGTGTAGTTTTTTCAGGGGGGATAGCGCCTTACACTTCTGTGTGGAGCCTTACCCCCTATGACCAGTCTTCTCTAACTAACCACTCTTTCTCTAACGCAGGTGCTACGTCCACTACTATAACTCTCTCCAACCTCTCGGAGAATGGGTCTGCCTACGCTGTATCCAACACTGTTACAGACGCCTTAGGCACAGAGTTTACTTCTGTCGTAGACCTTGCTGTTTACTATAGCTCCGGAAACTCTGGAGAATTCTCTATTGAAAAAGGAAGCCCTCCTTAATGTCTAATTCTACAATAGGTAAAATGACTCTTCTTGAGATGACACAAGCTGTCTTAGAAAAGATGGAGTCAGATGAAGTCAACACAATCACAGAGACAGTTGAGTCTTTAGCTGTGGCAGGAGAGATAAGAGACACTTATCGTTCTATGGTGTCTAACAGCGAGGACTACTCTAAGGTGGGTTATCGACAATTAGAAGGCCTCTCCGACTCTCGTAGGTTTAATCAACTGAGAATACCTGACAACGTAGTGACAATCTTAGAGCTATGGCTAGACGACCCAATAGAGTGTTCTAAAAGGATTCAAGTCGAATATTTAGAGCCAGAAGATTTTGTTAACAGGGCCTTTAAGCGGGGCGATAAGAGACAAGCCTCAGTCCCTCCATATGGCCAAGAAGGTCCCTGCTTCCCTGTAGGTTGTGAGAGTGACCCCAAGTGTTACACCTCCTTCGACGGCAAGACAGTGTTTTTTGACTCTGTAGACACTAGGGCGGTTGACACTTTATGCGCTTCACGCTCTGCTATAAGAGCTTTAATCTTCCCAGAGTTTAAGATGGAAGACGGGTTTGTCCCTGATTTAAAAGTGTCAGACTTTCAATACCTGTTACAGGACTCCATAGATGCTTCCTTTATCAACTTTAAAGGGGTGTCTAACTCAAAAGCTCAGAGACGTGCTAGAGAACAAAAAGTAAAGAGGCAGAATAAACGTGACACTATCGGACACCAAGCCAACACTTTCGGTTCCCCCCCATACGGAAGACACTCACGAGGTGGGTCTCTACAAAACCTTCAAGGGGGCGGAACTCAGAATTCGTAGGAGTTCTACTACTAGCCTTTACTATATACATCTAGCCGCAGGGGGTAAAAGGCCTCCAATGATTAGAGGGTCTTTTAAAACTTTTAAAGACGCCGAACGAATTTTAATAAGATACCTGAAGAAGAACGAACGAGTTCTCTTTCCTTCCACTTACCCGGGAAATCCAAGAATTGCCACGCTCAGTAGCCAATAAGAATTATCAGAACTTTGTTGCAGGTATGATTACAGAAGCTTCAGCTTTGACATACCCAGAGAACGCAACAACCATAGAAGATAACTGCGCCCTTCACCGAGAGGGGAACAGGACTCGTCGTCTAGGGTTTGAGGCAGAACAGGATGTAAGGGATTCTCTCTACACCTTCAAGAAAGACAATAACTTGTACATCAACGATTTCTCTTGGGAAGCCGTAGATGAAACAGGACAAAAAGACTTCTATGTCATACGCATAGGAAACCTTTTATATTTTTATGACAGCAACGTAGACCCCATCGACCAAGGACTTGTCTCTTTTTCTATTGACCTTCGTCCTTACAAGTCCTCTACTTCTTCTGTCTCCATAGAAACTTCTAATGTAGCTTTCTCCTCTGGAAGAGGGTTTCTGTTCGTAGTGGGTGAACAGATAGACCCTCTAATGATTGAATATAACCCTGACAACGGGGACTTAGCCGTACATAGGATTAATATTCGGATAAGAGACTTTGTAGGGTTAGATGATGGCCTTGACAATGACTTTGAGCCCACTGTCTTATCTACAGAACATCACTACAACTTAAGAAATCAAGGGTGGGTTGCCCCCAGCTCTAAGACGAGCAACACGACAGGAACAGCAGAGAACGGTGACGTTGCCTACATCACCTTAGGAAGTATCAGAGTGGGTGGCCCTTTCTTCACAAATACTCAAGGGATTAACTTCTCTTCTGACCCTATCACCAAGTACAAGAACCAAGTAGGCCTTTACCCTGCTAACAACAAGGCTTGGTGGGTAGGAAAACTAGAAACAGACAACCCCGATAAGGGACTTGTAGCGGGAGACTTCGACCCAGACATTCTTTGTGGGACTTATGTGGGCAACACTCTAGCGGCTAGAGGACACTATATCCTAGACGCCTTCAACAGAGATAGAAGTAATGCGAGCGGTGTCACAGGAATTGAGGCAGAAGTGAAGACTTCCAGACCTTCTTCTGTAGGCTTCTATGCAGGAAGAGTCTGGTACGGACACGAGTCTGATGTATATTATTCTCAGACTTTAAGAGACCATAGACAGGCGGGTAACTGCTACCAAGAAGCTGACCCAACCTCTGAAGACATTTCAGATTTAATCGCCACAGATGGTGGCCTTATTCCCATCCCCGAGGCTTTCAACATTAGGCGTATGCACCCTATTGGGGGCTCTATGTTAGTTTTCGCAGAGAACGGCGTGTGGGCTATCTCAGGGGGTGGAGGCAACGGCTTTTCCGCCACGGACATTTCTGTTTCTAAGGTCTCTTCTAATGGCATCTTAGGTCCAGAGACACTTGTAGAAGCGGGAGGGGTTATTTACTGGTGGGCTCCTTCAGGCATTATGAGCCTAGCCCAAAGGGCAGGTATGTTCGGGACACAAGAAGGTGTCTTCGATAGGGAGAACATCACAGAGACAACTATACAGTCTTTCTATAATAACAATATTCCTCACAGTACAAAGCTAAGAGCCAAGGGCTACTACGACCCCTCTAGAAACCTTATACAGTGGTTGTTTAAATCTAATGGTTCTTTCACACCTCAAAAAGCCCTGTTCAACAGGATACTAAACTTTGATGCCACGTTAAAAGCTTTCTACCCTTGGACTATCTCTGACATAACAGGGGACGGCATAACAGGGGCTCTCATTAGGCCTACTATAAAACAGATACAGACACAGGCCCTAGAAAACGTGCAAGGCACTGGTGTCATAAATAGCTACTTTCTTTATCACTACGCAACCCCTTTCTCGAATAGTTTAAAACTGTCCTTTGGAGATTTTACCTCTTCAAGACACTTAGACTATGGGGAGACTTCTTATACAAGTTTCATGGAAACAGGTTTTGAGGTTTTAGAAGATTTAATGAGGAGCAAACAAAGTAATTATGTTTTCTTATACTTCAGACGAACAGACACAGGGAAAGTCTCAGGAGCCTCTTTGGGGGACTTCTTCCCCGACAGCGTACTCTCAACTAAAGGACGAGGCATCCCTTCCTCTTGCTACTTCCAGACAAAATGGGACTGGTCAAGAAATGAAAACTCAGGCAGATGGTCCAGAAAAATCCAAGGCTACAGAAAAACTTCTCGGTTCGACGACTCTCACGTTGTCTCCACTAAACACAAAGCTAGAGGACACGGACGTGCTCTCCAAGTTAGGTTTGAGAGTTCCGAGCCTGATACGACATTTGACCTCCTCGGATGGGCTACTAACTATTCCGGAAACACGACAGTATAAAACAATATACCAAGACGACAGAGGCATCGTCTACTTAGAGGTTATCGAAGATGCCCTCTTCCTTCACTCTCTGCTTTTTGACCTCAAAGACTTAAGACAGTACAAAGCTTTTATACATCTATTGAGCATAGAGCTCTTAGAGAAAGGCCAACAGTTCTTATTCTGTTTTATCGAGACACCAGTTGAGAAAAGATTTGCTGAGTTCTTCGGTTTCACTGAGACCTCCTTCAAGACGAACCATAACGGAGGACAGACTATAATGATGAAAGATTTGAAACAAAATGGCTGACCCATTCGGAACTAAATCGGCTAAAAAGGCTGCTGCTGCTCAAGAAGAAGCTAACGTTCTTTCCACAAAAAGAGACGCCCTACAAGCTGCTCAAAGACGCAGAGAAACAGTGAGAGAAGCTCGAGCCGCTGCTGCTGACTCTTTTCAAGCCTCTGCTTCTCAAGGGGTCGTGACCAGCTCAGCAGCACAGGGAGCAGAAGGTAACATCAAAAGCCAGTTCACTTCAAACCTCTCTTTCTTAGATAATCAAAACCTTCTTGTTGACCAAGAGAGTGCAGCTATCGGACGTCAACGTAAGTATCAAGCGAAAGCTCAACGCTCGAGCGCTATTTTTAAGGCAGTCCTTAACGGTGGCGTAGCAGCAGCAGGGTTCATATAATATGGAACTATTCACAGAACAGACAGAGACAGGGCCTTTATTTTTAGACCCTAAGACAGGGGAAGACCCTAAAGCCCAGACTATAGCGGCCTCCCCTACTACCGTTACTCCTCAAATACATCGGTCTTCCATGATGGCCGCTGTAGAGGAAGTTCCTGTGTCTGAGCTAGACGCTGACCCTCAGAACTATATGGCCCTTTTGTCAGAAACCAAGGGCTTATACCAAGAGCGTATTCAGATGCTAGGGGACAGTCAAATTCGCCTAGAGATGGCCCATAAAGAACGCCTAGAAGAGGTTAGAGATGCTTTGGCTCTCTCTCGTGAAACAGAAGACGAGTATGAGAAGTGGGGGGCTGTCCAGTACGCTCAACACGCTGCCCAACAAGACATGGTAGAGAAGTCTAAAACAGCCCCAGAGAAACGTACTATGGACGCTATCGAACGGATAGCCCAGAGAGACCCTTATGCGGCTGCTATGTTTTCTCGTGAGCAAGAGATTGGAGACACCACTCGAGACTCTCTGCGAGAAGAAGGAGCTCGTCGTCTCGTCTACCAAAACTTCTTGGACGGCTTAAAGGAAGAAGATAACAGAAACATGGCTCACAAGGTCTTTGACTGGACAGCCGACAACATTCTGTTTCCTCTTGACAAGGGCCTAGACATAACAGGCAACATTGATGTTGAGGGAAAGAAGGCGGGAAAGATTAAGAACTTTTTCCTTCCCGGGGAGAGACGTGAAGCAGAGGCCTTCAGGCTTTCTCAGGTTCCTTTGAATGAGCTTCCAGCTTTTCTTGAAGCTACGAAGATGGCCTATGAAGATGCTGCCACTCTCTTTAAGTACACGAACAAGACAGAGTTGAAAGAACAACTAGGAGAGCTAGTTAACAACAATAAATCTATTGGTGGCACTAACTTGATGCAGTCTATTGAGATTGCTTCTATACTCCCTGTTACAAAGTCTGCTACTGTCACCAGCACTATGATTCGAGGAGGAGCTAGAAAACAAGCTACGGAGCTTGCAGCTACGGCTGCTCGGATAGCAGAGACAGAGGGCATTGAAGCGGCAGCTAAAGCCACAGGCATGGAAAGTACTGAGATATACGAAAGTCTCCTTCCTGCCGTCCTTAAGAATGTCATGGATGATGGCCTATCTGGCATCTCAACGGATGCTGGTGGAGCTTACGCTGCTGGCCGTGAGGGCATGGAAAAGATAGTGAAAGCCAACACAAGGTCCCGCCTAGGAGCTAACGAGAGAGAAGCCTTAGAGGGCTCTCTTGAGCCTCAAGCTAAGAGGGCTTTTGGAGACGCGGTTAAGGATGTTAAGTTGAAGTGGGAGACTACTTCTACAGGCTCTCAGGTTCCTATTAATAGAGCCATAGTGGGAAGTCTTAAAGGTGAAGGGGGTTATGCCTCGGAGGAAGCCTTAAAGTCCGCTGTGGACAAGTACGGAGTAGCCTACAAGCCTTGGAAGGACGAGTCAGGGGAATGGTTCGCTGTCGCCCGGCTGCCTATCAAAGAAGAAGGCTTCTATACGGCCCCCTTAAAGGTGAATGCAAGTACAGTTATCTCAAAGTTTCTCCGAGCGGGAGGGATGCAAGGGGATGATGCACTACAAGGAGCTGCCATTCAAGGGGGACGCCTAGCGGATAAAATACAGTCTGGTTTCGAAGAACTCTCTTATAGAAACTACGGAAAGCTCGCCAGAAAAGACCGTAAGGTTTTGGATGAAATTTTTGAAGCAGGGAGAGACACCGAAGAAGGTTGGCTAACTACTGTTCAGCTACAGAAAAGATGGGAAGAGCAGACAGGCAATAAAATATCCCCTAAAGCTGAAGGCGCTTACTATGACTTTAAGCGTATCATGGACATTACTTACCATATTCGTAACCAAGATGTCTACAAAAGAAAAGCCCTTGAGGGCAAAGAAACAATCGCTCTTCCTGCTAATCTAGGTAAAGGGTCAGCTAAGGTCTCTAGGGACATGGGGGACATTCCCGAGAGTAGGGTTTTTGATGTGTCCGACAACAAGCATTATGCTAAAGATTTGGGAACTCAGATGGGCCCAGAGAAGTGGAAGAAACTAAAAGACAAGGGCTACATGAAAGTGACCTTTGACGAACCTGTCAGCTTGCCTGATGGAACAAAAGTCTTAGAGGTTATTGGCAAGAAGTCTGACTTCGAGGTCAGTCCCTTAGCACACATCCAAGTACCCTACAAGGCAGGTATCCACAGAATGTATGAAGATAGGTTCTTCGCTAAAGCTGCTACCCGTCTTACACAAGGAGACACAGGTAAAACTGTCTTAGGTTCCCCTAAAGCCTATAGAACTTTCCCCAGCCAAAAGATGGCTGACGAGTGGGTGTCTACAATGAATGCTGCTGCTAAGGTCTACAAAGAAAATGCAGGAGACTTGGCCGGACTAGCTAAGGTGTTCGGAGGTCGTAGTGAGTATCCTTCCCCTGAAGAGTTTATTAATTCTATTAAGCAGGGGAAATTTAATCCTGACGAAGCCTTGGAGGCCGTAGAGGACGGAGTTCTTCCTTCCGCTTACACTGGAGACCTGTCAGAGACTAGGTTTTTCTCAGACCCAGAGGCAAGCTCATTAGAGATGTTAGGGACAACTCAAGGACGTATGTACACCTCTTCTCGAGGAGATAGGCTTGTAGGATATGACGGAAAAGAAGCCCCAGTGCTCTCACCTGCAAAGACAATCAACCGTGCAGCTAATGATGCTGCTCGTATTGCTGGCTTTAGTGATTATGTCATGGAGTCAACCAATCGGATGCTGACTTCTTTTGACAAACACATAGACCCTAAGAGTGTGGCACACGTGTTGTCTCCACAAGCTAAGGTTCAATATGGTAAACTTAAAAAGGGGACAGACTCTAAGATTGTCGCTCAGTGGGAGGCTCAACGTTCAATCATCGGACGTGTCCTCAACCAAAAGACCGCTTCAGATGAAATCATGGACAACTTCAACAGGTCTCTCCAGAACAGACTGGCAGGGAGTGGTGTCTTAGATACTCTAACAGGCGGCAAAGCTATAAACATCGCTAGGTGGGTAGACGAAGCTAATCCTTTAGCTGCTATGCGGGGTTTTGCTTTCCACACTAAGCTGGGACTATTCAACGTAGCTCAGTTCCCTTTGCAAGCTTCAAGCTCCTTCCAAGCAGCTTTGTTGAGCCCTGACTGGCTGGAGATTAATCCTTTCCAAGCTTATGCAGGAGGAGTTCTCCTTAGGTTTGCCCACGAGTATGGCCCCAATGCTTCTAAGGTCTTGGATAATCCTCGTCTCCTGAAATCAATGGGTTTCAAAGACAAGGCTTCTGCTAAGGAAGCTGTAGAGGCTTTCTCAGAGTCAGGTCTTCTCAATGTTAACAACTCTCACCAGTTAGCTAACACAAAGACAGGTGGCTTAATCGGTGCAGGACGCTACGGAGCAGCCTACGAAAAAGGAAAGAAAGCTTCTGGTATATTCTTCTACGAGCCTGAAAAAATTAACCGTTCAGTAGCCTTTATGGTTGCATGGAGGGAAGTAGAGAAAGACCTAGGGAAACGCCTCTTAAGAACAGACGGGGCTTCCATGAAAAAAGTCTTTGATAAGACAGAGACATATTCTTTTCAAATGGCAGCAGAGAGCCGTAGTGCTTTCCAAAAAGGACCAGCCTCACTGGCCACTCAGTTCTTTTCCTATCCTATTCGTATGTTGGAGTTGACTTTCTCTGGTAACAAGCTTTCTTCTTCTCAGAAGGCTAAGCTATTAGCTGGTCAGTTGACTATGTACGGAAGTGCAGGGTTTGTTGGAACAGAGATTATATCAGACAAAATACAAACGTCCACAGGAGAGACCCCCAAAAAAGGCACTGTTGGTTATGTCTTAGACCGAGGCTTGGTAGATACTATGATTAACATGGGAGTGTTTGGGTCAGATGATACTGATATTAATGTTTCTGACCGTATCGGCACAGGAGCTTTTGCTACAGACCTCTTTAAGGAGCTGGTTAACCAATCCCCTTACGGCGACACTTCTTTCTTAGGGGCTGTTTCAGGCGTGGGTGGTCAAACAGTTAAAGACTCTTATGAAGCTTTCAACAGCCTCTTCAAATACTCGGTGGCCTTGAATGGGGATTTCACTCATCCTTTAATGAAGGATGCAATGATTGATGTCGCTAGGGATGTCAGCTCTGTTAACAACGCATATAGAGGAACTATGGCGATTAAGCAACAGCTTCTATATAGCAAGACAGGGAACTTGATTGACTCTGACGTTACTACGCCTGAAGCTTTTGCCTTGCTTGCTGGTATTAATAACAACACCATGAACGATGTTGGGGCTATGATGGAACACGGAAAGAGAGACAAAGAGACAGTAGAAGAAACTTCTAAGCTAGTCTCTAAATACCTTAAAGATGCTATTCTTCTCCCCCACACCCAAGACAGCAGCTACTCTAAAATCTCTACGTTAGAGAATATAATTGATGACCCTCTCTTGTGGGAGAAAATCGTTAAACAGTCAGAGAGATACCACAACACGGACTCCCTCGTTGAGAGTATCAGTAAAAGACACGAAGATGAGAAAAGCAGAAAAGCTATGAGAGAACGTATTGAAAAAAGAATCAAAGAACGGGATAATAAATAATGGCCTTAACTAAAAACCTTTCAACACCTACAGGGGCTACCAAGAGCGTACAGGATACAGGAGCTTTGATTGACCCTGCTATGTACACCATAGACGGAGTATCTAGTGTGGCTCAGGCTGCCATAGGGGTGGCTAAAGACGTTAAAGCGGCTAGAGATAAGAAGAAGGCCTCTGCAAGACAGACAAAGAGACAGGACGCTTCAGATGCTCGGGCAGAAGCTTCAGCGGCTAGAGCACAGAACGCAGAAAACAGGGCGGCACAAACTTTTGCCAACACTCAAGAAGACCGTGTTAAGAAGACCTTAGACAGTTCTTTTGAAGACGATGCTGAAAGAGTTGTTATGCGTTTGGATAAGGTTCAACGGGGCATCTCTCAAAAAGGAGGTTCTCAGGCTCAACTCTCTCTAACACTGGAGTCAGAGACAACAGCTTTACTGCAACAGTACCCCGGATATGAGGCAGAACTAGGGGCCTACATGCAGAAGAGAGGCTTCCAGTCTACCTTCTTCCAAGGTCTAGATGATGCTCAAAAGCAACACGTATCTGAACGAGACAATCGATTGCAGAGACAAGAAGAGGCTAAAGATGTAGCTTTTCAGTCAGGCCTTGTTGATGAAAATACTCCTGAAAAGGAAGCTATATCTATAGGCCAATCCATTCAAGCATACAAAGCAGAGACAGCTATTTTAAAAGAGCGTGCTCAAATCTTAAATGACAACAAGCGTATGTCTATTGAGGAGAGAAAAGCAGAGCAGGGCCAAATTGATAGGAAGATGGCACAAGCAGCTTCTAAAGGAGCTTCTACTATAACAGGTGCCGTCACTTCTGCTGTCTTGTCTCAAATGTCTAACGCCACTCCTGATAACTATAAACAGATTACTTCTAAGATACCCACTAAGATATTAGAGCTAGAAGCGGGCCGTGAGCAGCTATACCAAGACTACGGATACAACGCAGATGCTATGAAAGCTATCGACAAAGGAATTGACGCCAGCAAGAAGATGCTCGTAGACATGTCCTCTGGGGATTACTCACAAGCAAAAGCTAATGCGACTTCTTTAAGTAACATGAAAAGCTCTTTCGGGCTTGACCTATACGAGGTCGCTCCTATTATGGGTATCGTGGACTCTCTTCCCGCTCCTATGCAAGACTCTATTTACTCTGGCACTGGCATGTTCAAAGGAATGATGCCTGAAATGCAGAAGGGGTTGCTGGACTCTATGCAGAGAATTGACAGCATGGAGAGGCAACGGTTTGAGTCTTTACAGAAAAATACTGGAGGACCAAAAGGAGATGAGCCCCGTCCACCTCTCGAAACTCTTTCTATTAAGGAAGCACAAGATAGGGTTCAGTATGACTCTTTCAATCAAAAGGAGAGTCTAAGAAAGGTCATTGACCCTAACACTTCTCCAGAAGAAATGACTCCCAACTTAGACACTTTTATTGATTCTCAAGTCCACCTTCTCCCTGCTTTTGAACGAGTTATCTCTGAAAGCTCTAAATCAGGTGTTGAAGATGCTTTAATCGGCGTAGATAAAATAGCTTCTCCTCAAGTCGCTCAGGCACTAGAGATTGCCATGCAAAACCCTGCTTTCAAAGAAGAGGCGGAGATGGTTATGAGTTCCACTAGGAATCAAATGCAGAAAGCCTTAGACCTCGTATCTACCAATTCTAAAGAGACAGGGGGGATGTTCACTTCTGGCTTTGACCCTAGGGCGGGTAGATACTCTGCTATGTTTAATGGAGACAGAGTAGATGGCGCCAAGAAAATGGCAGGAAATTTTGGAATAGGGGCGTCTCTTATAAGCAACGAAGATTTACGTCTTAGGGCTCTCAAGGAAGGCCCAAATCCTAAAATGGAACGTAAGATTGAAGTGTTGAACAAGGCTATGGATTTCTTAGCTAGAACCAGAGACCACGATAAGTCCGTCAAACCTAATATTACAGAGCTTGAGTACCGTAACGCTTACGCCTCTAAAGACTTCTCTGGAGTTTTTCAAGACAATCCAGCCGAGTTGGGGGACACCTCAATTGACCCGTCGATGATAGATTACACGGAAGCTTCTTTTAAAGGGATGGCTCTTAGCTCTGCTTACAGGGTCAAAGAGGAATCCTTAGCTCCTGCGCTTGATAGTGCTGCGACTTCTCTTAACTTGCCACCTGCGTTAGTCCATTCTATGGCCGACACGGAAACGGGACACCTCACAGGAGAGAACCGTGAGACAGTCACAAATAAGTGGGGGGCTAGGGGCATCATGCAAGTGACTAAACCAACAGCCGAAGAAATGGGATACTCATGGGAAGACATGTTAGACCCAGAGATTAACGCTAAGGCGGGTTCTGAATACATGTCAGACCAATTAGCTAACTTTAATGGAGACATAGAAGATGCTCTTATGGCTTACAACGCAGGACCTACAAAGGTTCGTAAGTGGATTAGAGAAGGACGGCCTATCGTCCAAGGCAAGTCTTGGCAAACAAACGCTTTTCCTTATGTAGAGAAAATCCTCTCTAACCTAGAAAACACACAGACCAACGAAGGAGACAACTAATGTCTTGTAACAACGACAACAAAGGGCCTTTCTACGAGACAGGGGAAACCTTCGCTAGGAAGATTCTAGAAAAACGTCTCATAAAAGAAGGTATTTACTACGTTCTAGAAGAGGACGGTAATGTGTACCATTACTACGGTCTTTCCGATGGGACGGGGAAACTCATAAATCAAGAGCTCCCACAAGCACTCTTAGAAGACTTAGGGGATAGGTTAGATATTGCCGAGCCTAGGATTGATACGGCGCTTGAGGTTACTATGGTTGAGGGTCAGTCATACACGGCTGGTCAAACACACTATGCACTCAATACGTTTTGGCACAACGAAGATGCAGCTACAGTCCCCACCCCTATTACGGAAGCCTCTCTTCTGGCGGCAGGGTTTGTCCCTGAACGGCAATCAGTCTTTGCCACGGCGGCGGACTTACGGCTACAGACTTCTATTGCGGCGGACCTTGTTCTTGTTGGAGGTGGTGTTTTTTGTTCTGATAGGACAACAGGTCATACAGCTTCCGAAGATGATGGCTTACTTACGATTGTCGATGGTGCGGGGCGTCTGTTTGTCAAGAAAGAGGAGTTCTATTTAAGCTCTCCTCTTATAGACCCAACGGTGACTGATTGGGCTCCTGTGTTCAACCAGTATCTTGCTAAGGGTTATCTTCTTAGGGTTGGGCCGGGGGATTGGAATATTCAAACCGAGCTTGTGTTTAAGCGCGGCGGGGGTATTATCAGCAATCCAATGGCTGACCGCTATCCTGATACGTCGCAGAATGGCGGACGTGTATTTACAGGAACACGAATAAGGTGGACAGGACCAGCAACAAGCGGCGCTATGCTTCGTATGTCGGCCTTGCCTGTTGGACAAGGGCTGTTAGATGGCACTCCTAATGCTTTTAGTGATAGTGTCTTTGGGTGCTCTCTTGTAGGCATTACGGTAGATGGCAACGGCTTAGCGGATTTCGGTCTTTACCAATATCGTGGTATTGATTGCCTCATCCAAGGGAATGTGTTTACAGGTACTTTAAAGAATGCGGCTTGGGGTAGTGCTTTATACTCTGGTGAATGGTCTAACAATATAGCGTTTAAGAATGATGGGCGCGGTCTTGTTATTGGCATGGGCTTTGAAGACTTCGGTTCTAGTTTTACCGAGGCAGAAGCGAATGCCCTTAGATTTATTTCTAACAATGCAGTCGCTAATGGACGTGCAGGTGAGTTCGACGATGGTCTAGGGGCTGGCACAGCTAACACAGATAAGGGTGCGGGCATCATGTTGAACCTTCATCGTGGTAACTTCATTCACGGTAACACATCAGAGTTAAATGATGGGCCTAGCTTTTGGATAAGATGCACAAGTAGCTCTAACTCAATCATGGGACTGTATAGTGAACTAGCTAACTCTATCGACATTGATGGTGGTGGTCCAGCAGGGACGGCGATTTCAGAAGGCCGTGCTAAGTTTAAATGGGATTTATGGATGGAGGGAACCGTTGGTGGCTTTGGCAACATCATCCGTGATGGTGTTTGGGCTGGTGGCTGGATTAGGCTGACAGGCGTTGAGCCCTCTGTGGGCCGTAAAGGTGAAATCCTGAAGTTAGAAAACATGCACCTCGGCTCAGGCGTCAAAGCGGATTGGGGTGGGTATGCTTTGATAAACTGCTCCGAAGAGTTTATGAACTTCGATGGCTCGACACCTCCAAGCGGATGGGCGGGGTCTGTGAACGGGCGGGCTACGTTTAGTCCTGACATTGTTTGCTCTGTTCTTTTTGAGGATGATGGGACAGGTGTAATCACAATCCATGATAGTAAGAACGTAACGAGTGTATCAAGAGGAGGCAGTGCTGGAACATATGCTGTCAACTATGCGAATAATCTAAGCGTTCCTTATCTGGTCAATGCCCAAGAATATAAAGCAGCCCGTTACCTTAAACCAAGCGGCGCTGCGGGCGTAGAGACCTCTCGTCTTATTTTAATTAATACTAACTCTGCTGGAACGGGCGTACATGAGGCGGGTCTTTTCTCTGCTGAATGTAAGGGCGAGTTAGTTTAAACAATCAACCAAAAGCCGGGCGCGGGCTGAAAATCAAAGAAAAATAACATGACAATAGCCATAGCCACCGTGCTTTGCCTAATTCTTTTGGGTTGGGCGACCATCTCCGGCCTGATAACCGTCTGGCGATGCCGCGTACAATTTGCCCGGTACGACCTGAACGACATTAAAGATTTATTCCTACATCCGAGCAGGGTGATTGTGGCCGAAGTATTTTGGGCAGGGGTATGTCTCTTTCTTATTGGCTCAACCATAATCTGTGCATGGGATTTTTATCTGCGTGTGCTTTGGCACTATCAAGTTGGGTGGACTAATTCAGGCGACACTTGGGGTTGGCGTTGGATTAACTGGCATATCACCACTGCAATATTTTTCTTATTTTTTCACGGTTTCATTCGGCGTGTGGCCAAGCAATCAGAAAAAAAGAATGGAGTCGGTGATGCCGATTGAAGTTAAAGAGCTCGCCGACATGCTGATGCGGATGCTCGCCCCTCTCATGCTTTCAATTATCATGGGCTTAGCTGTCTACGCGGTCGTCCCGCAATGGCGTGAAAATGCGAAGCTCTTATTCGGCGGCATTATCTTTGGCACACTTGGAGGATTCATGGCGGGAGAGGTTGATGGGCTAGTGTTTATTAAAACTCCTATCACGATTGCCTCGACTGTGATGGGCCCTTCCCTTGTGCTTTGGGCGGCTAATATTAAAAACCCCGGACAATTTATCCAAGTTCTGCGGGAGTTCGGAGAAGCCCTAGCGACTATTCAAATCGGAAAATCAAGCGCCTCAAGACCAAAGGAGATTAACCATGATAATGTTGTCAAAGAAACCGAAGACTTAGCTTAATAATAACTAAAGGAGACTATTATGTCTAATAACTACAACTATACAGTTTTATGTGAGGTCAAAACCCACAAGATTGAATACAAAGGTGAGCCCTACGTGAAAGGCGATTATGTCCTTATTCCACGTCCACATGCCGTCCAGTACGGTAAGGCTGTACGAATTCTCACCCGTACAGAGCAACTCCAGAAAGAAAAGGAATGGAAAGATGCCGATAATAAAACATAAGCTTTCCAAGAGGTCTTTAAGGAGACTCCAAGGCCTTCACCCTGATATGGTGAAAGTTGTTAAAAGGGCCAGCACTATTCTTAGGTACGGGGGCCACCCTTATGTGGACTTCTCTGTAGGAGAGTCTGTGAGGACTTTGGAACGACAAAGAAAGCTCATGTCTATAGGAGCGACTAAGACTATGAATAGTCGTCACCTCAGGGCTTCTAATGGCTACTCTCACGCAGTAGACCTTATTGCCCTCATAGACGGCAAGGTTACGTGGTCTTGGGAGAGCGGGGCTTTTGACATTATTGCAGATGCAATGAAACAGGCCGCCAGAGAATATCGTATCCCTATTCAATGGGGAGGCGACTGGAAGTCCTTTAAGGATGGCCCACACTTTCAACTACCTTGGAGGGAGTACCCTAAGTAATGAAAAAATGGATTTTAAATCTTTTTGGGGGAGGAGCTGGCTGGCTGATAGTCTTGTTAGTGACTATAGGGCTGGCCTTCGGTGGTGGATTGTATTTAGAGTACAAAGACGCCATTAAAGATAAGGACGAAGCAGAGAAAGCTTTGAAACTGGAGAGGGCTAATAATGCTTCTCTTCGTATCACTGTCTCTTCTTTGGCACGAACAAACAAGAGGCGTGAAAACGCTGACGAACAGGACGGACAAGATGAAGGAGCTATCAATGCTACGACAGATTCGAACAGGTGTACTACTTCTGAGCCTATCGTTGTTGCCCTTGACGGGGTGCGCGACGAGTGGAATAGACGCTACACCGACCTTAACGATGACTAACGGGCAGTTCAACTGTAAGCCTGACCCTAAGCCTCCTGCTGAAGGGAATGAGTCGGACAAATCATTGGCTCTCTATATTGAAAGGTTACAGTCTAGGGGGTGGGACTGTGCTGACCAGTTACATGAGATTAAGAACGTCCTTCAGGTAAATGGTATTGAGATAACGGACGTTGTAACAGAAGCACAAATAGAAGAGGACTAACTACGTGGCAGACTTCATAGGAAACACACAATTAAACCAAGACGACGGCTCAGGGTGGGAGGACGTTACAGGACTTTTCATCGGCAAGAATATAGTCATTCAAAATGTTCACCCTAAACACAACATAAGCATTCACCTAGGAGCTTCTGCTCCAGAAGATACAGGTTACGTGTTAACTCCTTTCAAGTCTGTAGAGGCTGCTGTTATCTCTAAGGTTTGGATAAAGGGCTTACCTTCTGAAGTACACATAAGTGAGACCTCTTAAGATGGGAATACTTTCTAAACTCAATTCTATTAAAAATAACAATGGTTCGTCTGTATTAGCTGTCTTGGTAGACCAAGTACAAATAACTAACACTTCTGTAGAGTCTAGTGTTATGCCTCTATCTTCTTCTAGAGGGACTAAAACTATTTTAGCAGACACTCTTCAAGTAGGAGATGTCATACGAATAACTGGCACGGGGGTCTATGGGACCCCTCTTGTAGGGACAGACGTGACTATCAGAACTAAGGCTAACTCTGTCGTGTTGTCCGAGGTTGTTACAGACGCCATTGTGAGTAACGCCGCTAATGATGCTTTTACGTTCACCCTAGAGTCTTCTGTAATGTCTTTAGGGGTTTCAGGAGAAATTGTTTCAGGGGGGAACATTAGTTATCAGTCTTCCAGTGGACGTATACTTAATAACTTAGACAACAACGGGGTCCCTGTGACTGTAGACACCACCCAAGATATAGTCTTTGATGTTACCCTACAGTGGGACTCTGCCAGCACCGACAGGAATGTTGTTATGAGCACTTGCACGTTAGAGCTCTTAAGGCCTCCTTCTTAACCTCTTATTCGCAAACGACAAAAAAATAAGCCCCCAAGGATTTCTCCAAGGGGGCTTTTTCGTGGGTTATTTTTCTTTGTCTAGTATCTTTTGGACCTCTAGGGAAATTTCCCGAAGGTCTGTGAGGATGTCTTCTATCTCCTTATTCTCTAGAAATTTCTTATACAATTTTATAGCTGAAGTCAAGGACATGGTCCCCTTCATTATGAATCCACCTTCTTCCTTCTTCTTTGCTGTTAAAGAGCTTTTTCTTGATTGTGCCATCAGTATAGGCTATCGTGAACTCTATGTTTTGAAATCTCATGTTAAAACTCCTGTGTTGCTTTACATTTATGGACTTCGTGTCCGGGCCAAATAATTACGTTCTCACACTGTGGGATAGTTGAACATCCTCCAACAAGTAAGAAGAACGAGAGCACCATTCCGAAGATTTTACGCTCCACATGAACCTCCTACCCCTGTAATGTCACACACATCGTGTGTCTCAAGGGCTTCTTCGAAAGTCTTTCCTAGTTTAACTACAGCTTCTCCATAGGCAACAGAGGTAAGGGGTTGTCCTCCTCGGGCCCCATCAGGGTAGCAAGTAAACCCTCTAAGTCGTGAAGCATACTTAGCGAGCAAGTCTCCAAACGGCTTAACAGTGTCTTCGTTGTTTGTTTTGGACCCCCAACTAGGAAGGTTAATTGTAGAGCTAATTGACATATCAACGTAGTCCTGTATGTCTGCTTGGAATTTAAGTCTTCGCTCGGGGTCATTCGCCAAGTCGATTGAGGTGTCAATTTCATCAGGGTTTACTCCATATATGTCTATTAATTCTTGTGCCGTTCCATCGACGACGTACTGGTAATGCCACCGTGAGCCACCTTTGAGGAAACGTCTTTTATAAGAGACTGCATAGAGAGGTTCAATTCCTGTAGTCGTACCAGCGAGGATTCCAATGCTGCCTGTGGGGGCGATTGCCCTAACAGCGATTGGTCGAGATACTCCAAGCTCATCCGCAAAGCTGATAGCTGTTTTGTCACTAACTCCACGGTACGTCTGGAGCCACGAGTGTAGTTCGGGCGTAACTTCATATTTATGTCCTTTCTTTAAGAGCCATTCATGGATACCCATGAGGCCTAGTCCTAAGCGTCTGTTTCGTTCCCTAACCTCTGAGACCTTACGGTAGGGGAGGTCAGCTCTAAGAGTGCCACAAAGTAGGAACTTTGTTGCGAGCTCAACAATCGTTGCCATTTCAGCAATTGAATCCACTCGTCCAAGGTTAATTGAGCCAAGATTACAGACATCTGAGTCGTCGGCTGAGGTGACTTCTGTACAAGCGTTGCGTAGCGTCTCATTTTCCTTGTCAAAGAAGTTGAAACTAAACCCCGGCTCGCCAGTCTTGAGAGCTTGTCCCACGTTTTTGAGAAATGTGTCACCGTAATCTCCTGTGGCCCAATAATTTGTAAGCCATTTAGTGTCGTAGTTAAGGCTAATATTGGTCATATCAAGAGGGGCGGGGAAGTTGAAGTCTTCTTGTTTAATGTCCCAAAGAGACTTTCCAGTAGAGCCTACGGCCATGTTATGCCAGTCTTTGGCGGTCAGGAAGTCTTGAGCGTCTCCGTGTTCCCAATTGAGGGAGGCATAGATAGCAGACCTTCGGGAGCCTCCTTGCATGACATTACGACCAATTTCGTTAATCATCTGCATCTTGGGTATAGGGCCACTAGCTGTGCCACCTGTGCGTCCAAGGGGGGAGTCTTTAGGGCGATACACTGAGTAATCAATTCCAATACCGCCACCAGTCATAAGACAGGACTCGGAGCGCCATGATAGATTAGCCCAGTCTTCACGGGTGTCCTCTTCGGCTTTAAGGAGATAACAGTTGTTAAAGAACTTAGCAGGTCTCCCTGCATAGTATAAGTAGCGCCCACCGGGGATGAACTTTAACTGTCGCATAATCTCGGTAAGCTGAGACTTCTCGTCGGGTGTCATATCCTCTCGACACACATCCTCGACAAGGGTTCCACAAAGTTCATCCCAAGTTTCAGCGCCCTCATGGGAATACTTTTGGTTGAATATGTCCTCGGAGAATTTACTCCTAAAGACGGGGTTTTTGTTACTTCTGTATTTCACTCAAATATCTTTCTGCTTCTTCTTTTGTTAGGAACAAAACTTTCTCTCTTGTGGGTGTCACACAATGGAGCCAGAAAAGGTTAGGCTTATACTGTGGATAATATATTGTCCAAGCCAAATATCCTGACGTTGTCTGACAATCTCTTTCCTTAATTCTATACTTCATATTTGTCAAATTCGGCTAAAAGTCTAAGAGCCTCTTCTGAGTCTCCTATGATGAGTTCATCTAAAGTTCTAGAATACATTTCTTTTAAAGTGTTAAGAGCTTTTTCTTGTTTTTTCAAATCATATGTTATGTTATGAGAGTAGTGAGACAAATCAAAGAAATCATTCAAATACGAAGGGTAGTTTCCATGAAGTTTTTTCTTTCTTAATTTTAAAGTGCCTTCTTTAAATTCTTTTTGGAGCTTCTCTAAAGTAAGGGGATTGGCCTCCTTTTTAACAAAGGATGTTCTAATTTTTTTCTCCTTTTTAACTAACATCTCTGTTAGTCTTTGGCGGATATGTTTAATTTGCATTTGATTCATTGTATTAATCCCATAATGAATGTTTATAATCGTCCCACAAGTAATCTCTTGCGGGGGTAATAGTTACGTCGTCAAGGCCACACTCAGGACACGTTCCAGCCCACACTGTGTGGTATCCCGGAACAGGCTTACCGCCAAGGGCGATGGAGCAAGGCCTACAAAGGTCTTCCTTGGGCATGTTAGACATGCTCAGGGTTCCATTCTTCTGTTTGTTTAGCCTTTTTGATAATGGCCTTTAAGACTTTCTCTGGGAGAGACTTCCATTCAAGAGCAAATCCTGTTCCAGCTCTTAAGTCTTCTTTTGAGACAAACTTTTTGAACCAATCAGGTGTCTTGGAATAATTTCTAAGCAAAATCAAGCAGCAAGTATCGTACATATTGTCACTTGCAAGGCTTTTATCTAATTCATAATATCCGTAAGACCAAAGAAGATAGTCGTCAATTCTATTCAGGAGGTATTTAACGTCCATCTTTACTCCCCTGTTCCTTTGCATTCTGAACAATCACCTACAGCAGCTCCGCATTGAACTTCTCCGTATCCTTTGCATCTTTTGCACAGAACAGGAAGACTGTCTATAATAATCCCACAACGGGCTCTTACATGGCTTAAGGGGTGAGCCCCTGAGTCCTTGTCCTCAGTGATGCCCTTCTCGTACTCTTTCAAGTGTCGTTTAAGGGCTGCTAGGTCTTTCTTAAGGTCTCGTTCTTGGTCAATCCAATCAAGGTGCTCCCCGTTCTTAGAGGCTCCGTCTTTGTAGACAAGCTTCTCGTCGTCGAGAACCTTAGGGGAGGGCCAGAAGGAAATCTTATGGATGATGTATGTGGACATTTTACTCATTAAACCAACTCCCAGTCAAGAGAACATTGTCTGGTATATGAACTGATTTCAAAATCTCTATCAGTTCTTCCTTATTCTGTCCAGCGAGTCCTGTTCCTACAGGGGTGAACTTAAAAGTCAGTTCCGGATTTTCTAAGGCATACATAAAGAAGGTGTCTATATTATCTACTACCTCTAAAAAAGGAAGGGAGGCTAGTTTTTCATCCTTAGTGGGTAAGGCATAACTATCTCCTGTTCGGCCTTCCCCTATTCCATACTCAGCCCCGTAGTGGTTTCTAGCATGAAGGGCGGCCCCTTTTCCATGTCGGCCTGAAAGGTTTGAGCCAAATACAAAAATAATGTTATTCGTCATCTTCAGTCTCCATCATTCCAATCTCTTCTTTAAGGTCTTCTAGGTGGTCTGACAGGAGGTCCATAAAGGACCCCCCGTCGAACAACACTGAGAACTCCGTATCGAGGAAGTCAACAAGCTCAGCAGGGGTGAAGTGTTGACTAATCCTCTCAAGAATTGCTTCCATGTTATGTTCCTTTTGTTGGTGGCTTGGTGTTGTTAAAGGCCGCTATGAGTAACAATATAGAGACTGCTATAACAGACCAGTCAAGGGTAGTCATGTTGCTATACATTAGGCTTAATCTTTTTCAAAGCTTGTTTTGGATATATTTGAACAGACCCTTTTTCTGTTTCACTCTCAACAGCGTAACCTTCTTTAGTTAGAGAAGAGGAATAAAATCCTACGACTGTTCCTGTCCAAGAAGAGCCTTTTATTTTTGTAACCCTATCTCCTAAAGAAAAAGTAAACTCTTTATACATATTCAGGCTTTCCTATGCTTTTATCGTGAGTACGCTCAGACATCCAAGTGCCACAAGAATTACATCTAAACCGTCTGTAACGGAATGAACGTGTCTCACGATAGCCTCGTGCTTGGAGGTCATGTGAACCACAGTTAGTACATCCTGTAGATTTCTCTAAATCAATCGGGTGGGCTTTAATCCAAGGTAAGAGCTTTTTGTAAAGCTTCTCGGTTAGATTAACGTCTTGAAGGTTATACTTCTTCATGAGCTTCCATGCACGAGGATTGTCCTCTAACATGCAACCTTTAAAGAGCTTCATATAACCTGCTCCGGGAGTCTTACGCCCTAGACCTAGTGTGTCCCCTAAAGAGTCCAGACGGTTAGAAGTATTCGCAAAGTTTTTACGCGCAATCTTCAAGGTGTCAATGGTTCTAAAAGGAGCTGGGGGAGTAAGTCCGTGTCGGATGAATAAAGCGTTAGCTTTCTTAACGTCGAATTTATCTACGTTATGCCCTATGACAACATCAGCTTCGTCGAACAGCCCCCAGAGGGTTTTGACCATTTCAATATCGTTGTAAGGGTCTCCTTCGGGGGGTCGTACAAAGTAGGTTTTCTTTTGCCCGTACCATTTATAGGCGAAGCAAATCATTTGCCAGTCTTTGGTCACTTCAATTATATTAGTGTTCCAAGTAGACCAAGCGTAACCCGTAATAGGGGTAGTTTCAATATCGTATATAAGTATTTTCAAAATTTATCCTTGTTCAGCGGAAGAGAGACGACAGCAAAGGTTTATTCTGCCCACGGTGTCAGAGGAATCGCCCCTATCGATAATGGCCTGGGTTTCAATATCCTACTTAAAAACCATTGTTCTCTCCAAGGGCTATCTGGGTTAGGGACAGTGGTTATATAAAGAGAGCCGGGGAGACTGGCTACTGTTCCTTTCGGTTTAGTGAGGGCGTTATAGATGTGTAAACGGAGTTCTTTATCTTCAACTTGTACCGCCCGACAAACATCGGTGGCTATGACATACTTATCGAAGTGAGCCTTATCAGAAGTTATTATAATGTTGGCCAAATCTTTACGGTAGCTTATGAAGTTAGAGGTCTTGTATTTATCGTCTCCGTCAATCTCAAACCCTTCTTCCCATAGAACATATGCTAACTCGGAGTAGCCTTGTAGACCTACATACACGAGATAGTCATAGTCTGTATCTTCTTTGACGGTGGCAACAGAAGTCTCGCGGGAGCCCATAGGGTAGATATGGGCCTTAGCTTTATGGAGAGCTCTACGGACATTCTCATTAAGACCTACAGGTAAGTCTTTCTCGTCTGTTATGGTGTACTTTCTCTTAGACATTAGTATTTCCTTTCTATGGTATGCCCTAAGTGGGTTAGAATATCTCGGTAAACCTCGTCAAGACTATATCCAATCAAGGAGGTACATCCAGCATTTGGCTCATAGTCTCCAAAACTTTTACCGTCAATAGTGACTTTGAAACCTTCCTCGTAGTTAGAACCACAAGTGTCACAGTCTGTTTCATCAGATAAATCTTCGATTACTATTTTAACCATTTGTCTGGTATCCTTTTATGTGACCACAGAAACCCTGCCTTGTCGGCCCACATTCCATAAGTAGTTTTTGAGTTTTTATTGAGCTTGTTTTTTGCGTTTTGGAAGACAAACCGTATGTCTAGCTCTGGATGCTGTTCTTTAATTGCTTTCATCTTACGACGGTCAGCGGGTTTGAGAACACCTTTAGCTTCTATTCGTATTCCGTTGGGGAGGATAAAATCAGGAGTATAGTTTGATACGAGCACGTAGGAGTATTTTTCAGACTCGTATTCGTATTCTATTTTCTCCTTGGAGAGTTGAGAAGCAAGAGACTCTTCAAACTTGCTCCTGAAATTATGTTCTTTATTCTTGGTCGTCATCTAAGGACACCACATAGTCTATATTGCTAAGAGGAGCCATGAATTTGACATCTTTAGGGTCTTCTCCGAAGATGGCGAAGACAGACTGAACAGAGAGTTGACCATGAACTTCTAGGACTGTGGTAGCACCTAAAGGTGTTGTCACGCTGATGCGCCAGTCTTTCATCATTAAAAGGTCTTCCCCCGAAGTGTTATCAGCGGCTACCTTTGGTTGGAAGCCTACAACGTTAGTTTTGCTGGGTTTAGCCCCAGTCTCTTTATTATCGTTGGGTGTTTCGTCAGTCAAGTCTAATTATCCTTTTTGTTTGGTTAGGAGGCCTTTAGGTGGTGGTGCTTCAAACACCTTAGGTAGTCGGTCTACTTTTGTGAGGTATTTAGGCCCGTTAGAGTAGAGGAAAGTTCGGAGGCCAGCTCCGTCATTAGCGTCTCTCCAGCAGTGGTATTTAAATGGACAGTAAGAACACCCCCGGGAAAGTCCCATGTTTCCAGACTTCCCTTCAGGAATTGTCTTAAAACACCTAGACGGGACTCGTAGGGTATCGGATTGGACGTTCTTTTGTCTACTGATGTGACCGCTAACGTCAACCGATAGCAGTTCTTCTTTTGAAAATAAACAGAGACATAGCTGTCCCGACACCTTATTGATACTGAGGAACCCACCGCCCAAAGTTTCTTTTTCGAGAGCTTTATAATAGGAAGCCAACTGGGGTATATAGTTAAATCCGTCATCGTCCCGTATGGAGCCGTCTTTGAACTTGAGAAATCCAAACGGACTGGCGCTTTTAACGTCAATAACATACCCATCAATGATAGCGTCAATGTGCCCTGTAACTCCATCGACTTCGACTTCTCGTTGTTCGTGGGTAACTTCATGACCAGCTTCCTTCGCTAAGTATAGTATCAATTCTTCGAGAATGTGTCCGTATTGAAACTTCATCAATACTGCTGCTGAATACTCTTCTCGGGGAGCATGAGTAAGCTCGTAATGAAGCTGTCTGGAGGGCTTTCCTACTGCGGATAACCTAAGCCTAGGCACACGAGGGGAAAGGGGTTGAGCGAGGCTCTCAGCTAGGTTAGCGGCGACTTTAAGGCCGTATTCAGCTAGGAGTTTTTCCTCTGAGATGGCCCCACCAGTGAGCAATCTTTCGATGTCACTGATGAGGGTCTCTATGGAGGGCTTTTTAGGCAAAGAACAGTCTTTGGAGAGTGTCTACAATTATATAGACATATAAAACTAAGAGAGATTCTCCTACATTATTTTCAAACTCCTCCAGAAGCAGTTTGTATAAATTTTTCATAATATTAAGTCTCTTCCTCGTTCTCGTCCCAGACTTCATTATCTGGTTCTGCTAGGGGCTCACCTTCGTCGTACTCAAAGTCTTCACGAGGGGCGACAGGAACATGTTCCCATACTTGGACCTCTCGGAGGGCTGGTTTACGCCAAGGTGTTTTGTTGAAGACTCCTTCACGAATGTCGAAACGGACATTAACGACAGAGCCATTACCAATGAGGACTTCAGAGTCCCAATCACGTCCGTAACGGTCTTTTACACGAGGAGGAGTTAAGAGCTCTCCGTCACGTGTTTTTTCAGGTTGCACAAACTTGATGTAAGGAAGGTCGTAGCCTTCTTTCTCTTTAATCTTGTTACCAAGTTTTTCTTCTTTCAGAGCGTCAACAACTTCAGGCTCGATGAGCAAGTCCATTGTATACTCTTTAGCAGTTGCGCCGTAGTTGTCCACGGGCTTAAGTATTTTTGCCCATTGGGCGATACCTTTAATAATCATAGGTGATGTTTTCCATTATGTTTTGGATTGGTTGGTGGTTTAATAGAACTCTTTAATAAGCTCTATAGGGTATAGTAACACATTGAATCTTAATTGTCAAGGGTTATTTTGAGATATTTTGTGTTCTTCTAAGATGTCCAATATCGGGACATACTTTTTGTCCACTTCAATTTTAAGTCGGTCACAGTCCCACCACAAAAGAGATAAAGTTTTTTCCTCTTCCTTCATCAAATAGACTAGAGCAGCCGCCTTTAAGGCGTCATTTTCCTCTAAGGCCTTTTTCAAGGAGACGTTTCTTTTCCGCATAAAGAGCGGAAAGGTTTTTGACTCCTCTAGGGTTTTTTCTTTATGCTCCTTATCTCTTAATAAAATAAAAATAAAAAGAGGAGAGAATAGAATTAAAACAGGTAGCCCTACAAGCAGAAAGTCCTTCATAGCCCTAACTCCAAGCCCACTTAGGAACCTTGTTGAAGACTCCTCTGATAACCCATATAGGGTTGTGACGGGTCTCACTTAACCCCTCCATGAAGGGGAGAAGTTGCCAGAGGTTGTATTTTCCGTCAGGCCGTAGGGTAAATTCTTCGGCGAGAGGCCGGGGGTGTTTTGTTTTAGTGGTCATCTTATTTGATTCCTTTCAAGAATTCTCTTCCTTTTTCTGTGTGTCCGCCGTTGAAGGTTATCATCCCTAAGTTTCTTAGACGAGTGACACATACATTAAAAGCAGCTCCCGCTATGACTGGTGTTTCTGTAGGGAACCCGTATAAGTCTTTCAAAACATCTAGTTCGTATCCTTCAATTTTAATGTGTGTCTGCCCAGTTTGGTCCGACATTATAGTCTCCTTCCATTAGTACGTTAAAGCCCAGCAGTTGGCCCGCGAGTGTGATAGATTGACAATAAACTTCTCCACACTCTTTAGCGTAGTTTTTCTCCGATTCCATCTGAACCTCGTCGTGGACGTCCAGAACTTTTTTACACCTGTCGAGGTCCCAAGGAGTTTCCATCTTAGCTCCGTCAAGAGCGTTTATAGAGTATCCGTAGGCGAGGATAGTTGCAAGCTTCATTAAGATTCCGCCAGCGGACTGACAGAGGTAGTTAAGGGCGGCGTGAGGACTCGGGCAACGAACAAAGCCACCATCAATAGTCTCAATCCATCCTTCTTTAGTCGAGTGGTACTCACTCTGAACTTTCTCTGTTAGCTCTTTAAGACCCGGAACATTCTCCATAAGAGTGGCACGTACAACGATACCGACTTTACGGTTCTTGCCCATCATCTTTCCAAGCTTAGGGTCAGAAGCCCCGTAGAGGAACGCATAGAAGAGGGCCTTAAGGATTTGACGATAACCGTTAGATTCTTCGTCTTCTTTAGGCTTCCCAGCGTCTCTCCATTTACGGAGATTCTCAGAGATTTCTTTTAACCCTAGAGCTTCGTAGACAGCAATAGCGTTAGCTGTATGGAAGTCAGAGGTTAGGAACTCTTCCGCAGCAGGATTATCCAAGTAGTGCATCAATACCCGGCCTTCAAGGCCTTTAGCGTCAATCCCTACTAGAAGAGACCCTTCAGAGACAGTCCACAATTCACGGAGCTCACGTCCATAAGGCTTGTCAGCGGAACAGATGTTAGCGGTATTAGGTGTGGTGTGTCTCATGCGTCGAGTACCTGCCCCACACGAGAAGACGCGGCCATGAATACGACCATCGTCTTTCAAGTGCTTCAACCACTCCTCAAGAGACCTGATACGTCCAGAGTAGAGCATCCAATCAGAGATTAGTGCTACTTCCTCTAGTCCAGATTTTTTGGCAAAGGCTAGGAGTTGGTCTTCAGTTACCTTGGGATTTCCGCCCCCTCCTTTCGGAGTTTTGGGTGTGAATTCTGTCGGCTTCCAACCCAGAGCGAGTAGTCGTTCCACTCTTTGCTTGGGGGAACCAATATTGAAATCCTTGTAATCCCATGTTCGGTACATCTTTCCGCTATTGCTGAAGGTAAGTCGAGAATATCGTTCAAGATGTTTTTTATATGAGGCGTAGGGGGTTCCATCTTGTCGAAGTCGATAGTGATATTCACCTTGGAGGACAAGTTTGGGAGGGAAGACGCTATGAATGCGTTTCTCCACGTTGGCTTTAAGAGACTGGAGCTCCGCCAAGAGAATAGTCGCTCGTCGTTCGTCGAACTTGACCCCATTAGCTGTTTGCTCATCAATAATTTTCCTTATTTTGTGTTCAATTTCACATGAAAGCTCACTAAAACCTTTAAGCTTCATTCGCCCAGAAAGACGTTTGAAGAGGGTGGCAGTGATTTCTACGTCCTGCTCACAATAGCTTAACATCTCTTCAGTGAAGTGAGAGAAGTCGTCAAACTCTATTTTTTGGTTGCCGAATCTCGCACCCCAAGCAGAGAGGCTGTGACCACCACGCATGTGCGGGTCATATAGATAACTAAGAGTGAGGGTATCCACAATATCATTGATATTAATAGAAGTCCCAGCAAGAGCATTGAGCGCAGGAATGTCATAAGAGATTGCATTGTGTCCGACCCATCTTGTTGTGGGCTTATCCTTTAACGTATTAATGAAATCTGCTAAGTATCCGTTCTCGATGTCAGCGGGACGGAAGGACCAAGTGTCCTCCTCACCGTAAATTTCTTTGATTACAACACACCATATTTTCGTAGGTGTGAGGCTATCGGCTTCAATGTCGATAGCATAGTAGTTTAGTCCGTTGTCTGGGTGGTTTAGGTACACTTATAGGACCGTTTGTGAGGAGAAAGCCCACTCCAAGAAGCGAACCACTCCTATTAAGATAGAAAAACATGCCGCTATAATAAACCATCTTCTTAGGCAGATAATTATTATATTACCTAGAGACGGTAGAGGGTTAAAGACGTTAAAATTTTCATAGTAGATTGGTAGAAAGAAAAAGAAAACAATTGAGGCGGTCACTAAAACACTGACTGTCCCATTAGCTATAAATTGGAGTATATCATTCATCGGTAGGGTCGTCCTTCCATTCTTCTGTTGGTGGTTCTTCGTAGGTAAACCCTTCTTGAGGGATGCCTTCTTCAAACCTTCTTGCTTCTTCTTCAGTTAACTCTCGCATACGGCCTGTGTTGGCTTCGTAGAAGAGGAAACCTGCGGGGCCAGTGCGACCACAGAAGCGGTTCTTTTCTACTTCCATCACAGTTACGTTACGGATGAAAGGGTCTTTAGCTTTCTTGTCCCGGTTAATCTTAATGACAATGTTGGCTAACTGTTCTACGCCAGCAGTGCCACGTATCTGACCTTGACGGTTCTGGTGGATAACTCCAATAAGAGCTATATCCAATTCCATACAGAGGGTCTTCAACTTGGTTGCCGCTTCGTCTAGCTGCTTACGTTCGTCACCGTTCTGGTCACTAACAAGGATGCTAAAGTGGTCTAGGAAGATATACTTACAGCCCATGTTGTGCATGAACCTAATGTTAGCTATAACTTCTTCAATGGTATTAGAACCAAAATGGTCCCACATGACAACTCGGTCATTATCAAGGGTCTCTTCGAACCATCCTCTCATCTGCTCCGTAGTTACTTCCGCCCGAACATCGGGTAAGTGTAGAGGTTTATTGGCGGTAATCGAAATGAGCCCCAACGCAGTGTCGTCGTTAGGTTCCTCAAGATGCAAAATCCCAATCCCAACGTCATCGGAGATTGATAGTATGTTGTGTTGAGACTCTTTAAGGAGACTTGTCTTACCGACTCCTGTCTCGGCTGTAACAACAACCATTTCAGATAGACGGATGCCGTAAGTTTTTTCATTGAGAGAGTCCCAAGGCCAAGGTATCGAATCATTTTCTTTAGGCTCCTTAATTTTGTCCCAGAGGTCTTTACCTACTACTAGGCCAGCGGGAGTGTAGGTAGGGGCAGACCACCATTCTTTCATGAAGCTGGCTTGTTTACCCTCTATGAGGTAGTCGTTAGCGTCTTTATATTCATTCAGAGTGACTATGCGGACCTTACCGATAGGGAACAATTTAGCCACTGCTTGAGCAGCCTCTTGTCCTACATAGTGGGTCACACCTGTAGCAGGGTTTCGTTTGCCTTCATCTTTGTCAAACACGATAACAATCTCTTTGAAAGAGTTAAGGTAATTGAAGTTAGCGAGGCAGTCCTTAGGGGCAGCCCCAGCAGACGTCACAGACACTACGGGGTAACGTGACCCTTGCATCTGATAAGCAGCCATAGCGTCACACTCGCCTTCGACAATTGTTATCGCCTTAGCGCTGTTAGCAGGAAAGAGTTGCTGTCCGAAGAGGCCTATCCGAGAGGTGTCGCCTTTCCACCCAAAAGATTTGGTATGGGAACGATATTTAGCTGCTACATAGTCACCTGTTTCTTTATCAAAATAAGGGTATATATGCTTAGTACGGCCTTCTCCAAGATTTTGAGTAACTTGATATTTCTTTGCCGTATCAGCGCTGATGGCTCTATCTTTCAAAGGGGTGAAGTCTTTAGGTAGTTCAGGGGGGGTTGTCGTCGATTTTTTACTCACTGATGGTTTCTTTTTCTGTTCTGTTTCAGGGTTGGCCTTAGTAGACGAGGCCTTAGAGGGATTCGAAGTGTGAGTCCCGCAAGAGAAGCAATACGTATGGCCATCATCATAAAGACCACACGCATCGCTTGAAGGACAGTGTTTACACGGCCCCTTGCTGACGAGAGTAGATTCACTATTTCTCATCATTCTTGCCGACTACAGTTGGTTCTTCGTTTAGGAGATGTTCGAAGTCGTCGTCGGTAAAGTCATCAAAAGCTTCTGGGTCAAAGGAAGGCTCAGAAGCTTTGATACACACCCTACAAGGCTCAATCTTACCAGTGATAGGATGAGTTGTGAAGTGTGGCATAAAGGTGTTGCAAATATTACATCGCATTTTTCTTCTCCGTGTTTATAGTTATAATTATTGGAGTCGGCTGTTAGTGATAGATTAGTAGGGGTATTCGAGTTTGTCGCAAATAGCTTGAGCGAACAAGATTACATCTTCAATCACTTCACCAGAATTCGCAAAGCTCTCAAACTCTGTCGCACAGATTCTCTCCCCTATTTCACCTGTGACCTGAGAAGAGGTAGACCAGCTACAAAACTCCGAGGAAATGCCCCTAGCCGCTCTTACAACACTTCGTACAGACCAGCAAGAAGGACTCGAACACCGCCTAGCTTGGTCTAAGGTCATAGCACTATAAGGGTTAGCGCCAAGAGTCTTAACTATTTTATCAATGTCAAGGCCTTTAATAGCTTCGACATATGCGTCAATAGTACCGCCTTCAAGGCCGGGACTGGTGTTAATCTCTAAGACGAAGGCGTTTTTCTTAGTACGGTTCCAGATAACATCTACAGCGCCAAACACTAAGCGTATATCCTTTACAGCTTGAAGGGCTTGAACAACAACATCTTCAGGACATTCTTCTCTTACACCTTCAACGACATATATAAAACCATTCTTATGGTTGCGAACCTTCCAGTCAATACTCTCAGAGTCAATCTCATTAGTACGAATTTGCTCTGTGAGCTCTGGTCTAAGTATCTTCTTTTGTATTCGGATAGCTTCTCCGTTAAACACATGAACACGATACTCTGAGGACTTAGGCACATACTTAGTATATAGCTTTGCATCAGGAATGTCAAGCTCTTTTTTAGGGTCAAGTACAACAAGACCTTCGGCAGAGTGCCCTGTGAGCTTGGTACGAGCACAAACAGTGTGCCCCTTGTCGAGCCACTCAACAACCTTTTTTACGTCGGAAGTATAAGGCACAAGACGAGCCGTGGAGTTTTTCAAGGCCTCAAAGAAGGTCAGTTTATTGGAGGCCCTAGAGACAACCGTGGGCTCATTGAGCATAGGACAGTCTACAAACTTTTTACTGGAGCCCCAGTTGATTACTAGGTCACTCTCTCGGTGCTTGTACTTAGACTTCCCATTCACTAGGAGCCTCTTGCCGCCTACAGCTTCCGCAAGAGAAGCGGCAGAAGAGGAGGCTTGCTTATAAGGGTGAATGAAAATTCTGTTGACGGTAGTTTTTGACATCTTAGTCTAGTCCTTCTCGGTTAATCCAATATTCTTTGATGATGTTCTCAATTCTTTCGTCAGCTATATCGGCACGAAGACAAGCTACTACAATATTACCTCTTAAGACTCCTCTGTCCCTAACATTCCGAGGGAAGTCTAGAAAATCTGACAAAAGGCGGAAGAACTCGTCGGGGTCCTCTCCAGCTGATATATAGTAGGCTGAGTAAGGGTGGCCTTCTTCAAAAGGCATCGCATCACGATGAATTTGAGCAGGGGCGGTAGGGGTGACAGGGGCAGGGGCGTGAGGGTCAATGAAAGTAGCCTCGTCAATAAAGATATTGTCTAGAGGCCGGTTAAAGGTTGTCGGAGGTGTTGTCATAGAAACATACTTCTTTTTCTTGCTGACACTACCTTGTTCTGGCTCGTACTTTCCCCAGTCAATATCGTAAGCAAGGCATTGAACGACACGTAGAGCATCACGGAGAGAGTTTTCCATCTCCTCTGGTCCCTCGAATAGGTCTCGAGTGGAGGCGTAAAGAAGAGGAAGATGTTGCCGGATAAAGCCAACAGGAGACAGAGAAGAGAACTGTTGAATGACTTCTGTTGGCTCTGCGATACCGTCAATAGACAAGCGAAGCTCATTGATGATAGATAACCACTGAATTAGCTCAGAAGGAGATTCTTGAAGACCACGCCCAGCACGAAATTCAATAGTCCCGAAACTCTTACTTGTTCCACGACGCAGAGGCATATAGTTGAGAGCAGAATACCTAAGACCATTATCTACGTTGCGGTCTTCTAGGAAGCTCATCAAGGACTCCACTAAAAGAGGGGCCTGAGTCGCCTGAAGAGCAAACAAGTTGTGCTCCCGTTCAGCTCCGTTATAGCGGCTCAAAAGAGGCTCTGCTACATAGTACATCAACAAGAGACGGACAAGGGCTTCTAAGGTCATGTCTTGCACATTCATGTGGACATGAACAGACGTTCGGATAGAAGGGGTTATTGACATGTTGGCTCTCTTAAAAAGGGCAGAGAGCTGTTCTACAGCGAGAGGGACTTGAGCGTAAGAGATAGGAGACGCGGAGATGAACTCCCGTCCTCCGGGCTCCCCCTTAGTGTTACGAAGAGAGTTATCTTCAACAGCTTTCCACAAGCTACCGTGACTTTTCATAGAAGCCGCAGAGGGGTATCGGTCATTAGAGTCTTCCACTTCGACTTCAATACCGAACAAAGTCCCGTTGACTTCTTCCCGAAAGGCTCCGAAGTATTCCCGAACAGTGGTAGTGTAAGGGTCTGCCCTTTTTAGCCGTGTAGGCTTAGATAGGTTGGTTTTTTTATAGATTGTCGGCACAAGATACTCCTAATTCTTCCAACGATTCTTTGAGGTAGTGATATTTACCCAAAAGAGATACCTCTTCTCTCTCTTGTGAGTATGTTCCTATGTGTCTAGTCAAGTGACTGACTGTGACGTGTCCTACTTCATCTACTGTGAAGGAGAACTGATTACTAAACGCCATAGAGTTCTCTTCAGAACATTCAAAGAGTCTCTTCAGGCATTCGTCAGGGCTCGGGTAGATTCCGTACAATGAGGAGATGTAACCCCCAGAGAGGATACTACTTCTTTCAAATAAGCCCCTGTCGTCGTTTGATACAGGCTTAATTTGAATGTTGCGTGTCTGTAGGCCTTGTTTAGTTTGAGTGAAAGGAGCACGAGAACAAGCGTAAGCAATATATCTCTTAACTTCTTTACCTTTACGAGAGCTCCAAGAGAAATTACTTAACCCGATATTGCGGATACGGAGGTCTAACTCTTCCACAGGGATAGTCTTTCTGTCGCTCCTAGGAGGTTCATCTACGAAGTCTTTAGGACATTCAAGGGAAAAACCGGAAGCTGAATACTTAGCCACGTATTCAGGAGAAGCCCGGAAATCATCTAGATTTTTACGTCGCTCTCTTTGTTGCTCGACAGTGCCAGCCGTGTTGTACAAAGATATTAGCTCTACCTCTGTTCTCTTGACTTCTGGGGGGAGATTCGTAACAATCTCCTCTACATAAAAAGGAATGCCATCATAGAAAACAACAGAATCCTTTATCCGCATCCTCCAATCATTAATGGTCCCGTAGTCAGGGGCGAAGCTTTTTTTCTTTACCTTAGTCATAACCGCGTATACTCCTTTTAAGTTTTATTTCTATCTAGTGTCCAACAGCCGAAAGAAATGCCGGAACGACGTCAACTGAACTTTCGTTTATAATTTCCCGGGCTTTAGTGTGCATAAAGTCTGGCAACACTTCTCCTGCCATCCACTGTTGTGTGGCTTTAACAGTTCGGTCAAAAACTTCTCCCATAAGGTCAGGAGAGAGGAGCCAAGCGTTAGACAATACACGGTACTCAACTCCGTACTCTTTAGGTCGGAAAGCACCAGCAGCCCCATAAAGAGACCGACGCTCTACGTCTTGGTCATAAGTGAGGGAGTAGACACCTAAGGTGGCGTCTAAGTGTTTTACTAAAGAGCAGCAGTCTTTGAAGTGGTTCTCGTTGAACGGGTCTGACACCATCTCAGATGTAAACCCTATGTGAATATGACCAGCAGCAGTACGCATAGTCCCTGTAGATACGTCAGGACGAGGGTTGACACCCATAGAATATGCGTCATAATCTGGCTCGCAGCCTAGCTCAAGAGCCTCGTAGGGCTGTGCTGAGTAGACCTCTGGACTGAAATGGGCCACAGGGACGCCGGGGACAGGGATAATGCCTGAGGGAAGCTGTGAGGTCATTGAAGCAAACACTGATTGGACCTTAGAGACAAAGTCTTCGCGAGTAGTCACAGGGTCAGTGTTAAACTCACAGGCCATTCCGTCAATTTGGATTGCCCCGTCTTTAACGACGTGAGGATTTTCCTTGTTGCCGGGCAGTAGGCCGTGAGCACTTACAAACTCTTTAGTAGAAGAGTCAATTACAAAAACTTCAGGGTCACATCCGATTGTGATTAACTTGTTGGTCATGATGATAGATTCCTTTCAAAGGGAAGAGGGGTGATTTAAAAGACTAAGCAGTACGGTTAGACTCGTAAGCTTTTTGGAGTTCGACTTCTTTAGCGCAAGAGCCACAAAGAATAGACTTAGGGGCTACCGCAACAGTGCCTTTATCGTCAGAGTCCACGTTGGAAGTACACCAACAACAGAAAGCAGTGCCTTTAGAGAAGACTTCCAGTAACTCGCCTTCGCTCATCTCATATGGCTCAAGGACAAGCCCAACAGAAGAGGCGAGGGAAGACTTGGACGTGTCTACTTTTCTTTTGTTCTGGCTAAATCCGTGAACGTTACTGTAATTATTTCGATAGCTGTTAGTGACCCCACCACGGTAAGAGGCAGGGGGGAGAGGCTTTTTTGGTTTCACAGTCACCCGTTCTTCTTTACCGAACTCCTCGCCTACGGCAGGGACGGCCCATCGAAATTCAACGTTTATGGGCAGAGAGTAGATGGTGTCCAACTTAACACGCCCCTTTCTAGCGCAAGCTAGACGTAGCATGTTGGCCTCAGAAGCCCAGAATAATTGTTTCTTATCTTCGGATAGAGCGAAACAGAGAGTGCGTTCATCGTTGCGTACCATACAGATTTCATTTGTAGTGAAGTCATAGTACACAAGAGCCCAAGCCCCGGAGTAGCCAGAACGAAGCTTAGAAAGAGTATCCTTAATCCCGTTCTCGGAGATATTGTTAAGGATTTCTTCGCTGTCTGTGCCCCATGACCCGTCAAAGGTTAGGTCGGACAAGTCACTGACAGTGCCATTGTGTGCGCCGACAATGTTCTCTGTCATGAAAGGGTGAGTGTTCTCGAAAATATGTTCACCCTTAGTCGCATGACGGTTATGCCCGATAAGAACAGAGTGTGATGTGCTTCGAAGCATCGTCTTGACAGCTTCAATACCTAAAAAGGTTGGAGCGTCTACAGGAGCTTTGATGATTTTGCAATCATCTGGCTCACGGCTCCCTTTTGCCCAAGGGACAGAGGCTATACCAGTGCCGTGGGCTCCTCTGACAGTATCAAAGAACAGTAAGTCTTTGAAAGCGTCTACTGATGCTGAATTTAAATCTCCAGCTACTCCTACGTGTCCACACATATAGTCTCCATTTTGTTGATGTGGTTAATATTAGTTTATTTAGTCGCGGCGTACTTCTCAACGAGACTAAAACAGTATCGTTCAAAAGATGAGCCTAACATTCTCTCTGGGTGTGCTTGAATGCACAGAGAACGGGTATTATTGCAGTATATGATTTCTGCGTCTTGCCGCATAAGGTCAAAGTCAGACATTTTTCTTTTGGCGAAAAACTCCAGCCTGTTACGAGCCATAGGAAGAGGCAACTCCTTTTCATGAGGGGAAGCCGAAAGAGTGTCCTTTCCCGTCGTCTTGTTGAAAGTTACCGCCAATATTTCCCTGTTAGAAACCTTATGGGAAGGCACCATCATTTGATGATGGGTGGAAGTGACTCTTTCGAACACTTGAGGTTCTTTTATCAAACGTACAGCGTGTGGTGATAGATGCCGTTTATTGCCGATATTTTGTATCATAGTGCCACCACTAAGAACATTCAGCAGTTGGGCTCCGCGACAAATACCGAGCTTAAACGTGTCCTTTCCGAGAACAGCTAGGTTCTTCTCATAGAAGTCTCGTTCAGGGGAATAAGCCCTAGTGGCATAGTGCTTCGGTTGATTATAGAGCGAAGGGGATATGTCAGGCCCACCAGCAAAGACTATTATATCTGCCTTTGAAGGATTATAGGTAACAGTGTGTCCTCTGATGACTAGCCAATTCTGTATTTCGACACCGGGGTGCCAACTAGGGTCTCCAATAGACCCCGCACAGAAGACGGCGAGGGGGTTCTTAGTCTTCTCAAAAGGAGACTTTTTAGTTTTTTGTTCAAGCAACTTCTTTCTCCTTTGCTCTTTCTTTCTTCTTTTTCTTTTGGACATTTGCATTTTTCTCTTGACAAATCTGAAATATGTGGTATAATACCTTTAAGGGGCAGAGTTAAGGAACCTAATAATAGGCACTAACTTATCTCTTTGTCCAATCCCCGCTTTCAATAAGCGACTCCACTCGAAAATCCCTGTTATAGTAGTAGATTTCAACAGGTTCCTGTAAAGTGTGAGGGGTAGTCTCCGCTCTTAAGTAGAGGGAAGCGTCTTGTCTCTCAAAGTAATACCCTTCGAGACCATCAAGACTTTGCCCTAAAGTTGGCTCAACAATCTCGTAGATTTCAACTACTACAGGTTCAACAGTAGTCGTGTCAACCTCAGGATGTTCAGCTACTAGGCCGGGGTAGCCTCCGTGTAACCCAAAGAGGATACCATCAACGGTATCTTTTCCAATGAATTTGGCACGAGAGCCTAGCCTTAGGGCTTCGTAGTTGCCACATCCTTCACGGAGAGTACCGTATACAGCGAACTTATCGCCAACAGTTAGGGTGTTAGAGGAGGGTGTGATAGATTGGTTATAGGCTGTCATAGGTTATCGGTCCTTGTTCATAAAATCTTGTTCCCAGTATTGGGGGCCTACTATAACTGGGTGGCCATTGAGGGTTAGGTCTTCCGCTATTCTCCATTTGAGTTCATCGAGAGATAGTTGTACGATGTCCCAATCGTCTGTGAAGGCGAAATAGGTTGGCTCTACTTTTGCAGACTCAATCTTTCGGGGCTCCATTGCAGAAGTCTCTAAGCAAAAGAGAAAGAGCTCAATCTCATCAGAGGCTAAGACATACTTAGGGTCTCCTTCGTAGAGAGAGGCCTCAAGAGGAGGAATTTCCGTAGGCTCATCGGGGTCGATTAAAACGAAATCATCCACTTCAGGCCGAGAGATAAACTCACGGTCTCTAGGGTCGGCCTTAGGGAAAGTGCTGGTGACTTTTGCCATATAGGCTATCCTTTCTTGTAGTTAGGGTTAACACGGCCCATAGGCAGCAACCAGTGACGGTACGCCCCACTGTAGTCAGAAGACCTGTAGTTTCCGTTTAGGTACGGCATACCGTCTTCTGTTAAAGGGACAAAGCCGAGAGCTAGCGCTTCCGCAAGGTTTGTTCTTATCTGGAATCTTCCCTCTCCTCTTGTACGAAGTATCATAACCTGTGTGGCAGACCTCGTATCGTAGCAAGCGGAAGCAGAGAGAGCAGGAGCTCCATTATTCTTGAAGCCGTATAGTCCTCCTACTCGAGGCATATTTTCTGGACTGAAACTGTAGCTAACCTTAGACCTTGTAGCTAAGAGAGTCTCATCAGTGACAGCGTCTCTTGTAGGAGGCATCTCGAAGGCAGGTTCCGATTGACGCTCAAGCTGTTTTTCACTGACAGTTGTCTTGAAGTATAGGGCAGACGTCTTTTTGTCAGTTAGGGCTAAGTGCCAGCCTTCTTTTTGGAATATGTCGCCATACTTTTTGTGTATCTCAAGAGGCATGGAGAAGAGAACTCCCGTAGTACACTGTCCTCCGCTTTTGTTTGTGTAACAATCTCTATCTAATTCCTTTTTTAAGGCCTTCACAATATCTTCGGCCACTTTCTCCTCTAAGAGGAAATTTGTGGTTCTGTGATTGAAGAAGAAAGAAGAGGCACCACAACAACTTAACAAGCCTTGATGAGTTGTGCCTATTTTGACATATCGAGTGGGGGTGCGATACCCTGCCAGCTCATCCATTATAGTGTTCATACGGCTGTTGTTTCCAGACTCCATTACGTGCTTTCGGAGACGAGATGTTGATGATAGATTCTGCAAAGGGCTGAAGTCTCCTCGTAGGCTGTCCCGAAGAGTGAACGCCTTAGGGCGTTTTTTCTTGTCGCCGAACTTTTCCGGCCAAGAAGTCTTAAGGCCAAAACAAGCCTCTAGGTCGGACATTGCAAATCGAGAGATGAAGGTAGGTTTAGACAAGGGGTAGTCCTTTCTTAGTAGGTCAGTGTAAACGTCAGAATCGGGGGTAGATTTTCCTATATAACAGGACTCGCTAGGCTTCCTCGCGCTTAAATAGTAATAAGAACCTTTATGGAAGCAGTAACGACCCCCAAGAAGATTCCCTGAGGTCACTTTAAAAATTATGTTTTCAGGAACTTCGTCGGCGGTGAGGTATTCGCCCTCTTTTCCGGGATAGAGCCCGGGGCGTCTAAAGGCCTTTAAAGGTTCTTCCCTTACTATGCTGGTGAGAGCTTGACGAGCCATTTCAGGAGAAATAGGCACTCTTACTTTGTCCATGTCTCTTTTCAAGATGCCTGTAAGAGTCTTATAGAAACGTGTCCCTCTCTGCCCTAAACCAAGAGCAGAAGAAGAGCGTATATAAAAACGAACACCCGGCTTATTAATTTCATCCACATGAAGACGGTGAGGGTGACGGACAGAAGCAAAAATAGAGGACATAATAATAGACACCTTCAAGAAAGGGAGAGAAGAGGGAATAAGGTCGAACACCAACATAGCCCGAGGAAGACTGAAAAGCTTCAGTAGCCGCTTATCAAGACTCACGCTACACCTTTCAGCCCAAATATGGGGCTATGTCGGTGTTCGTAATAGAGAGGCGTACTACTTTAAGCAGTATTCAGAATCTCCATTATACGTGAAACGGCTTGCTCTCGTCCGTGAGGCCCAAGACCGCCTTTAGTGTGGTGCTTACGATAAGCGATAGGGTCGTGGTCAAGAGTTGTTGTTGTGCCGTCTTTGTTAGGGACTACGATACGAATGTTTGAGGATTGTTGAGTCACTTTTTATTCTCCTATAGATGATGATGATAGATTATTTGGTCCCAGCCCACCCATCGAAGGGCAGTTAAGCGATGCTTTCACAAGGGGGTATTGGCCATCTCCTCTTTCACTCGAAGAGAGTCGTGCGTTCCAATGCCTCAACCGTACCAGCGGAACTGGGATAAGAGGGTTAGTCGTTGAAGGGGGCTGTTGGGTATCCGTCTTCGGCCCATTCAATATAAGCGCGGGCAGCCGCCAACCTACTCCCATTCGCATTAGGATTAACCGACATTCTAAGGCCCAAAAGACTGCAGAAATATCCATTGACTACGTATTTCTCATAGGACTTCGGCACACGAGGCTCAGGTGGGATTATAATCGCTTGAAAGTTGTAACGAGGAGACTTTCGGGCTACCTTACGGGTGGACGAAATCCATTTTTGTCCTTTATACCAAATCTCGTCCCCGCCACAAGGAAGTCTTCGACATTTCTCTACCCGGGAGGGTGAGTAGAGTACTAGACACTCGACACCTACGGGCATATCCTTAAAAAGTGTGTAAGGGGCTGTCGCAGGGGTTGCGGAGCTAGTGATAGATTGTTCGGAGGCCCCCGCTCGGCGTACTAACTTAATCCGGGAAGCAGGTTTATTGTAGAACAGGATGTTAGGGGGGTCTAGGGTTTTCAGGTCTAAAAAGACTTCCCCGTCTAGATTAGAAAGGACTTGTGTCACCTCGTACTCGTCGTACTCGTAGACAGCAGCCGATTTGAACGTGACAATGTCACCCTTAGCAAATACAGTTTTCATAATTAATTCTCCAAGTTTTCTTAATGATTACAAGAGGTTAGGCCTATTCTTCTTCGTGAGATTCCAGAAGGGTCTCCAGATACTCTGCTACTTGTTGTGCCTGTTCGGTGTGTAACACGGACTCACCTATTTCAGACGCCGCTATGAGATAGATAGTGGTCTTTGATGGCACAAATCCTAAGACAATGAGGCTCAACAGGAGAGAGGTTACAAGGCTTTTAACGGGGATGTGTTTTTTCACCGACCTGTATGTCGCTACTTCTGTAGATACCAGCATTCCAATAATGGCGATAGGAAGAGGACTAAGAATTAAAACTAAAACAAAATAGGTATGCACCATCTCTACTAGATTCTCAGACACATCCGCTAGATATAGCAGCCATGATAGATTATTCATGAAATTCTCCGTTAAGGTAGGTAGTTGAGTGAAAAACAGAAGGCCTTTGAAGCCGATACGAGGAGGCCTTGACTTACCATAAGTTCTGATATGTAAGACCAGTAGAGGAACATGTGATAGTCCATCTCCTTAGAACCCCGGCATGATGAAGCCGACTCCGAGCATAAGCCCCATAGATGTCACCATGAAGGCCATAGACAGGAAGCCCTTAATGTCCGAATTACGATTGTTCATCGAGGCCTCCCTTAGCGAAATACTCCCTTAAGCGACAGTAGCCTATGACAAGACGAAGGTACGTCATACCTAGGAACATAACTGCAACAAGAAGCAGAGATAGTGTGAATTTAAAGACTGCCATAGCTAAGCTCCCCGAGCTATCGCCTGTGTCTCAACAGAGAAGTTGGCCTTTGACGCCGACACGTCTTCTTCAAGCGAGTCCCGAACAGAGGTCAAGTGGCTATTGCCAACGAGAGCTGATTGAGAGGCGTCGAAGGAAGGGGTTTTCTTGACACTCTTACAAGCGAGTGGACGAAAGCCTAAGGGTGTATTGATAAGCATGGATAATTCTCCTAGAGGGTGTGTTGTGTGTGTGAAAGAGGACTATATGAGAGAGACGTATCACCTCTCTCGGCGTCCCTAGAGGGGAGAATAGAGAAGCGGAAAGTGATACGTCTCACTGATATAGTCCGTGAAAAAGGGGGGCTGCCCTTATATTGTGGGTAGTCCGTGTTCAGCCACTAGAGCCGACCACCAGCCACGAGTTAGACTGTCACGCATAATAGCTGGGACAGAAGCCTCTTTAAGTGTCTGTCGGGCAATCTTACCCAAACGGATAGCCGCTTCATTCTTATATCCAAGCAGCTTATAGGCGTCTTCAAATTGACGCTTTGCGATAGCAACCGAGTTACTTTGATTTATTTTTTTAGCCATAGCTATTTCTCCCGAGGCACGATGATGATAGATTAACGACAAACAGCCACATACAAGCACCGATGTAAGGTGTCTCGATGTAACTTATACGTGACTGTTTAGGTTGGTTGGTATCCGGTTTTGCGTTACGCTGTTGCGTCCGCTTCTTCACCAGTAACTTCTTCTTCGGCAGGTGTCACCGTAGTGATAGCCGCTTCAAGAGCCGCAACTTGCGCCGCATCAAACTCTTGCTTACCGTCAGCAGACGCCTTGTTAATACGCTTGAGAAGCGTAGTCAAAGTCTTCTGAATGTCGATAGGTGTATATGTGGGTTCAGGTTTGAACTCTGTCCACATGACAGCCATAGCGCCGTCCATATCCGTAACTTTATCAGCCGCCGGGATGAACTTAGCAGTAAGGTCACCCTTAGCTGGAGCCCATACCATCTTGCCGAATGCTTCGAAGTAATTGCGAAGAGCATTAGTACGAGCACCTTTTGGCATCGCCTCGATAAGTTGAGTAGCGAGGGACGTTTCCGTCACCGCTTCGACGTGTTGGATAATGCTTACCGCAGCAATTTGAATGTCACGGTCTAGCCTTGCGCCACGCCCTTTGATTGACTTAATAGCTGCTGTAATCGCAACTGCTGTAGTCATTAGTTCCATAGTCTTAGCCATAGGGTTTCTCCATGTTGGCAGTTAAAAGAACATACCGACATCATTACCGATATGCTCTAAGTCACTGCCAATAGGCCATAACTACACTGCTCTTTCAAGCGGCATAGCATAGCCTATCGGTGTAACTCGTGGTGAATAGCCACACATGGGGTCTTTACGCAATCCACTGCATTAACACGCATCTATATCAATTTGTTGAAATCCTAATATGTCAGTCACGCTGTAGCACGCAGAATAAACCATCCCTGTTACGGGCTTGGTTAAAGTCGCACTACATTTGCTGAATTGCTGATAGCCAATATATTCACCGCCTAGACCTATTAAAGCCTAGGTTCTTGTTTCCAAACGCTATAGTTTGTTGAAGCTCTCCGGCTATAGTTGTTAGCTACCACCTTCCGAATTCAACCCCCACATCTAGCGAAAGTCACCTACACCGACTAACCACACCTATTACAAGGGGGCCATTGCGTAAAACAAGCGGGACTATAGCTTGCTATATTGTGCCAAGTTATAAGGGCACTATCCTATCCTTTGCATAGTGATTACGGTTCCGAGTTAGCCCGTACATCTTACTAATCCTCGCACCTATGCTAGGCACGAATTGACGCTTTTAACGCCCGCACTAATCCGCACTGTGTTCTTTGTTACGCATGGCTATCCCGTTCTTTGCGATATAGCGAGACCCCTATCTAAAGGGATTGGCACTATATGGCCCTATTAAGGCAGACTATTCTCAAGTCCGTCAACATGCGCAAGGCAAAGATTTTGCACTTACGTTTTTAGCTATGGTCAAAAGCCGGGTTTGTCTGGCCCGTCTTTCGATGATTTGAATATGAGGGAATAAAAGAGGCCTCGCATTGATATAAATCAAACACTCTAATTTTTATTCAAACTTTCTTTAAAAGTGTAGCATTATCAATAGGTTAGGGATGGAATTATTTTCAATCTTTTTTATGAGGCGGCTGTTCAAGGGACATTTGCTTAGGATTATATTCATAGCCTAGGTATTGATTCCTATAATAGCCTCCAATGTGGCATTCATGGTCTTATTGTTATAATGTAACATTCCCCTTTTTATATTATAATGTATAGGTAGGATTATGATAGATTGCCTCGTATGTAGGCATATAATCCTATTCATATCAATCGTATAGGGATTTATTCCTAGGCTGTTAGGGTGTCACACTAAAGAGACACTGTTGCAAAAATGTCACACTAAGAGCACATGGGTATTAATTCCCATTAGAATCATTCTAAGGTCACCAGCAGAACACGTTAGGATTCCATTCCTATCCTTAATGTTATAACGTAACATGTGTGGGCCTCATTAGGATTCCATTCCTAGGTTTCACCGGGGGGGCATTAAGGGGGGGCCGGGGGCTTCTATTTCTATGAATGGGACACCAAAAATATTACTAACAGAAAATACCTGTAGAACGAATGCCTATTAAAAGCGGAACCCGCATAGAATCCTTTTGAGACGATTCAAAGCGGAACCTTAAAAGAAATATTCAAGTATTATCATTTTATGCTTGACAAAGCGGAACCTTTATGGTATAATAATCTTATAGAGTATCTTAAACATCCTTCACTAAGTGCAATAAGCTTTAACAAGTTACTTTACTCTAACACATATAAAGGTTCTTTAAATCCTCTTAAGAACTGTTTAACATCTTAGGATTCTTTAAAGATTCTTATATAAGGAGAAAAAGCATTTCCAAACCCACCTCTGACTTCTTCAAACCTAAAGGTCACTTGTTAACTGTTCCTCTCTTTTACGAGAGAGCTAAACTGTTTAAGAAGGATACTGATAGGTCTATCTTCTCTATTGATGGTCGGACTAAGGTTCACCCTGACAATGGTCGAGCATTAGTGGACGCCCAGCGGAGCTACATCCTACTAGAGGATAAAACTGGATACAAATGGTCTCAAGCCTATCTAGACTCCTTTGAACACTTTAGTCGTCTCATGGGGGCTACATGGTTCAGAGAACTTAAAGAAGTCTGGGACGCAGAGATTGACGCTAAACTCCAAGCCAGAGCTATTAAGGCTGTGGTCTCTCTCATGGAAGACCCAGAAGCAGCAGACTCGGTTAAGCTTGCCTCAGCTAAGTATGTAGCAGAGAAAGGTTGGGAGAGACGTCACAAGGCTTCCGAGAAGGGGAGACCTTCAAAAGCAGACATCGCTAAGGCTGTTAAAGCCAAGACAGAGAAACTCACACAAGAAGACCAAGACATGGAACGTATTGGGCTGAAGCTCGTTAAAAATGGATAATGAATATTTCTTCGGGGAGACTGTGTTTCTGACTCCTATTGAATCTCCTATACTAGATTCAAAAGGGAACCCCTTCATAATGACACGTAAAATAGGATTTGAGATACCAACCGATGGCAACAGGACCCAACTCACAAAAAAATACAGCCGCTCGCAAACGAGCACAAGCAAAATACAACCGCAAGCCAGCCCAGAAGAAGAGACGGGCCTCCCGTAATAAAGCCCGTAGACAGGCTATAAGAGATGGTCGAGCCCGCAAAGGGGACGGTAAAGATGTCCATCACAAGGATGGGAACCCCCTTAACAACAAGAAGGGGAACACAGCCGTGACCACAAAGAAAGCCAACAGGACTCTTAAGCGGGACAAGAACGCAAGGAAGCGTAAAAAGAATGGAAAGTAGTTCCCCTAGACGAGACGGTGTCATTCAAAAAAGAGCTGAGTTGTGCGCTACCGCCTTATTGGTAGGTTTGGTAGTCCCTTTTCTTATATGTGCTTTTGTTATACCTTCTCCCAGTTGGTCAGATTTCTTTGGGGTGTTAGGTATAGGAGGGCTCTTCTTTTCTGTTGTCTCTCTCTGGGCCCTATGGTGGCCTGTGTGAGCGTAGACAATAAAACAGACATTATACGAGAAGCAGCGGAGAACTCTCTTGAGACATTCATTACCCTTGTCGCCCCGCACAACGTCATGGGACACGTACATAGGGAGCTCTGCTCTTGGTGGACAAAGGATGACAGCAAAGACGCCCAGCTTGTCTTGCTCCCCCGTGACCACGGTAAGTCTCGATACCTTGCTTACTGGTGCGCTTGGCAGATTACCAAGAACCCAGCCATCCGTATCCTTTACATATCGGCCACCTCAAACTTAGCAGAGAAACAGTTAAAGTTCATCAAGGACATCTTGACCTCTAAGATTTATCGGAGGTACTGGCCGGAAATGATAAATAAGAAAGTGAGTGAACGTGAGAAGTGGACCAACTCAGAGATTTGTGTGGACCACCCTAAACGGGCTAAAGAAGGTATTCGTGATTCTACTGTATTTACTGGGGGTCTCACTACTTCTCTTACTGGGCTCCATTGCGATGTCGCAGCCTTGGATGACGTCGTAGTACAAGAGAACGCCCAGACAGAAGAAGGCCGTAACAAGGTTAAAGCTCAATACTCCCTCCTAGCCTCCATCCAAGGAGCACAAGGAAGAGAGATGGCAGTAGGCACTCGTTACCACCCTCTCGACCTCTACAACGATATGCTCAACATGAATGAAGACCTCTACGATGAAGTAGGGGAAGTCATTGGTCAACAAGCTATCTACGAAGTCTTCCAGAGACAAGTAGAAGACCTAGGAGACGGCACAGGAGAATTCCTTTGGCCTCGCCAACAGAGAGCGGACGGAGCTTGGTTTGGTTTTAATAGACAAATCTTAGCTAAGAAGAGAGGCAAATATCTTGACAGAACCCAGTTCAGGTCACAATACTACAACGACCCTAATGACACCACTGACGCCCCTGTCGGAAGAGAATACTTCCAATACTACGACAGAAGACACCTCGAACATATCGACGGGTCGTGGAAAATCAGGACACACAAAGGTGTGGATAGTCGTGTTATTGGTCAGCCTCGTAAGCTTAATCTTGTGGCTTCTGTTGATTTTGCTTATAGTCTCGGTAAGAGAAGTGATTACACAGCTATTGTCGTTCTAGGGATAGACTCTGAAAGAAACAGATACGTCCTCGATATACGCAGGTTCAAGACCACAAAGATTTCTGAATATTTTGACCACATCTTAGAGCTCTACAATAAGTGGGGATTTAGAAAACTAATAGCAGAGACTAACGCAGCCCAGAAGGCTATCGTTGACTCTCTCAAACACGACTATATAAGGCAGTACGGGTTAAACCTTTCTGTCATCGAACACAAGCCAACCAGACACCAAGGCTCTAAAGAGGAACGCTTACAAGCTATCCTTGAACCAGCTTACCAGAATTTATCTGTATGGCACTATAAGGGAGGCAACTGTCAGACCTTAGAGGAGGAGCTAATACTTAAGT
>Ga0209187_1000704_pt1 | contig 50971 bp, 54 predicted proteins | sample BantaG_FD_187430 | JGI IMG/M metagenome (GOLD analysis project Ga0209187, IMG submission 187430) | Marine algal microbial communities from Bantry Bay, Ireland - BantryBay_4 metaG (SPAdes) (version 2) | ecosystem: Host-associated > Algae > Red algae > Unclassified | place: Bantry Bay, Ireland...
ATTTTTTATGAGAGGGTCCATGGAGGGTGTGTAAAAAATTACTCTTAAACCTAGCATGTACTCCTCTTTACGTCCATGAAAATCTGGTGATGGTTTCTGGCGGTACCCCAGGTTTTTCTGGTGATCCGAAAAAACATCACGCAGATGTGACGTCGCGCAAACGTGGATTTGGTATATCTGGTGACTTTTCTGCAGGCTCTGGTGCAGTGGGTAAGCGGTATGCTAATGAGAGTCAGTACACGACAAAGCGTGATGTATATGCATCTGTAGACAAGAAGGCTGCAGGATTATTCATGTATGGCGTTTACGCTCTTGCTGTCTGTGTGTTTGCTGTCGCTGTGTATTGGATGATCGTCAAGGCTACGACGTATCATCAAGTCGAGATCATGATCAGTGATCATTTGGCGACGTATCACCTTGATGTAGAGGAGTTTGGATCCTTTTCTTTTGGGGAGACTCTGGAGGATCCGCATGTGCCTAGCGTCCCTAGTGACGCGTATGATGTCAGCAGTAGACGTGTTCATATCAGAGATGAGGAGATTACTGAAGAAGTAACACACGCACAAACCTGTACGCGAGAAATTGAAGAGGAAGTTGACAACAATGATGGATCGTATACAACCAACACTTATGAACAATCATATGATTGTTCATACACAGAAGATGTGGTTGTGGGTTATGATGAGATATATGGCACGCGTGTTACGTATATGAGAGATGATTGGCGGATGACAGATCCGATAGTATGGAAGGATCACGGTAAACGCTTAGACTATCCAGTCTTTGTGCCGATTTCTGGCAAGCGACGCGCTGCAGGTGAACCGCAAAAGAAATTTTTTGTCTTGTATGCGTTTTACGATCACGAGGAAAAGCGTCGCACGGGTCAAAAAGAACTTGGCAGGCAGGTTTGGATGAGCATTGCAAAAGGTCAAAGATTTGAGGCAATCGCCAATGACTTTGGCACAGTAAATGCCATAAAGGCTTTCAATCCTACTAAGTATACTGAGCTTTTGGAAAAGATAAAGAAGTAACGTCACCTGGCGGCACAAGTATTGTGCCGCCTTTTTTATCGTAGTATAGCCCAGACTATTTTTACATATTTGGATTAGTACTGTATGATATGTCTATCTTTTAAAAGGGGAGTACAGCATGACTTTATCTGCTGAAGATGTATCTGCATTAAAATTGTCACAATTCTTTTCAAAGAAATATATAGATGATTCGTGTAAGAAAGAGGGATTACGCATGGTTCATGGAGCCCAGGAGAGAATTTTCAGATTGGTTAAGTTTCGGTTGTGTGATGCTCCAGATGATTTCGAAACGCAAACAGTCGGCCAACTCATGCACGACATTAAGAATCAGCAGATTTCTCTCTCTGGTCATCCGCAATTTGGTCATGAAACACGAAAGTTCTTTCACGAGTATCTTAGGCTATTTAACTTGGAATGTTAAAGTGATATAACAACAGAATATTGCGCTCGACACTATAGATGTTGAGCGCTCTTTTTATGTGTGTGCTGGGAATAGTATAGTTGAAATATGCTTATGTAGAGAGAATATTTGCATTTTTTTAAAATCTCCTCCTGATTGGATTAAGTTGTTCGTAGGGGAAGCCATGAACCACGTCGGATTCACGGCAGTAAACCCTACGTGGTTTACTGCTGGGGTGGAGGGAATCTCACGTGTCGTAAACTCCTCTTCAAGAACCCACGGTTCTCGAGGCTCTCCTCCAACGAAAAACTATCGTCTTCCGACCCCATGTACCAGTCGGTACATGGGACACCCTTTCCTTGTTCGAATCCCTTCCAAAGCAAATAAAAAAGCAGCTCCGCAGAGCTGCTCTTTTATTTGCTGGGGCGGAGGGATTCGAACCCCCGATACACTGGATCAAAACCAGATGCCTTACCGCTTGGCTACGCCCCAATGGGATAGTAATTTGTAAATAGGAACTAGTAATTAGCGCTTTAAAAAATAAGATAAATTCTGATCTTGTTATGATCTTATGTTCTTAAGTATTCTTCTCCAAACATGCTAGGTATACCTAAAACCTATCACCTTGTCCTTTGCTAGCTTTCTACTACTTGGCCTCCTAGGAGGTCTTTGGCGTGGTTTAGGACGTCTGTGGGTGTTATTTCTTCTTGTACTTTGATTGCTTTGATGTGCACTGACTCGCTAAAGATTGTAGCAAGTGCCGTGCTTAGTGTCAACTTGTTTTTTACTTCCATGAGTTTTTCTTTGTGGAGATCATATTTGACGTGGAGGGTGATGTCATTCCCTTGGATTTCTATTGGAGCGTAATTCCTTAGGATACTTGAAAGGGAGGGATTTTCCTCTTGTATGTTTCCGACGAGTTGTGGCCATTTCTCTCTTATGTTCTCTATCGTTAGAGCTCCTTGTGCTTTGTGGTTTTCTTTCGTATTTACAGGCTCCGATTGTATCTCTTGGACATCGGGTTTAGTGGATACTTGAGAGACGCTTGTTTGACGTGACTGTGCAGGTGGTTGGTGGCTTGTTGCCGTCGGTTGGCTAGCTTGTGCGGGTGCGGACTTTTTTGCTGTTTGTTGTGCGACTGTCCCCTCTGACGTGGATTGATTTGTGTCGCAGATGATGACTGCTGCTACTTCTAGTGGCATCGATGGGATGATGCTACTTTTTACTGCGAGACTTGCTTTTTCACATTCGCGTATCATGATGAGGACGTCATTGGTGCAGGTTAATTTTGCTAGGGTTTCTACGCTTTTCCGGTCGCTTGTGGTGAGTTCGAGAAGTGCGACTGAGGATTTGTCAGTGGTGAGCGTATAAAATAGTAAGGCCCGTAATTTCATGATCAGAGATTTGGTGTATGTGCTCATACTATACCCACCTTCTACGACGCTGTTGATAACAGCAATGGCTTGATGAATATCTTTTTGGGCAAAGGCTGTCAAAAGGCTGATGACGTCTTGATTTGTCGTTGTGCCGAGGATGTTGGCAACTTGCTTGGCAGTAATTTTTTGATCCTCCAAAGCAAATACTTGTGCTAGTAAGCTCTCTGCATCGCGCATGCCTCCACTGGCGGCTATGGCCACCAATTCAGCTGCCTCCTCTTCGATCGTGATTTTTTCTGCTTTTGCGATCATCTGGATTTTGTCTGTGATGGTGCGCAGTCCCATGCGCATAAAATCAAATCTCTGGCAGCGTGAAATGATCGTATCTGGGACTTTGTGCACGTCTGTTGTTGCTAGGATAAAAACAGCGTGAGTAGGAGGCTCTTCGAGTGTTTTGAGGAGCGCATTGAAGGCTCCTGTGGAGAGCATGTGCACCTCGTCAATGATGTAGACTTTGAACGGTGCTTCGTTTGGGGTCAGAGCAATCGTCTCACGTAAGTCGCGTATATTATCCACACCAGTGTGGCTGGCTGCATCGATCTCTATAAGATCAAGCGCTTTGCCGCTGACAAACCCGGCACAAACATCTTTGTTTGCTGGTATAAAGTCGGGTCTCTTTTGGCAGTTGATCGCTGCAGCAAAAAGCCTGGCTACGGTGGTTTTGCCTGTCCCTCTGGGTCCAGTAAAAAGGTATGCGTGCCCAAGCCTATTGGATTTGAGAGCGTTGGTGAGTGTTTTGACGATATGATCTTGACCGACAACGTCGGCAAATTTTTGTGGACGATATTTGCGGTAGAGTGTTTGGTTGGGGGTGTTTTTTTTGTCTGTCATAGGTATTTTTTCAGTACGGGTATTATAACATAGGCTTGTTGTGGTGGCATATTTTTTTCACAAAGGTGTAGCTGATTTACAAAGTGTGCTTGCGGAGAACTTACAAACAGAAATTGCCACAAAAATGGCTCTTTGTGATATAATTGCGCCAGTTGGTACTATTTCTCGTATTACATAAAATCTGTGGATATTAAAAAAAATTTCTCATTGAAAGAGTTGACGACTTTTGATATCGGTGGACAGGCGCGATATTATACGCAAGCGATGTCGTGTGATGATATTATCAAAGCAGTTCATTTTGCCAAAGAACAAGAGGTGAAGTTTTTTGTTCTAGGTGGTGGTAGTAATGTTGTTTTTTCGGATGAAGGATTTGATGGCTTGGTGATCCACATAGGCATTGATACATTTGATGTATCTGGCGAAACTGTGCGTGTGGGTGCTGGTATTTTATTGATTGATTTTCTGCGGCGATCGGCTCAGCATAATTTAGGGGGACTTAGTGGTATGGCAGGTATTCCTGGCAGTGTGGGTGGTGCGGTGCGAGGAAATGCTGGAGCGTTTGGCCAAGAGATAAAAGACGTTTTTTCTAAGGCACGCGTACTTCATGTTCCTACAGGTGAGGTTTGTGAATTTGATTTTGATAAATGTGACTTTGCATATCGGAATAGTTTTTTCAAAAGTCATGACGAGTATGTTATCTTGGAGGTAGATCTCGAAATGACTGTTGCACTAGAACAGGAGATTGTTGCGGAAATTGAAAAAACGATTTCTTTGCGAGAGCTTAAACATATTCAAGATATCAGGAGTGCTGGTTCGTTTTTTATGAACCCTGTAGTGGACTCTGTTTTACAAGAAAAATTTTTTCAAGATAAGGGTATGTTGTCTCGAGAGGGTCGTGTTCCCGCTGGGTGGCTTCTAGATCTCACAGGACTGAGCCATAAACGGATTGGGGATATTCAAGCAGGTGAGATGCATGCTAATTATTTCATCAATGTAGGAGCAGGTAATGCAGAGCATGTTATGCAATTGGCCTCACTTGCAAAAACGCGCGTACGAGATAAGTATGGAGTGCAGCTTTGTGAAGAGGTACAACTTGTTGGTTTCTCGTAGGACACGAATCGCACTTGTCGGCTGACAGGTAGATATGGTATCAGGGGTTCGCTTTGACTTGAGAGAGCCCTAGTAATGCCAATAAAGTGATTTGTAATTTATTAATATAAAAATATGAATGTTCGTTACTATCACAAAAATATCGATTCTCTCAGTAACGCAACGAAAGAGTATATAGAACAACGCATGAAAACTCTTGGTGATGTTCGGCGCATTGGTTTGGTTCGTGTTGAATTGGATCAAACCAAGCAAGGAGATTTTCATATGAGTATTCAAGTTAATAGTGGATCGCATGTGTATTACGCAAGTGCTCGCAATAGTGACGTCAATGCTTGCGCCGAAGAAATTCGCGGAGAATTACGGAAGCAAATGCTTAGTGATAAAGGGAAGATCCGTGATTTGGTACGTCGTGGCGCTCGATCTTTGAAGAAAAAATTAACAATCAGTGATGATGCGCGGCTTTAGTTTTTCGTACATCCTTCACTGTTATGTATCAGGATCTGCTGGGGTGTAAAATTAATTCGATGATTTAAAATTCTGTGTGGCAAAATCTACCGCAATCGATTAATCCTGTAGCTCTTTCAATTGGGCCTATGCAATTGCATTGGTACGCCCTTATGTGGTTACTAGCTTTTGTTAGCGTTTACGCATTGTGTGTTTGGCGAGTACGAATGGGAGAAGTGGATTTCAGTGTTGCATTTTTGCAAGACTTGGTTTTTAATGCACTTTTTGGGGCGCTCCTAGGTGGTCGTATAGGTTATGTGTTATTTTATAATTTTTCGTTCTACCTGGAAAACCCTCTTTTGATTTTCTCTCCTTATGATCCAGCAGTGAGTGAGTGGATTGGTATTGCTGGGATGAGTTATCATGGGGGCGCTTTGGGTGTGGCGATTGCATTTTGGTGGACTGCAAAGCGTTACAAAATGCGAGCTATTGATATTGCGGATTTTGTTGTACCTGCAATTGGGCTGGGGTATTTCTTTGGGCGAATGGGAAATTTTTTTAACCTTGAGCTCTATGGTCGCGCGACACAGCAGCCTTGGGGAATGTATTTTACTGATGCAGTTCTACGTCATCCGTCGCAAATTTATGAGGCTGTAGGTGAGGGACTTTTGGTTTTTGCTGTATTATGGGGACTTCGTAATCGAAAATTTGAAGCAGGTACTCTGACAGCTCTTTATGTGCTTATGTACGGACTAGCACGATTTGGGATAGAGTATTATCGCGCACCAGACGCGCATATTGGACTTTTTTTTGGTATCTTTACTATGGGTCAAATCCTTTCTGTGATAATGATTATTTCTAGTATTGGTGCGCTTTGGGTGCTTCGAAAAAAGGCATATTCTAGCCGTTAAACAGGTTTATAAAAGTGCGCGAAAGATGGCGTTAGACCGTAAAAAGTGACTAGTATTTTTTGTGTATTTTATGCTATAATGTAAATAATATGGATATTATACAAATACATCCTTATCCGTCACGGTTGCGTACGCGACCGACAATCAAGAAGGAAAAATTCTTGTGTGACAGTTTTGGTGTTGCTCAAAAAAAGCAAGCTCTTTTTGGGCTTTCTGAAATGATGTATAATCGGGCTCATGTCTCGCAGAGCATGCTTGGAGGCGCAGGGCGTAACCGACACAGAAGCAAACACTTTGTCACAGAAGATTCGCGTCAATACTTTTCACAGCGAAATGCTTTTCACCAAAGCTTTGGTAAGCAGTATAAAGACGCGCGAAGATTTATGGATAGTGTTCAGACACGTGATGCGCTAACGTATAGTAAGGCTGAATCTATGTATATTAGGCTAAACAAGAATTACCTTGCGCTATACGAGCAATTACACAGAGGGCCAAAGATGCGCACTTGGGACGCATCACCTGTACGAATGTGGCAGACTTCGATGGCTTGTGCGATGGTTTTTGGTATGGTGACGATGGGAATGATTTATAAGAATCTTGGTCAAAGTGCACAAGCACAAGATGCTGGAGTGCGTGATGTCTTACATAAAAATGGTGTGGCGCTTGTGATGACGACACGTGATGAAGATACCACTTTAAAAAGACTTCCCGTAGAAGATAAAATATATTCCCAGGCGGAATTACAAGAGCAAAAAGAGCGAGAATCTGAAAGGATTGCGCAGGAGCTTGAACAAGCAGCTGTTGCACAAAAACAAGCAGAACAAAATAAAAAACTTGCTCTGGAGAAGGTGCAAGCACAACAAGCTATAGACGTTGAAGCGCAGGAATTTGAAACCAAGGTACGTGAGATGGTTAAAGGCTATCCGATTGAGGATATGGTTGATGAGATCGTGAAGCTTGATAAGGAGGTGGCTATCTATATGATTGCGATGGCCAAGCAGGAAAGTCAGTGGGGTAAACGAAAGCCTGTTTTGGATGGAGCTGATTGCTTCAACTATTGGGGTTTTCGTAAAAAAACAGCACGTATGGGAAGTGGTGGACACACATGCTTTGATGATACCAAGCAAGCTGTTGAAGTCGTTGGAAAGCGTGTGCATGCACTTATCTACGAATACAAACGAACTACTCCAGAGAGTATGCTTGTGTGGAAATGTGGTAGCTCGTGTGCAGGACACTCTCCAGAAGGTGTCAGTAACTGGGTCAACACTGTGACAATGTATCGTGATGCATTGAAGTCCTAGGATATATTTCTGTAGCACAAAGTACTTGTGTTATAAATCTTAGAAAGTTATGATAGAGATAAAATCTTGTTTTAAAAATTATATCCAGTACCTATGTTTAAAGAGAGTGTTATAAACCCACAGGAGGCAATAGATGTGAAAGGTGATGAGGTTTCAATAAATCTTGAGCAACCTATCGGTGAGGGTGAAGGAGAGAACAGGGTAGCTTCAGAGATGCTCAATCTTTTCATCGATCGGGAGCTTTTTGGACCGAAAGCCCGCGAAAATTTTGAGACTCTTGCGCATCTCAAAAACTCACTTGCGAATCAGAAACCATTAGACTTGTTTGAAGCTATTGCTATAAGTATTCATCCTCAAAGGCGGGAGAAATACATCGCTCTCTTAAAGCAGCTTGGTATCGAGCAGACTCAGTAATCTTTGTCTCCGTTGGTTGGCCTAAAATCTGTGTCGTGACTGCTAGAGCTACCTTTTCTTGTGAAAGCTTATTTCATCATCTTTGTTACGAGTTCCACTTCCTGTGTTGAGCCAAGGAAAAAGGTTTCTCTTTGGTGTGTTTGGTGAATGACTTGATCGAGTAATCTCTTACCTTCTTGTGTCACTGCTTTGCCGCCGGCTCTTTCAATCAGTATTCCTAGTGGCCCTCCCTCGTAGAGGAGACGTAGTTTCCCATCTGGGTATTTCTCGTCACGTGGATAGACGAAGATGCCATGGCCTTTCATGAGGATATGGTTGATGTCCGTGACGAGCGCTCCTGCATAGAGTAGCTTGTAATCACCAGTGATCCAATGGCGTAGTACTTCTTGGTATTTATTATCATGCTTTATATTGCGGAAATTTCCTGGGGAGCAGTGTGTTGTTGATGGTGATAACTGTACGCCTTTTTGCAACAAAAAGAACTCTTCTGCTTTCTCATCATATTCAAAAATTGTCGGTGACCCTCCGAGACTAATAACAAAGGTAAGTTGTGGTCCATAGAGTGCGTAGCAACCAACGAGCAGGTGTTCACCTACTGCGCTACCGAGTGGATTTCTTGACCACAGTCCAATAATTGATCCAAATGTCATATTTGCATCTCCGACGCCACCGCCATCATAAGGATCGTAGGCCACGAAATAATGCTCTTCACCTGCATTAGGAATTTCGATGAGTTCTTCTTGTTCTTCGCTGGCAATTGTCTTTACAAGTTTTGTTTTTGTAAGGCGCTCTATAAAGATGATATCTGACGTCACGTCGAGCTTGGATTGCTTGTCGCCAGAGGCGTTTTGAGTAGATTTTTTCTCCGTGTCTTTGAGGCGAATTGAAACGCTGATTTCTATGCTTGCTTGCGCACAGGCGCGTATTATTTTTTGGACAGATGTATCTTGCTCGCTGTTTAAGAGGAAATTTTCAAGAGAAGTCATCGTAGCGTTGATTGCTGGATTATGCTTGTATTATACCATTTCCGCATATTCAGATCCCTATAAGTGCACTCGTTCATGAGTGAAATCTTTCGCATAAAAATGCCTTGTGTGTTTAGACCTAGGAGCTTTTTGAGAATGGTCGTAGCTACGAGTGTGCGTGCTTGATTGGGTTTGGATATGTGGAAACGGTATTGAAGTGTTTGGGTTTGTGAACACTACGTGTATAATACCGAAATGAATACAAATAAGGATTTAGTTGAGCCACCCTTTTTGTGGGGTGTGACGCACATTGCGCCGCAAGTGGAAGCGAGTTGTTTGAGTAGTGATTGGTACTATGCTGCCTGTAATGGCCAGGTTCCTGAAATCGGTCATGGTGTTGCCTATTTGGAGGATTATGCGGCGCATCATGATCACCTCGAAGACTTGGGGTGCAATGCATTTCGTCTTTCTCTTGAATGGGCGCGTATTGAACCAGAAGAGGGTGTGCTTGATGCGGTTGCGCTCGATCGATACCGCGCTGTTTTACAAGATTTACGAACCAGAAATATAAAAACCGTTGTTGGACTTTTTCATTGGAGTTTGCCGCAATGGTTTGCACATTCTTATGGATTGCATCACAAAGAAGCTCCAGAGAAATTTGAAACCTATGCGCGAAACGTTCGTGAATCGCTTGGTGACCTGATCGATATACTTGTGATCCTCAATGAACCAATGGTGTATGTGGGGACAAGCTATCTCCTCGGGCAGCGACCACCGTTTCGCAAGAATGTGTTCTTGGCTTACAGAGCCCTTACAAACCTTGTGGATATTCACATACAGACATACTCTCTATGGAAAGAAGCATATCCGCACACTCTTATTGGTAGCGCGCATTTGTACAATGATATCCGCGCAAAAAAAGAGGATCGATTTTTTCTTAGAATACTCCTGGCTTTTGGTGAAAAAATTTCTGCGTACTTTCGTGTGCATTACATACTAGGCAAGACAAGGGAGAGTAGTGATTATATCGGCCTCAATTATTATCTTAAAAATTCCTTTTTTTTCGGTCGAAAGGGTGGAAAATGGGGGCTTCATACGACAAACAACTGGCATGATCCTGACGTCTGGCATCACTATGTTGATGGTTTTGCGTCGAGTCTGAAGGCTGCTGCTAAATACGATTTGCCGTTATACGTTATGGAAAATGGTAAACCCTCAGATGCTGGTGAAGATGACGCAGATCGGCAAAGATTTTTGGCTGAGCACGTAGCTGTCTTACTCCGTACGCGTGAGATATGGCGCATTAGGGGATACTTTCATCACTGTTTTATGGATTGCTACGAGTGGGATAGTGGTTATGACTTTAAATTTGGGTTAATAGAAGTGGATCGTGATACACTAGAGTTACGACCAAGGAAGAGCTACACTACTTACAAAAAACTGATTGATACTTCATCGTAATCGTTTTACTTGGAAGCTCGGCTTCCAAGTGGTATAATGAGCGCATGAGAAATATTATTTTTGCTGTTGGTGAGTATTATCATGTGTATAATCGGGGCGTTGAGAAGCGTGATCTTTTTGTGGATCAAAAAGATTTGCAGAGATTTGCGCAAAGTATGAAAGAATTTAACGCTGTACAGCCAATTGGAAGTATTTTTGAGAGCTCTTTTAAGCAAGATGACCAGCAAGGAGCTCAAGCAATGACATCTGATGCACTCGTTGAGTTTGTGGCATTTTGTGTGAATCCAAATCATTATCATTTTATTGTTCGTCAAGTGGCTGAACAAGGTGTTTCAAAATACATGCATCGTTTAGGTACTGGATATACGAAGTATTTTAATACACGGCATGAGCGTAGTGGGGCTCTATTCCAAGGGAAATTTAAGGCTAAGCATGTGCATTCAAATGAGTATCTCCTTTACTTGAGCGCATATGTCAACTTTAACGATCAGATTCATCAACTTGGAAGCCGAGCTTCCAAGTATGTGCTGGCGAGTGATCAGGTGTACTTGGAGGGAGCGAAGACTTTTGTGCCAGTTGCTTCAGATGTTGTGATGGAAGATTTTGAAAGTCGAGATCTATATAAGGAATTTTCTGATCGTGTGGTACAAAATGCACGCAAAGAAAAAGGACTCTTGTATGAAAATAACGGGGAATTATTTGATTAATCAACTTGGAAGCCGAGCTTCCAAGTGAATGACTATGGAGAAAAGACATGTTGTGGAGATTGATTTGGATTATACTCTTAAGCGGTATAAGGGCCAAAAGCGTATCAATATGCATGTGCGTGATGATGAGCTTTTGGTGACTGCAGCACCGCGTGTCTCCATAAGAGAGATTGAGCGAGCTTTGATTCAAAACAAGTCATGGCTTGCGCACAATACGGCCCATCATGCACTGCAACGTACGCTCACAGTTGACCCTCAGGTGATTGCTAATATTAAGAAGGTACTTCTTCCCAGAATTCACGAAAAAATTACACTGTACAATAGTCACTATAATTTTTCTTTCTCCCGGGTTACAGTGAGAAATCAGAAGTCTCGATGGGGGAGTTGTAGCTCAAATGGCGCACTCAGTTTTAATGTGCACTTGGCTGTACTTCCTGAGATCTTGCAGGATTATGTGATTATACATGAGCTTTGTCATCTGCGGGAGATGAACCATGGTCCACGTTTTTGGGCCCTTGTTGCGCAATGTATGCCTGAATACAAAAAATGTCGAAGTGCTTTGCGCGCTCGGATGATTAATGGGGCAGTGAAGCATAAGCACCTTTAGCCACAGGGGAAATTATTTATTGATCATTTGTGCTATGCCTTCTCAACAATTATTTCTTATCTTGCATAATATCCGTAGCGCGCATAATGTGGGCTCTATTTTTCGGACTGCTGACGCTTCTGGTGTGAATCATATTTATCTGTCAGGCTATACGCCCCGACCCTATAATGGATCAATGCCATACACAACCAAGCCAGAGCGAAGCATTATCAAGATTGCTCTTGGTGCACAGGAGAGTGTACCTTGGTCTGGGCACGACACGATCGAAGAAGTGTTGAAAGATTTAAAATCACAAGGGGTACAAATCGTAGCGCTTGAGCAAGATAAGCGTAGCGTCTCCTATAGGGACTTTAGGCCTGATTTTCCACTTGCGCTGATCCTTGGGCATGAGCCTACAGGTATTGATCAAGATATTCTTGACCAGTGTGACGAAATTATTGAGCTACCTATGCATGGCATAAAACAATCGCTCAATGTTTCTGTGGCAGCGGGAATTGCATTATATGCTATTATAGAAAGACGCTAGAGGTATGTTATATTACTTTTAAAACTATAAATTAAACGTACTTACTCGTCGCGCTCCTGTATGATATCCTGCTTTCTTTTTAACATTATTATGATAAATTCTGAATTTCTCTTTATCGGTAAACTGGCTAGATAGTACTCTTTCTCATTAATCGCTATACCCTTGAAGAAATACTTCTCTCAGAGCGACATGTGAAATGATTTCGGAACGGGTATATATTATTATTTTTAATGTACAAATTAACCTATGGATCCACTGAATGATCGTTACAAAGACATCAACACCATTTATGAAAGAAATCTGGACACCTGGCTCTGGTTGTGGTTGCCTTTTTATACGCTCGGATCACTGATTCGAGAAGTCATAGCAAAGCATCGTGAGAAATCTCCACAAGAGCATGAATAAAAAACACCCCGTAAGGGTGTTTTTTGTTTCTATTTCTGGGTGATTTTTTTGACGAGTTGTTCAAATGTTTCTGGATTTTCTACTGCCATTTGTGAGAGGACTTTGCGATCGAGTTGGATGTTATCATTACTCATTTTTGAGATAAATGTAGAGTACTTGGATCCATGTAATCTGAGAGCATTGTTGAGTCGGATGATCCATAGAGAGCGCATTGTTCGTTTTTTGGTACGACGGTCTCTGTAGGCGTATTTACCAGCTTTAAGAATGGCTTCTTTTGCTGCACGGTATCTTGTAGAGCGACCCCATTTGAAACCTTTTGCAAGTTTCAGTAGGTTTTTTCTTCGCTTATTTGCAGCAACGCCGCGTTTTACTCGAGCCATAAAGGTGTTTAAATAATAATATGAGGAAGGTGAGGCTACTATCCCACAAGGGCTTTTTTGACATTTTTCTCATCTGTCTTGAAAAGTTGTTTGTCTGAGCGTTTTGCTCGCGTGGCACTTCCAGTTTCTTTTGCGTTGAAGTGGTTTTGACCTGTAGAACGCCTTCGTACCTTACCCCCTTTGGAGATCTTTACTTTTTTCACAAGGGCTTTTCGTGTTTTGATTTTAGGCATAATATAATAGTAGGAGTCTTAGACACAGAGAATTCTGTATAAATTAACATGTTTGATCAGTCTACAGTACAACAGTATTTTGGTCAAGCTGAGCATTGGTGGTCTGTATTTGGGTGGACTATTGCATTTATTCTGGCGCAATAATTGTATTGAACCCACCTGGGAATCGTTTGATTTCCTCTTCTTTTTTATAAGGGATTTCGATCATATCGAGGAAGTTTTGTAAATTTTGTCTGGCCAGGTCTTGGTAGGCTTTTTCGCGGCCACGCATGATAATCTCAGCTTTTACCTTATTTCCCTTGGATAGGAACTTCTCTGTTTGAGATTTCTTGAATTCGAGGTCATGTTTGTCTGTTCTGAGGCCGAGTCGCACACCTTTGGTTTCGACACGCTTTTGCGCCGCTTGGGCGATGCGGGCTTGTTTGGTTTGCATGTACTGGAATTTTCCGTAATCAAGAATTTTGCATACTGGAGGGTTGGCTTTCGGTGATACCTCCACTAGGTCAAGTCCAGCATCATTTGCCATTGTACGGGCTTCTTGGATGTCGATTTCGCCTTTATGCTCACCATTTTGATCTACGACGACGACGCGTTTTGCTGTGATACGCAAATTAGCCCGCATTTGAGGGACTTTGTTGGCTGATGAGGGTGGCTTACGGCGAAATCGTCTACGCATATGTGCTAGTAATATTTATAAAGTGGTGATAAGTATGCGTAATATAACATAGTCTTGAGGTAATTGCAATATTTTTTACTTTTGATAGCCATCGGCAGTTGGGAGAGAGAGTTGTCATTTACTTGTTTGTGTGTTAGATTTCTTTTGATTATGTAGTTCCTTACAATTCACAACATGCGGAGTGCACCGAGATGAATCAGATACCTCTTACATTTGATAGTATGTCAGCACTTTTTGCTGCTCAAGAAAATGATGGGCCAATATTTAGCACGTATTGTGCGTCCACAAGAAAAATGACCATTGATGTAATGGTTTATCAGCCTCAGGATTTACCAGGGTGGGTTGCAAAGCTAGCTGTGCGGGATGTTTTGTCGGTTTTTAAGGATCAGTCTGTCTCATCTGTGGATGTTGGTCTTTATCTCATAGAAGTTACTCATGCATTCAATAGCTTGATAATTCATTTTGGGTATGAGTGTAAATGGGATATGTCTAGAAGTACCAATGATATCAGCATTGAGCGACTGCTACTTGAGGGTGCTACACAAGTTTATTCAGATCGAAACCAGGCGATTGCTGATATTACGCACATGGCACAAGCTCTTAGTTATGTTTGTCTTCGTGATTTCGCCAAGAGATTTATGAGGTGAGATATATTTTTACTTTTCAATAGGAGGATTTGAGATGGCTAGTGTTTCACAAAGTGAAGGTTATGTAAGGAGTATAGAAAGCTTATTCTTACTAAATATCCAAGATGGTAATCTATCAGGCAAATATCAATGGGAGGGTTTGCTCCTTACCCTCTTATTGCATGTCGAGAAAATTGATGAGGATGGTAACTTGTGGAGAGCTGACTTTCAGTTAGAGAATGTTGTTGAATCACTTCTAGCGAAGAGCATAGCGATTACTGAGTTTGGGGAGTATTTCTGTAAAATGGGTGCATTGCTCAATGCTGTTGCGCTTCCTTATGGATACGAGTCAAATACTCACATGTATGGTGAGGCGCTGTTTTTCTGGATTGAACGATTGGATCTTTATGGAGGGGAGGTGCATTATGCATCACGCCAAGAGGCAATCAGTGGTGTGCGAGCGTTAGCTCACGCGTTGTGCGCTCTGGACGTAAGCTCAATGATTGATGAGATTGTGATGGTAAAATGAGAGGTGCCATTCTTGTGAGACTCTTGGCGTAAATGCACTGAGAGTTTTTTGATTTTTGGGTGCTATTTCGTGGTGACGATTGTGTATAAACCATCGCCAGAGGTGGTTTTTAAGGTTGTGTACATTTCTTGAATGGAGGTATTTTGTCGCAGTAGTTGCTGAGCTGGCTGTGAACTGCGGGTGATGTAAATCTTTGCGTTTTTTTCAAATTGAAAGCTTTGTGCTTGTTCTTGGTTGATAAAGATTAGTTTTGAATTGCTTGTATTGTAGATTTGTATTGATGCGCGTTCTTTTGGTATAGCGATGACGTAGGTTTGTTGTGTGGGGTGTTCGCTAATGCTTCGAGCCATTTCTTTGAGATCTGCATTGAAGTCGCGGGCGGTTTGTGGATGGTAGGCCCAGTTGACGTGGTATTTCATGAAACCAAATGCACCGAGGTAGCAAAAAAAGACGATAAGGACGCCGCGTGAGGTAACGCGCGAAATTTTTTGCAGAATACTTGTCTTGTGACTATGACCCTCTCTTTGTTCTATGAAAGCGTTGAGTCCGTAGGCTGCAAGCAAGAATACGACTGGCATCGTTCCAAGGCTTTGCAATGTGTTTGAGGAAGTATCGTTTGTGAGAAACTCTGGGATCAGGAACCCCACAAACCAGGCTAGGAGGAGTCCAGAGATGACCAGATTTCTGTTGCGGACTCTTTGAGTAAAGCGGAGGCGAAGTGTCCGAAAAAATAATACACTGATCAGGACAAGTCCACTGAGAAAGGCAAGTCCTGTGAGAGGTTCAAGGATGGGGTATGGCGGAAAGTTATGGTGGAAATTTGCATCGCTGTACATATTATATTTGGCAAGAGAAGGGCCGATCGTCTGCACAAGGCTTTGTGGTGATAATGCGACAATGTTATTTGTGTGAGTGCTGAGGTAATCTGAATATGCGTTGTTTGCTATGAAAAGCGGTGAAGCGACGAACATTGCAAATAAAACAAATGAAAAAAGCCCCTTGGCGTACAGTCTAAGAAACCTCTTGTCGATAAGTAAAAAGAGAAAGATTATAACAGTGAAGAGAAATGGCATCACATAAAAGGCAGGGTATGTGTGAAAGCCGAGTCCGCAGATCAATCCTGCAAAAATGTAGTTGTGTAGTTTTCTCGTTCGTACACCGCGAAAGAAAAAATACAATGTAAAACACAGAACTGGAAGCATTGCGATGGCTCGAAAACCAAGGCGTGAAAAATTGACTGCCCAAAAACTGATGGCAGCTAGATATGCAGCGATCAGGGCGATACGTGGTTTGGAAGGGAAGAATTCTCTGGAGAGGAAATAAAGTCCGAGTATGCTCAGTAGACCAAGCACTATAGAGGGAAATTTGATCGCAAAGGTATTGATTCCAAAGAGAGCCATACTGATGGTTTGCATATTGATGTAGAGACCTTCGTGACCGCTCGCACTATCATAAAACCATTTGAATTGGCCTGAAGTGAGGTTTTGGTAGGCGGCTGTGGCGCTACTAACTTCTTCCAGAGAGAGTCCCGGTGGCGCTCCTTCGATGTTGTACACACGCATAAAAACGGCAATCAGTAGAATGACCGTCATTAAGAAAAAATGAACAAACTGTGATTGTTGACGTAAGAGTGAACGCATTTTTTTGTCTTTGTTTGTGACTCAATTATAGCATGATTTGAATGCCTGTATTGTTCTTTACTGTATGGATTAATGCCTTTGCCGCATGGTTGAAGAAATTGTTTCACGTTGATGAGACTATAGACATATCGTACATTTACTATGATATAATAAAGATCATATTATATAATGTACATCCTCATATGGAATATTCTGGAAAAAATGAATCACCTGGTCATTTTTTTACCATTGAACATCGTGGAAAAACAATTGAAATTAAAGACGAGACTACAATTGAGATTTTGGACAACGCAGGAGAGACAAAGACTGTTATTATTCAGGGTGTTGATGTTTTTGAAGGTACGATTGCATATGGGTATCCAAATGATACCGAATCGCTAGAAATAGTTTCAAAAGACGATTTTGTGCTCAATGCCAAATCTGCAATGGACAAAGAGTTTCTCAACTCTCAAGAGAAGGAGGTTATTCAGGTAAGTACTAAGCTACCGAGCGGTCACGTCTTTAAGGCAGATCAAACATACGAAATTCCCATGGCTGATGGTAGTACATCACAGTTCACGGTGAAGAGTGTGAAGGTTTTGCCTGATGGTAAAAAATTTGTACACGTTAAAAGAGATTATCCTGGAGGTACGCCCAATCCCAGCATGGAGGCGTTTGTTCAAGAGATAAATCGCTATGTAAGCGATAAAGAAACCGCTGCAACAAGTGAATCTCATGCAACCAATGGTGCTAATGCACCAGAGAGTCCCTCTATTCCATTGAAGCCAGTAGATTCAGTAGCCGCTGCAAGCTCTGAGGTTAATATGCCTGCGTCGAGTGGCATTAAAGGTAAGGGTGGAAGTAATGACACGCTCGCTAAGCAATTAGCTCAGGTGAAAGTGGAAACGGATTTTCCAGAACGAGTTGAATTAGAGTCAATTAATATTGTGATTGAAGGGGAGGAACTCGTGCTTCGCAAAGGGGTTGAATTAGGAGTTTTTCGAAAAGGAAAAAGTGAAGTGATAACTGTGCCTCATATTTTTGAGAATCCTTCCAATGATGACATATCTTTTGAAATCGAAAGTTCTGAGTGGCCAGGATGGTCACCAACAGTAACTGAGCTTACTGATGCTATTGTGGCGCAAGATCAAATTTATAATCAAACGATGCTTGCTGAGAAAAAGCTTGTTGATAGTAATGGATCGTTTCGTAAAGATGATAAATGTCTACTTGGAGAAGGGGATAGTGCTAAGCAGGTTTTTATCGTAGGCTTTGTGAAGCATCCTGACTCAGGCGAATACCATACACGTTATAGAGACGCTTCGGGTAAAGAATCTGTCATGAGTAGTGAATACTTTGAAGATGAGGCGCGTAAATTGACTGATGAGGATGGTAGTAACCAGAAAAAAATGGTGAGCAGGAGAAAGTTCCTAGTACTTCGGAATACGCTTTGGTGGAGCTTGCTACAGAAGATGAAGTTAAGCAAAAAAAGTTTTCTTCTGGCGAAACACTTCAGATCACAACAGGCTCTGGTGAGGTTGTCGATGTTCATGTTCACGACTCACGTACGGGCACTGATCGTCAAAATGTTGAGTACTCTGTAGGCGATGGAGAAAGGCAAGTAGTACCTTTTAAGGTATTTGTAGGGCGTTTGTATGGCATATTGCGATCTAATAGTTCGAATGGCAGTAGCGAAAACTTCGCAGATCGAATCATTACATCCGCTGCAGAACTAAAGGCAAATTTTAGGGTTGGTAATACAATTGTGGTTGGTGATGAAGAATATATTGTCACTGCGATCAAGTCGCGTACGGCTGGTGCAAATGGGGTGAAACGCGCTCCGATGATTGAGTACATGCTCAATGGTGAGGTGCAGGAAGCAAAAATTGCAGGTGGCTTTCGCCAGATGTTGAAAGATCGCTTTAAAGATAAGCAACCGCAACAAGCTGCAATTCCCTCTGTAGAAAGATCATCTAGATATAATAAAAGGCAAAGAGATGAGGATAATGCCTTTGGTTCAACAGAGGGTCAAGGTGAGGATTATGATGAGATTCGTGCTGCAGGGAGGTTAGCACAAAAAAAAGCAGGAAAAAATGCTGGTAAAAAAAGTGGTACAATAGAAGGTGATGATTCTGGTAATATAAAAAAAGACATGTCAAACGAACAATCTCCTCAAGGGGACCCACATCAAAACAAAGAAAACAAATTTGTTTTATCTACAGATGAGATTATTGGTGCGCAATTATCACCTGATGAGCTGAACAATTCTTCGGATGAGTATGCGCAAATGATGCAACAAGAAAATGCTGCACCGTCACATGATCTTGTAAATACTTTTGAAAAATGGGAAGATGCAAAGGAATCGATACAAAAAGGGCAGGATGTATTTATCTATAACAATCAAGTATATATGCGTCGAGGTGAGAGTGATGACTTTCACCTCACTTTAGAGGACCCGACGTCTCCAGAAATTAACGCTATGGTTCGCAATCAAAATCCGACTAAATCAACCGAGGAAACTACACCGGAGCCAAAACCAGAGAAAGAGCCAAAAGGAGAGGATGCTTATGGCAATGAAGGTTTTGTTGCAGATTTACGCGTGGAGGATGCGAAGAATCCATTTGCTGACGGTAGTACTGAGAGACAGATTCTTGATCATGCACGCCAGATAAATGAATTTGAGAAAGGAGTTTCAACAATTGAGAGTTTTATTGCTACAAAGGAAGAACAGGGTAAAAATGTCGATAGTGCTAAGAGAGATTTAATCGACAAGGAGATTAAAGAAAAGCAGGATCTTTTGGTTAAAATTAAGCAAAGCATTGAGTCCCTCAGCATAAAGAATGAAGGTCTGTTCAAAGATCTTACAGAACAAAGAAAGGAAAAATCTGACCCTGATTCAGAAGATGATTCAGAGTCCAAAGCAGGTCCTGAATATGGCAAAGAGGGATTTGTGAAAAAATTGAGAAAGCAGGATGCAGGAGAAGCCTTTGCTGATGGGACATTGCAGTGTGAAATCTTGAATAATGCTTCTGAGATAAGCGGTCTTCAAGACAATATTAAGGATACGGAGGGTAGAATTGCTGCAATTAAGCAGGAACTTAAGGCGGATGATCTTGCGCCAGAAGGTGGTGAAGTTCTCTCAGCAGAGCTTGCTGAGCTAGAGTCGTCAGTTACGCAAGATAAAGCGAAAATTGATGAGATTATTGTAAAAAATGAGGAGCTACGTGCAAAGATCAGTGTGGAAGGTGGTGAGGGTAAGGGCGAGGGAGATGAGTCTGACAAAGAAAGCGGAGGGAAGGACGCAGACTCACTGAAGGCAGGTGAAAAAGGATCTGAAAATGAGCAAGGCGAGAGAAGTGAGGGAGATAAGCCTGACAAAGAAAAGCCTGGTGGTGATGGTGAAAAGGTGCTGAGTCCTGAGGCGCTGGAAAAGAAAGAGCAGTTAGATCTTGCGCGAGAGGCTTATGTGCAAGCAGACCGAAGGCGTATGTTGCTTTTTAAATTACGGCGTAAGCTTGGTAATGAAGGTAGTGAAAGTGGAGACTCTGAAGGTGAGAATGGTGCTCTCAGTGAGTACCACAGTGCCCGCAAGAATTACGATGAAGCGATGACTGCTTACCTAGGTCAACGTGTGGAATCAGGAGAGGATTTTGAGAGTATTGCAAACTCCCTCAAGACAGAAGAGTATTTGAAGTTGGTAGAAGTACGCGATGAGCAGAGGAGTGAAGTAAAGATTCCTCTGAATTTGTACAACGTGGCAAAGGGGGCACTTGATAAATATCAAAAATTATCTCTTACTGGTAAGATTGGAATTATTATGACTGGTGTGGGAGCTGGAATTGCTGGAGGGACTGTGGGGGCTGCAGCTGCTGGATTTATAGCGCTGGGCATGCGGGCAGCAAGTACAGCTAGTTTAGCAACAGTTGCTAAAGGTTTTATGAATAATAAAATTAACCAAGGTGCTGAACGTTTTAGTGAGGTAAATGCGGAGAAAGCTATTGAACAAGCAAATAAAGAATCTACTGAGAAGTATCTTGAGATATTGCAATCACAATTCCGATCAGAGCTGCAGAATAGCGAGGTTGCAAATAATAAGAAAATGCTAGCTACTATTGCTGCTGTGGCTGGTGCAGCTGCTGCTACATTTGCATTAGGCGCCGTTGGGAAGTATTTCTTTGGGGCTGAAAATGCTGTAGCTACCGATAATTCTGTTGATTCGAATGCTCAGGGTGAGATCGCTTCTGCAGTAGATGCTGATTTGACTGACTCTTTCACGGCTACGACACCTGAGATTCCTGAGGCAGCCGGGGACTTTGCTGTCAATCCGCAGGAAATGGGCCCGCCAAATGGTGGGGTTGATTTGAATGTTCAGGATGAAACTTCTGCAACTGAGTCACCTGTTGTTGAATCTGTCAGTGTGAATGACGCAGCAAGCGTAAGTGAATCATCCGTAGATATGATTGATTCTGAAGTGCGACATGAGAGTGTCCCTATCCATGAGTCGCTTTCACATACTCTTTTGCATACGTTGCAGGAAAACGCGAAATTACAGGGTTATGAATTTCCAGATCAGGCTGATAGTCAGTGGGCAGAAGTTAAAAAAGTCATGAATGAAAATGCGGAGCGCTTAGCACCACCAGATGAAATAGCAGCTCTTAAAGCTGCGGGTGAGCCTGCTTACAAGATTTTTGATGTAATTCAAGAAGGTACGGAACTCGATGTGCAGTTTAATGCGGACGGTAGTGTGGGGCTTGACATCAAGGGTGATTTCTCAGCTGTGGAGCCGTCAGCTCCAGAAGTGGCAGCACCGACAGAGATACCTGATGCAATTGATCTATATGAGCAAGCTGGTGGCGCAGAAAGTGTTGGTCCAACTGTGATCGTAGATTCAAACCCAGAGCTCACTACTAGTGAGGTGAGGGGTCCCGATAAATTAGATAGTCAATTATTAGCGCCTTCAGTAGCTGAGTTTCAAAATATGAGCTATCGTGAAATGAGTGCCTTCATGACCAGTGCTTTGGAAGATATCAAGACAGTAGAGAATTCCACAGCGCTTAAGCAGTGGAATACAGCCATGTCGACAAATATGCAAATTATCTTCAATGACACGTCAGCTTCACGTATCGGTGAGCTATCGCGCCTTTCTATAGAGCAAATTAGAGGATTGGATAATGCCACTGCTAAAACTGTAGATGCAAACTATACTCGCTTTACAGACATTCTCACCAAGAACTTGCCTGAACATCTGATTGCACATTTACAAAACTCAACAACGAGCGTGCAGTCTTTTGTAGCTCATGGTTTGGCTTCTTTGCATGCAATGGGTGTCCCACTTGAGAATGGTGTTCTCGCAAATCAAAATGAAGCATTGAGTGGATTTTTTGGTGAATCAACAAAAACGAGTGGTAACTAATTCTTGATGTGTAGTATTAACTTTAATAAAAAAGTATGGAAGAAGAAAAAAAAGATGAAGAAAGTGACGTTGTAAATGATGGAGTGAATCAGGAACAGTTTAAAGAAGAACTTGCTACAAAACTTGGGATCAGTGGACTTCCCAGCGTAGAGAAAGAAAAACTTCTTGATGGTGTTTTGTCTACATTGTTTCAAAAAATTCTCTATGGTGCTTCTGAGAAACTTTCTCCTGAGGATCAGGAGATCTTTGCGGAGAAGTTGGAGTCTATCACAGATGATTCAGATCCGGCGCAGGCGCAAGCGACGATTGATACTTTTCTCTCGCAGGCACTTCCAAATTATGAGGCCTATGTCGCTAAGACTACACAGGAATTCTTTGATGACCTCGACACCTTTAAGGAGGAAACGGATCTCTCTGCAGCCAAAGCATGAGCGCGCTTTTGCAAGATGATCGTTTTTCTTCGTGGTATAATTGACGTATTACTTTTGAGAAGACTTTATGGATGATCACTCTTTGCAGTCAGTATCAGATATGGAAAAACCTACCGTTCGTGCAGAGAATTTTGATGCAAGCGGATCTTTGGAATCTCAGTCTGTGGAAAAAAAAGATTTTGCTCATGAGAGTGCATATGAAAATTCATCAGCTGAGCAGGATAGTCAATATGGTCAGGCTCTTGCTCGTGTGCAAAATGCTTCCCCTAGTGATGATGCGCTTGCTGACATTGCGCAAGATGCTAGTGAGGCCCATCAGCAGCCAGATCGTGAGCAGCAGATTCAGCGCCTTGTTGATTTGACCGTGTCCAAAGGATTGGATCATGCTGTGGCTACTGCTGAGCAATTAGGTGACTACTATATGATGGATCAATTACACGATCGACTGCTTCATGATGACCTTCATGAGAAGCTCATCCAGAGTGGTGTGTTGAAAAAAGAGTCGTAGGAACTTGAGTCGAGGAACTAGTAACTAGCGGTTAGAGATCTTATTATCTTTGATCGTACATCGGGCAGATCCCCAGTCTAGCTGAGAATGACAAACCAAAAGCTTAATGTGTATTTGTTCGTTAAGATGGTATTACTATTTACTAATTACTGATTACTAAAAATCGTGGATATTGTAAATCTTATTTTTGGAATTCTGGCTATTATCTTGGCGCTTGTTTGCCTGGTTGTTGGTGGTATGCTTGTTTTTCGTAGTATGCGTAATCATGGACGCAACCTCAACGCTTCGATGAATGAGGATCTAGAGATTGTGCGTGTACGTCAAGATAATAAGAGCGATGGTGCAGGAGCCCAAAATCCTGAAGCTTGGAAAGAGGAGGTTGCTGCCATGGAGCAATTCTTGGTAACGCTTGCCCGGCTCAGTGATCGCAAGGCTGGGTTTTTTAGTGGGAAACCACATTTTACCTTTGAAGTGACCAATCCTTCTGGAAGCGAGGAGATTCTATTTTATGTAAGTGTTCCCAAAAAATACCGTAGTGCGCTTGAGAAACAAGTGCATAGTTATTTCCCTACAGCGGAAATTGAAAAGGTAGATGATTATACGATCTTTGCGCCAGGTTCGGAGGTTGCTGTTGGTACGCTGAAATTAAAAGATTCTCATGCATTACCACTGACAATTTATGAGGAGATGACGAGCGATTCTCTTAGTGAGATCACTACAGCATTGAGTAAGCTTGAGACAGCAAGTGAGGGGGCTTGCATACAGTTTGTGTTGCGTGGTGCAGACAAGGGATGGAATACTAAGGGGCGCACTATTGCGAGAGAAATGCAGCAAGGGAAGCGCCTTCGGCAAGTACATAAAGGGGGAGCACTTGTAACGGCAGGAGCAGGGACGGCAAGTTTTATGGGAGATTTGGCTGGGGGTTTGCTGGGCGCCAAGAAAGACCCTGCTAAATCTACAGGAGATGCTGAGATTGTACAGCTTACACCAGAAGAACACGATCTCATCAAGGCAATGGAGGCAAAGTCAGCCAAGCCTGGTTTTCATGTGAATATCCGCCTGATCGCTTCTGCAGAATCAGCAGAGCGTGCACAGGAAATACTTGCGCATATGGAAAACGCTTTTTCTCAGTTTGAACGTTATGGTGTCAATCAACTTGCCGTCAAACATTATACGCTTGGAGAAAAAGATGTTGTTTTTAATTATATCTTTCGACTGTTTAAGAAATCACAGAGCAGTATATTTGGTACAGCAGAGATTGCTAGTATGTTTCACTTTCCGATATCAACAACAGAAACACCAAAAATCACCTGGCTCAAATCAGGGAGTGCTCCGCCTCCAGTAAATGTGCCATTAGAAGGGATGCTTCTGGGCTATAATAATTACCGTGGCAGTGAAACGCCAATAAGGATTTCTGAAGGGGACCGTCGTCGACATCTCTATGTGATTGGTCAGACGGGAACTGGTAAGTCGACATTTTTGCAAGAAATGGCCAAGCAAGATGTGCGTGATGGGGCAGGGCTGTGTTTTATCGATCCGCATGGTGATGCTATTGAAGACATTATGAGCGCTATCCCCAAAGAGCGTGCAGAAGATGTGATCTTTTTTGACCCGTCAAATGCTGAGCGATCGTTTGGACTCAATATGATGGAGTATGAGAAGCCAGAAGAAAAGACGTTTGTGATCAATGAGATGATCAATATCTTTGATAAGCTTTATGATTTAAAATCAACGGGAGGACCAATGTTTGAGCAGTATATGCGTAATGCAATGCTCTTGGTGATGGAGGATCCTGAGAGTGGCTCTACGCTTATGGAGATCCCGAAGGTTCTCAGTGATGAAGAGTTCCGCGCAATGAAGCTTACGAAGTGTAAAAATATGGTCGTCAAAGAATTTTGGGAAAAAGAAGCGCAAAAGGCTGGAGGAGAAGCCGCACTTGCCAATATGGTACCGTACATCACCTCAAAGCTCACGCCGTTTTTGACCAATGATATGATGCGCCCCATCATCTCACAACAAAAAAGTACTATAGACTTTCGCGACGCTATGGACTCGCAGAAAATTCTTCTGATCAGTTTGTCCAAGGGAAAGATTGGTGAGCTTAACAGCCATCTCTTGGGTATGATTATCGTTGGGAAGTTGCTCATGGCCGCACTCTCTAGAACAGATATTGTAGAGTCGGAGCGAAAGGATTTCTTCTTGTATATCGATGAGTTTCAAAACGTCACGACAGATAGTATCGCGCAGATCCTTTCTGAGGCGAGGAAGTACCGATTGGCGCTTGTGATTGCTCATCAGTTCATTGGTCAATTATCAGATGATATTTCCAAGGCGGTGTTTGGTAATGTAGGCTCAATGGCAGCTTTCCGTGTCGGTCCAGAAGATGCTGAATTTTTGCAAAAACAGTTTGATCCTGTTTTTGATGCACAGGACCTTATCAATATCGATAACTACAAGTGTGTCACGAGAGTGCTCATGAACAACAAAACAGTCGCTCCGTTTAATATTTCTACCTACCCTCCATCCGCGGGAAGTACTGATCTGGTTCCAGCGCTGAAAGAGCTTTCGCAGTTAAAATACGCAAGAGATCGACTGCTTGTAGAGCAAGAAGTCAGCAGACGCTCGTATGTCGCGCCAAAAAAGAAAGAAGCTCGCGGTAAGGATCTTTGGAAGTAAGAGGAAATTTTAGCTTTTAATTGAATAGATTTATGAATTTTTATCTATCTTCTTACAAAATTGGCGATAAAAAACTGACTTATTGCAATTAGTTCCAAATAGTAAAATTGTGTATATCCCAAATGCTCGTGACTTCAGTGGTGCCAATACAGAGCGTAGAGAGAAGCATATTTTATCAGATATTAGCTCACTTGAGGAGCTTGGCCTAGCTGTTAAAAGAGTAGATTTGCGTGACTATTTTGGAAAGGAAGAAATTCTCAGGGTAAAACTAAAAGAAATCGGCGCTGTTTTTATCTCTGGTGGTAATGTCTTTGTATTGCGACAAGCTATGAAACTAAGTGGGCTTGATAGAATTCTTAAAACGTTTCAAAATGATTCCAAGGATTTTCTATATGCTGGCTATAGTGCCGCTGGATGTGTGCTGGCTCCAACTCTAAAGGCATATGAGATTGTCGATCCAGTTGATACTCCTTACCACGAGATGAAGGATGTTATTTGGGAAGGACTAGGACTTGTAGATTTTGCATTTATGCCGCATTGGAATTCAGATCATCCAGAGTCTGCTGATATTGATAAAGAGATTGCATACTGTAAGTCAAATAATATCGCTTATGAAGCTATCAGTGATGGTGATGTCATCATTTTTAGCTCATAACACCCCTCATTCTTTCAGTGGAATAGATGTATGTGTCTGAATGAGAATGTAAGCATTTCAGTTTGTCTGTTGTTTGGTAGAAAAGGAAAACTGATGCACTGTGCTTCATTTGTGGTGGTATAACTATTATTTTAACTTGTCAGGCCTGTGATTTGGACAGGTTTTGTCAGAGCATCTTTCTGGAATAGTCTTTGTGCCGAGCCGCAGCACCGCAGAAGGTGCTGGACTCTTTAGCTTTTCTCAAGTTTGTCAGGCCTGTGATTTGGACAGGTTTTGTCAGAGCATCTTTCTGGAATGGTCTTTGTGCCGAGCATCATGAGGGCTCCGCAGGGGAGTTTGTCGCGGTCATCGCGCATGTACGCGCATATTTCTCCTGTTGGTTTGGTTTTAATGAATATTTTATTTGCTGCGTTTGTTTGTTTTTTGGGCTTTTCTGTACACACTTGTGATTGTGATGCAAAAAATAGATACTAGAATCAAAACAAAGAGCGCGGTATAAAATGGTGTGTCGAGAATATTTGAATAGTGTGGTAGGCCTACCGGACTTCTCGGAAGGTCTGGTTTAAAGTAGAGGGGATCAAAAATGGACGGTCGGCTTACGTAATAGGTCGAGGGTATTTTTTGATAAAAGTACCAAACAACTAAGGCTGTATTTACTAATAGTAGAGTGAGCGTGGCAGATACAATCTTTTTTTTGGGTATTGCGCTTTGCTTTTCTCATTAAGATCACGCTGACACACGTAAAAAACACAAAAAATCCGATTATTCCCATGTATATCAAAGTAACGCTCCCATCAAAACTGTTGTCTAAACGACACGATAGTTGACACGTATAGCGACTCCCATCATCATCTCGTTCTATAAATAGTTCAACGGTTTCAGTTTTAGGCTGACTATTTGCTGAGCAATCCCTTTGACAATAATTGACTTGGGTTTTCGTTTTTGATAGCACTGCTAGGCCGATAGATACGGCAATCGTGCTTGCGATGGCCAGCAGTACTAAAGAAGCTGTAAACTGTTTTTTCTTCATGGAATTTTTTTGTTGCTATGATCACAGTATAGCAGATTTTTTCTCTCGTGTTTTTTATAATGTGAATGGACAAGTTTTGTCGCTGCACCTTTCTGGAATGGTCTTTGTGCCGAGCCGCAGCACCGCAGAAGGTGCTGGACTCTTTAGCTTTTCTCAAGTTTGTCAGGCCTGTGATTTGGACAGGTTTTGTCAGAGCATCTTTCTGGAATAGTCTTAGTGCCGAGCATCATGAGGGCTCCGCAGGGGAGTTTGTCGCGGTCATCGCGCATGTACGCGCATATTTCTCCTGTTGGTTTGGTTTTAATGGCGTTTTTGCAGTCTGGATATTCTGTACAGCTGTAGAATGGTCCGAATCTACCATTTCTTTCCATCATTTCACCCTTTTTACACATTGGGCACCCAACGCCTGTTTTTTTCTTCTCAACTTCTGCAGGGTCTTCTTTGATAAATTTACATTTGGGGTAGTTATTGCAGGAGATAAATTTCCCAAAACGTCCCTCACGTTCGATGAGTCTTCCGTGTGTTTTTGCTTTTGGCTTTGCCTGCGGTCCACACTTGGGGCAGTCTTCACCCGTTTCTTTGGGTCCTTCTAACTCTTTGCCTTCGATCGTGCGAGCACCTGTGCAATCAGGGAAGGTGCTGCAAGACAGAAACCGTCCCGTTTTAGCCAGCTTGATGATCATCGATTTTTGGCAGACGGGACACTTCATGGCGGGATCAGCTTCACCTAGGTCTGTGGCTTTGTCTAGTTTTTCTTTACTTTTTACATCCTTGAGGAAGGGTGTATAAAAATCTTCCAAGGTTTTTTTGTAATCGCGTTCGCCTCTGGCAATCTCGTCGAGCTCATCTTCCATCTCCGCGGTAAACGTATCGCTGATGTAGTTTTCGAAATGTGCCTCTAGAAAGTCACTGACAACTTCTCCTGTGTCAGTTGGTTTGAGCGATCTGGCTTCTTTTTCTACATATCCTCGATCTTGGATGGTTTTGATGATAGATGCATAGGTACTTGGTCGTCCGATACCTCTGGCTTCTAGTTCTTTGACAAGCCCTGCTTCAGAGTAGCGACTTGGGGGACTTGTTTCTTTTTGTTCTACATCAATAGATTTCTGTGATAGCGGATCACCCTTTGAGAATTGTGGTAGGTCTACGTCTTCTTTGCGAGCGCTGGGGTCAGCCAGAAGCCAGCCAGGCACCATCACCTGTGAGCCAGTTAGTGTAAAATCTGGAATGTCTGCAGACTTGATATTTGCGGTGATGCGGGTGTTTTTTAGATTGGCATCGATCATTTGACTTGAGACTGTGCGGGCCCAGATGAGGTCGTAGAGCCTTTTTTGGTCATCTGTTGATCCTGCGTTTTTTTTACTGACGTCAGATGGTCTCACAGCCTCATGAGCTTCTTGAGCGTTTTTGCTTCTTTTTTTGTAGCTACGGAGTTCGTAGAGTTTGGCTCCGTAATTTCCGGTGACTACTTTTTTGATCGTCTGGAGGGCGTCTTTGCTCAGTGTTACAGAGTCCGTACGCATGTAGGTGATGTGACCTGCTTCGTAGAGTTTCTGGGCTGTGCGCATAGTCCGCGATGGAGAAAATCCGAGCCGTGAGCTGGCTGCTTGTTGCAAAGTTGAAGTGGTAAAGGGTGCGTACGGAGATCGTTTCCTGGCTGATTCTTTGATATCTGTAATGTGCCATTTTCCATCCTCCGCTTTACGTCTCACGTGTTCTACTTTTTTCTTGGCTGCTTCGATGATTTGCTCTCTTTTTTTCTTGTCTTTTTCATCAGTATAATCTTGCAAGACGGCTTTGAAGTCGTCTTTGCAGGTAAACGTTAGAACATCGGAGTCTTTGCCTTTGAGGTCAGCTGTGATGACCCAGAAAAGATCTGGAATAAAAGCGCGAATTTCTTTTTCACGGCTAACGAGAATTCGCAGGGCAGGGGATTGTACTCGTCCCGCACTCAGCCCGTAACGGACCTTTTTCCAGATAATACCAGAGAGGTCGTACCCAACAAGTCGGTCGAGGATACGGCGGGCCTCTTGTGCTTTTCGTAAATCTTGGTCAATTTGACCAGGGTGCTTCAAGGCTTCGATTACTGCTGGTTTGGTAATCTCATTAAATGTCACACGGCGCATTTTACTCTTAGGGATTTTTGCTTCACGTAAAAGCTCTGCAATGTGCCAAGCAATTGCTTCCCCTTCACGGTCAGGGTCAGTCGCGAGATAGATCTCATCTGCTTTTTTGCCAAAGGAGATTAGCTCCTTGACGACGGCGTGTTTTTTATCAGAGATTTCATAATGTGGCACAAATCCCCCTTCTATGTCGATAGCGGCTTTGTTTGACTTTGGCAGGTCACGAATGTGTCCAACAGATGATGTGACAGTGTACTCGCTTCCGAGATATTTGCCAATGGTCTTGGTTTTTGTTGGTGACTCTACGATGAGGAGTTTCATGAGAGGGTTTTAATGGTTTGAAGTGTTGTGCGGTTGGAGGATTATTTAAGGCTATACATTCCTCCACCTAGATGCATCACTATACCATCTATTTCCATGATGACAAGTGCTTGTGATACTGTTGCTCCTTTTAGTGTAGTAAGTCTGATTATTTTGTCAATTGATAATCCTGATGAATTATCTTGTAGGACAGTAAAGATCTTGGCATGCTCTGGGTCTTGTGGTGCTGAGACTTGTGATGATTTGTGTTGTTGGGGCATTTTTTCATTTACATTGAGCGTTTGTAATACATCACTTGCTTGGCACATGATTTTCGCCTTACCACTAGCAATGAGTTCGTGTGTGCCGACTGATTCTGGTGCAAATATTGATCCTGGTACGGCGAAGACGTGCTTGTTGCGCTCATGTGCATATTGCGCTGTAATGAGGGTTCCAGAGTCTTTGGCTGCCTCGATGACGAGAGTTGCCTTTGAAAGGGAGGCCATAATAGCATTACGAGCTGGAAATGTTCCTTTGTTTGGGGAAGTACCTGGTGGATAGGTGGAGATCAACGATCCACCTGCAGCTATGATGCTGCGTGCTAGATTGAGGTGGGTCCGTGGAGCAATGGTGGCGTCGTCAATTCCACCCCCGAGGACGGCTATGGTTTTTCCTGCTGATTCATCTATAGTACAGGCTTCTATACTTCCTTTGTGGGCTAGTCCATCAATGCCAAGCGCAAGACCACTAACGATTTGCACACCAGCTTGAGCTAAATCAAAAGCTAGTCGAGAAGCTGCCTGTTGGCCATAGGGAGAAAACTTTCGAGAGCCGACGATTGCTACACTTGGTTGATTGAGGATGTTTGGGTTTCCACGTACATATAGTAATGGAATGTGATCCTCTGTTTCCTTGAGGGTATTTGGAAAATATTTATCAGTGTACATAATTACAGTGATCTGATTTTTGTCCAGGAGCTCTTTTTCTTTTTGGAGAGAAGTGTCACATCTGGCTTGTATTAGTGCATTTGTCAGCTTTTGTGATAGGCCAGAGTGGAGGAGTTGTTTACTAGAAGACTCCCAGGCACTTTGGTACGAGCTAAAGTGTTTGAAAAGCAGGTCGAGTTTTTGAGCGCCAATTCCTGGGACTGTAGAGAGGGCGTGCGCGCTTACATGTTCATTTGTCATCATATTAGCTTTTTTGTAGTCTTTTGATAAACTTTGGATCCTGAGTCGCACTATTTTCTCGTCAATCGCTACACTCCCCACATAACACTCCTTATCGGCAGACTGGTATCATATCGAATTGGATTTTGGAATAGGTGTGGGAGCCTATTTTTGACAACTTTTTGATTGTGTGATAGCCTTGTATGTTATCAGAAATGACATTAGAAAGTGCTTTTCTGTCCACTGCTGAGATTTATTCTCACGATGTGCGTAGTATACCTCCTCCTTACTACAAAGATCAATGCTGGTGGTCAGAATAGCGCTTTTTAATTTACGACAAACTGCAGGGTGTGAGATCAATCACTCATTTTGATCATTTTTGATTTTCTTGAAAATGTTCCAGTTTATTTATGAGGCTAGCAAAGACACTTTCTAATTCGCTTTTTTGCTCATCGGTAAATCTCCCTAAGACAAAATCACTACCACTTATGTGTTTTTTTTGTTCTTGATTGCGACTTTCTATGCCAATGCGAAATCTTGTAAAGTTTTTGGTGCTTAACGTATCGATGATATCAGCAACACCCTTTTGACCAGCTGCTCCACTGTTCGTGGATACCTTGACGTGACCAAATGTGATGTCGAGATCATCGTGAACGATTATGATGTCAGTTTCTGGAGAGAGCTTGTAGAAACGTATGAGCGCTTGTGTGGCTGATCCAGAAGCATTCATATAGTCTTGCGGTTTTGCGAGGATTACTTTGGTGTTGCCTTGAAAATATTGTGCAACAAGGACATTTCCTAGCTTTACTTTAGAGAAGTGCGTATCTTGATTTCGCGCCAAAAGAAAATCGAGGAACATAAAGCCTGCGTTGTGCCTCGTATTGTTGTATTTATGGCCAGGGTTGCCAAGGCCTATAATTAGTAAGGTCTTCATGGTGATTTGATAATCGTTGGTTGCAACAGCATTGGAATTGCTAGAAGGATTCTCATGATATGTATTATTTAGGTGGAAGAGGTTTGTAATCTTTTTCCACAAGTTCTCTCGTGGCTTCTTCATAAGCGTATTTTATTGCAAGGTCTTCACCGAGAATTATGAGGAGTGTTTGCCCTAACTCATTGTTGCTTGATTGCAGTTGTTGGTCAAGTAGTTCTTCATTTGGCTCTTGGATGTTTGTTGTGATATGGCTTACTATTTCGTTGAGGGCGAAAGGCTTCTGTCCAGCTGTAAAGTCTGTTACGACAGACGTTGGTCGCGTATCGCCGCGTGTTTCTATTTCAATATCTCTAAATCCTAGGCCGATGAGAGATTTGCGGATACGATTTGCAATAATGTTTTCTCCACTTGCGTTTTGCAAGATGACCTTTGGTTTTTCTGCCACAATCGCGTCGCGACGAAGCGTTATATTCTCTAGCGTGAAAATTTCCTTTGCGTACTCATTGATTTCATCCCAGTCGCCATTGCGTGGCCATAATCCAACAACGGTACCTACGGGTGTCGTTTTTTTTATGCTTTGGAGTAGGCTGTCTTGTTTCCAGGCATCGACAACAACAGTTGTGATGTTTTGTGTGTCGACTTTTTTTAGTAGTGCATTGAAGGCATGCACTTCGCTTGTTTGTATGTCAGTTTTTAGGTGATTGCCTAAAACAGTGAATAATTCTGACATTCTGAAGGGATTTGTGAGTGTTCCCAGGGAGAGCGTTTTGTTGCGAATTGCTCTCAAGACTTGTTGTTGTCTTTTGGCACGTCCGAAATCACTTTGTGGATCATCGTGCCGCGAGCGTACATATTTGAGCGCTGTTTGCCCGTCTAGTTTTTGAAAGCCTTCGCGAATGACAAAGGGTTCGTAGCTGTATCCTGGTCCTGGATACAGCGGATCATTGATTGCACGAGGGATATCAATGTTTATCCCTCCTAGGGCATCAACTGTTTTTGTGAAACCAGCAAAGTCCATCACAATGTAATAATGCATTGTCTGATCAGTAATTTGCTCAATGGCATCTTTTATCTCATTTGCACCAGTTTTTTGCTCTTGCCCTATACTGTAAAAGGCGTTTAGTCGATTTAGTCCACCATCTGTTTCTACAAGTAGATCACGTGGTAGTGACATAAGGGCTACTCTGTGGGACACCACATCAATGCTTGCGACCATAACTGTGTCAGTCAGGAGAGCGCCTTGTTTTTTGGTGTCTTCTCCAGCAATACCCAGGAGGAGAACATTGATACGACCTTCGGAGAATCCGTTCAATATTGACTCGTCTGCTTTTTTTGTAAATTCAGAAATTGTTGATCTGACCGTTGCTTTGTTTCCTTGAGAAGAGAAAATATTATTCGAAGCTTGTGTAAAGTTATTGAGCATGAAGGTGCCATAGGAAAAAACGCCAATAAAAAAAATCAGCAATGAAAACAGGAAGAATTTTTGTTTGTAGAGTTTCATAAGCAAATGTTTGATTGTATTGTATCAGATTTCTACATAACACCTGCATCTCATCTTATTATATAGAACTTTCGCACTTGGCACACTTCGTCGTTGCTACACCAATATTTTCCAACAACATATGTGAATACCTGCCTACCGGTAGGCAGGTGTTTTATGTAAAATATTAGTGAGTGCCTCGAATTGCACTCAAGTGCGAGAGTCCTAATATAGACGTTTATATCACAAAGATTGATTTACTTTGTGTCGCTAAGGATGATTCTTGCTGTATTTTGCATGACTCTATTTGTCTTGCAGTTGCTGTTTAAACGTGCTAATATTGCTTATACTTAAGTGTAAAAAGCGTTTAATTTATTTGTTGCGCTATCATATACTAGACATAAAAATACCATGGCAAAAAATTCTTCGGCAGAGACAATGGGTGGGTTTGTTGTGGAAGTGGTTAAGATGTTTCTTTTGGCGATTGTTATTATCGTGCCGATTCGCGTGTTTTTGTTTCAACCGTTTATTGTTCGTGGTGCTAGTATGGAGCCAAATTTTCAAGAGAAGCAATATCTTATCATAAATGAGTTTGGTTATAAGAATGTTGAGTTATTTGGAGGTTTGTATACTGTTGAGCCTCGCAAGGCACTTAACCGTGGAGAAATTGTTGTTTTTCGGGCACCATCACAACAAAAGGATTTTTATATCAAGCGGGTTGTGGGTATTCCGGGGGAGTCTGTTCAAGTGAAAGACGGTGTCGTAACGATTTATAGTGAGCAGCAACCAGATGGATATGTTTTGGACGAAAGCGGATATCTGCCGACAGGGAGGCGGACAACAGGAGATGTAAAGCATGATTTGGGAGAAGCGGAGTATTTTGTTCTTGGTGATAATCGCAATGCTAGTAGTGACTCACGTGTTTTTGGGCCTATTAAAAACGTTGATGTGATTGGGCGTGTTCTCTTGCGTGCCTTTCCCTTTACAGATTTAAAAATTTATTAGGTGGACTTGCGTATTTGACACAGTTCTTGGATTTTCTGACCGATTAATTTCGACACTTATACTATGTGCTTATGACAGCGGCAAAAAAAACAACCAAATCTACACCAAAGAAGTCTACGAAAAAACTTTCGAAGGTCGTTTCTGATAAAATAGTGGGAAAAAAAACGGGGATTGTTAAGGAGCCAATTATGTTACAGTCTGTGCGTGGTATGCGAGATATCTTACCAGGAGAGCAGTCATACTGGCAGCAGGCTCGAAATGTTTTGAAGCATGAAGCTGAGGAGTATGGATTTGGCCGTGTTGATGTACCTATCATTGAATTTGAAAACTTATATCGTCAACCTATTGGTGAGCAGACAGAAATGGTTGAACGGGAGTTCTATAGTTTTAAAACACGTGGTCGTGATAATGTTGTTTTGCGACCGGATTTTACTCCAGCAGTTGCTCGGACGTACCTTCAGCACAGTATGAACATGCTCTCACAACCGATCAAGTTATTTTCTATGGGGCCGTCATATAGGTATGATCGCCCAGCGGAGGGCCGTTATCGTGAGTTTCACCAGGCAAACTACGACATTTTTGGTGAGCATGATCCTGTTTTGGACGCGCAGGTTATCCAGATTGCTTACAGAGTTTTGCAGAAATTGGGAATAAAAAATGTTCAGTTCCAGGTAAATTCAATTGGTACCCGCGAATCGCGTGAACAGTACAGTGACCTTTTGAAGAGCTATTTTCTTTCAAAAAAGAACAAATTGCCAAGTAAATATCGTGATATTATTGAAACCGATCCACTGCGAATTTTTGACGCTACTGATGATAAAACAGTACAGGTTTGTGCAGGTGCGCCACAGGCAATCGATCATCTTGATAAAGAGTCACGAGAGCATTTCAAAAATCTTTTAGAATATTTGGATGAGCTTGATCTGCCATACATGATCAATCCTATGCTTAATCGCGGGATGGAGTATTATACGCGAACGGTTTTTGAAATCTTTGCAACCGATGAAAAAGGGATGAAACATGCTCTGGGTGGAGGTGGTCGCTACGATGATCTGATAGAGAGCTTTGGTGGTGAACCCACGCCAGCTATTGGGTTTGCTTTTGGTATTGACCGTCTCGTCTTGGAGATGAAGCGTTTGAAAACTAAATCGTACAAGCCACCGCGACCTCGTGTGTATTTGGCACAGTTAGGGGATTTGGCAAAAAAGAAAAGTCTCCGCATATTTGCAGATATTGAAAACGCTGGAATCTTGGTAGCTGAGAGCTTTGGTCGTGGAAATCTGAAAGAGCAGATGGAGCAAGCGGTCAAGATGGGCGTGGAAGTGACCCTTATCGTTGGTCAAAAGGAAGCGCTTGATAGTACCGTGATTGTAAAAAACATGCACACTGGGACACAAGAAACGATTCCACGTGAAAAGGTGATTGAGGCTGTGAAAAATGCAATGAAGCAATCGATCGTTGTCAAAAAAACGAAACCTAAACCAAAGGCTCAGCAATCTAAAAAATAGACATCAGTTTATGGAAGGTGAAAAAGAATGTATTTTTTGTAAAATTGTTGCTGGGGAAATTTCTACTACGCTCTTGTACGAAGGTGAAAACGTGATTGCTTTTGATGATATTAACCCGCAAGCTCCGGTGCATACACTGATCATTCCACGGACACACATTGCTTCGATGAATGACGTGGGAGATTCTACTGATAATCTGGTGGGACGGATGTTTCACATTGCCAGAGATATCGCCAAGCAAAAGGGAATAGATCAAACAGGATATCAACTCCTCATCCGAACAGGACGCGACGGGGGACAAGAAGTAGATCACATCCATCTCCACCTTACAGGTGGAAAAGAGTTGGGAACGAATATTGGCTAGACGTAAACTCGGTTTACATAGTGACCACTAATCAAATTAATCCTTTTCCACCCACTGGCAGAAAAGGGATTTTTTGTATGACAAAAGAGGGGTGTTTAGAAATTTTTTTGCTTTGATTGACATTAACGCGAACATCAAGTACTATTCCCACGTGACATCATTCCTATATAAACATTTTCGTGGAGGTTTAAAATGGATACTATTGAACAAGTGGCGCATTGGATTGCTATGGTAATTGGGTTTCTTGCGGTTTGGTTCGTGATTGGTGAATTGATCATGAATTACTATATGCCTCAAGTAGACTGGCCAACCACTTTGGGATCTGGGATTGTGGACGAGAAACTACACGGCTGGGGAATTTTTAGTTCTTTTATCCTGACAGTGTTACTCTATGGGGGATTAATGTACTTTTCAAGTCAATAAAAGTAGGACGTAAAATATGCCGTACATGAAACCATGGACGGTTTTCATTTTGCCTGAATAGGTATGCTAATTGAATTTTGCATTGATGCTATGAGATAGTCTTTTTTATAAAAATTTCAGAAAACTAAGTATTGGGACTACGAGCTCTATTATCCTACTACAAAGATTTATGTATTGAGCAATGGAGTATATATATTGACTCTAGAAACTCCAAGTGCTATCCTTCAACTGTTCTCCCTAAATGTGTGAGAGTGAAATGTTAGAGTCATCGAAGCAAGTAATTGTACATCTAGTTAGTGCGTTGCGTTTAACTACACAGAAATCGTTTTCAAAGCAGAAATACTACGATTTGTTAAAAAACAATTCTCTCTTTTTCTTTGGGCATGATTACTATGGGCATTTTCCCGTAAACACTAATCAAATCTTGAAGAATGCATTGGAAGCGAATGAATTGAGACTCAATGATGAGGGATGTATACAAATTACATCAAAAGGCGGTGTGGTACTTACTTTTCTTTTGATATATACGCTACAGCCGTATCTTGAGAAGAGTACATGCAGTACAAGGAAAAGAAACTTACTCAAAGCAGAAATAGCAGAAGTTACGTCTTTGGCACAAAGTCTAAAAAGTGCGTAGTTCAGTTTTGGAAATGAAGGCCCACAATCGAATGATTGTGGGCGCATTTTTTTCAATAATGATTTCTTGTAATGAACTGATAGACTTCTTCATATATTCTTGTTTATATATAAGTTCGTAAAACCAGGTATGGGGGCGGTGCTATCTCTATATGTAGTATGTATGTTTGCAATTATTCTGTCTTTGGTATATAATAATCTTCACGTAAGGGTATTGACATATTCTTTAAATATTATCTATAAATTAGAAAGGGGTGTTTGCTGCATGGTTTATGTATACAAGAAAAATGAGCGTGAATCTGCTGACGGCATGATTAAACGCTTCACGCGACGCGTCCAGCAAAGTGGTGTTCTTATGGGTGTTCGTCGCAATCGATTTAACACAAAGGGTAAGAACCGTGGCGCTCGTCGTGAAGAAGCGATTTACAAATCTCGCATTCGTACAAAAATCGATCGACTAAAAAAAATTGGTCATTTCGATGATGATGCTCTCAAAGAGCTCAAGAGAAAAATGCGCCAGGATCGATAGCAAAACTTCGCAAACCTTATTTCTCAAGGTTTGCGTGTTTTGTTTATGATAGAAATCTCCATAATATATTTACTACATTTATGTTACGCAAAGAAATTTTAGAGGACTTAAAAACTGCAATGAAGGCTGGGGAAACACAGACTCGTGACACGCTACGTATGCTTGATAGCATGATCAAAAATGAAGAGATCGCAATAGGGAAACGTGAGGATGGATTAGCTGATGAAGGTGTTATCGGATTGGTTAAGCGCGCTATTAAGCAGCGCAAAGATTCTGCGGCGCAATACAAAGATGCTGGTCGTGATGAGCTAGCCAAGCAAGAAGAAGTAGAAATAAAAGTGATTGAAAAATATCTCCCAGCACAAATGACTGATGATGAGTTACGGGATGTGCTCGTAGGTGTGGTGGCGGACTCAGGTGCTAGTGATCCTAGCGATATAGGTCAAGTCATGGGCAAGGCGATGGGTGTTGTAGGAGACGGTGCTGACGGGGGTCGTGTTAAGCAAATGATTGTAGAGATTTTGACTGTCAAATAGTGCATGCTTCATTTAATGAAGCTACACTTTTTAAACTTCCTTTTGATGTTTCGATATTATGAGAATAATTTGTGAATATTCTGATCATGAAGGCGTTGGTTTTAATCCACACACTATTGAAAAGATTGTTGCGGAGACGATACTTTTTTCACGATATAAAAAAAACCTTGTAGGGAAAGAAATTACTATAAGTGTTGCAACCATATCCAAACAGGAGATGTGTCGCGTGAATGCAACCTATCGTGATAAAGATGCGGTAACTGATGTTATTTCTGTGGGTGAGTATAGTGATACATTGGCAATCGAAGAAGTATCGGAGGTGTCGTTATTTCTTGGGGAGGTCTTAGTTTGTTGGGATTTTATACAAAAATCTGCTACAATACACAACGTTGAAGCTGATTACGAATTTGGGTATGTGCTTTCTCATGGAGTTTTGCATCTTTTGGGATATGCGCATGGTGAAGAGATGTTTGCTTTGCAACATCGCATTAGCACTGATTTTTCACCGTCTTTGCGTTAGACAATTGAAAGTTAGCATAATAGAATTCCATGAAGAATCGCTCCGTAGTATATAGCGTCCAGGCTGCTGGGAGAGGACTTGTCTACGCCTACATGCATGAAAAAAATTTCCGTAGGGAGGTTTACGGCGTCTTTCTTGCACTATCAGCTTTGATTTTTTTGGGAGCAAGCATTTTTGATTATGTGATTGTGTGTTTGGTGATTTCTACCGTTTTGATCGCGGAAATGATCAACACTGCTCTTGAGCGAGCAGTGGACATAATCAAGCCTCATAAGCACCCATATGCGAGAGTTATCAAGGACTTGAGCGCAGGATTTGTTCTGTTAAGTGTCGTTTTTGCAGTTATCATAGGACTGATGATCTATGTGCCGTTGCTCCTTGATACGATTGATACTTTAATATAATAGATAGAGCTTTCGCGTTTTGTGTCCTCATTCATATCTTCAAGGGGCAGTTCTAGCCCCTGAGATTGCACATCAAGCTTTTTCGATCTTTTCTGTATTTTTGAATTCTGTCGCTCGTCTTTTTGCCCCATTTATAAATATACTTTTTGTAAATATTAGCCTGTGCCTTGATCCGCCAGCTGGTAAAGTGCGAAAGTTCTATTGATTCTTTATAGCTGTGGTTTGCACAAAGAAAAATCACGTAGACCATCATTTGTATCTATGAAACAACAAATCATAACTAGCTTTGATGTCGGTAGCTCCCTTACACGGTGCGTTATCGCCAAGCGTGCGCAAGTCGATGATGCTGTGCACATTCTTGGTGTTGGTGTCGTTTCTTCTGAAGGGATGCGCCGTGGTTGTGTAGTGGATATTGCAGATGCTGCCAATGCGATTGCCGCAGCTGCCAATGCTGCCGAAGAGATGAGTGGGGAGCGTATTAGTGATGCTGTCGTCAGTGTGAGCGGTGTTGGAATTAGTATTGAGAACGTACGGGGTGTTATCGCTGTTGGTAAAGCAGACGGCGAAGTAACGGATGATGATATTACTCGTGTAATTGCATCAGCTCAGTCTGTTGCGGTTCCTGCAAATAAGGAGATCATTCATATTATTCCGCATTTTTATCGGTTGGATGATCAAAAAAATATCAAAGATCCTATCGGTTTGCGAGGTGTGCGCTTGGAAGTGGAAGCTGTGGTGATCAGCGCACCCAAAAATAGCGTAGCAAATCTGAGTAGTGCTATGGAGCGAGCTGATGTAGTCGCTACTGATTATGTAGTTGAATCCCTTGCTGCTGCACAAGCAGTCCTCACCAAAAAACAAAAGGAATTAGGTGTAGCTCTTGTAAATTTAGGTGCAAGCACGACATCGATTGCTGTATATGAAGAGGGTGAGATTATTCACACTGCGGTGATTCCTGTTGGCGCTGACTTTATCACTCATGATTTGGCTATTGGTTTACGAACATCGATCGATGTTGCGGAAAAAGTAAAAATTGCCTATGGAAGCGCACTTTATGGAGACATCAAACGCACTGATGAAATTAACCTCCATGAAATTGATGATCATGAAGATGGTAGTGTGCGGCATGATCATGTTATAGAGATTGTTGTAGCCCGTTTAGAGGAGGTTTTTGACCTTGTGCGTAGTGAATTAGTAGAAATTGAAAAAGACCAGCTACTGCCTGCCGGTGTTGTCTTGACTGGTGGTGGGGCAAATTTGGTGCACGTCGTTGATTTTTCCAAAGATATACTTCAGCTACCTGTGCAAATAGGTTATGCTGATGGTCTGTTGGGTATGATGGATCATGTAGATGATCCGTCGCTGGCTACAGCCGTAGGACTTATCATGTGGCAAGATCATTATGGTGACGAACACGACGATGGCGGTAGCAATTTGATCGATAAAACACAGTCTATTGTTCGCTCACTCTTTGGTAGTGTTCGCGATTTTATAGGCCGATTTCTACCATAAATAACATCCCGTGAAGGTTTTTGGTTGTGTGAAGAGTAGCTTATATCGTCTCTCATTCACTATTGTACATGGGGCAGATCCCCAGGTAAGACCCGTCACTCGTCCCGTCATTCGCGAGTCCTGTCGCTCGCGAGCGACGGGACGAGCGACAGGATAAGCACACACACTGACGGCTGCAACACTGGTCAAAAAAAAAGTTCATGTGTCCAGACACACTACACATTTTTGCCCACTGTCTTTCGCCTAAGAGCGCACTTAATGCAAAGGTCGTTCGTTGGAAATGGTATTATTTACTGCTTAATTGACATAAGTCTTTAGAACGTGGTAGACTTAGTTACTATAGAAATTTTCTGATTATGGCTGTAAAAGCGTGGAGAGTGAGACTATTCATAACTAGATTAACGTGGAGACATGGGTGAGATCAAAACAGACGTCGAGACATTTGCACGCATAAAGGTTGTTGGTGTTGGTGGTGCAGGAAACAATGCTATATCACGCATGATTGATTCCAATATGAAAGGTGTTGAGTTTGTTGCTGTAAATACTGATGCGCAGGCCTTGCATCATTCTCGGGCAGCAGAAAAAGTTCATATTGGTAAGACGCTTACGAAAGGACTTGGTGCCGGTATGAATCCTGAAGTGGGAAGACAAGCGGCAGAAGAAAGTCGTGAAGAAATTCAAGCGGTCCTGAAAGGGTCTGATATGGTTTTTGTGACTGCGGGAATGGGTGGCGGCACAGGAACTGGCGCTGGTCCTATAGTGGCAGAGGTAGCCCGAGAGCTTGGGGCACTTACTGTTGGTGTTGTCACACGACCTTTTTCTTTCGAAGGCTCACAAAGGCGCACTTTGGCTGATGAAGGACTGAGTGCTTTGAAAGAGCGTGTTGATACCATTATCACAATTCCCAACGATCGCTTACTTTCCATCATTGATCGTAAAACAAGCTTGATTAATGCTTTTAAAATTGTAGATGATGTACTGCGGCAAGGGGTGCAAGGTATTGCGGATCTCATCACCAAGCCTGGAATTGTCAATGTTGACTTTGCGGATGTGCGATCGATTATGTCAAACAGTGGGAGTGCGCTTATGGGTATCGGTATAGCTTCTGGTGATAATCGAGCTGAAGAAGCTGCTAAAGCTGCTGTTAATAGTCCTCTTCTGGACCTTTCGATCGATGGTGCACATGGAGTACTGTTTAATGTTACCGGAGGGAATGATCTGAGTATGCTTGAGATCAATGAAGCAGCCAACATCATCACAGAATCTATCGACCCTGAGGCGCGAGTAATTTTTGGTGCGGTGACAGATGATCAGATTGGAAAAGGTGAAATCCAAATTACTGTGGTAGCTACAGGTTTTGATGTCGGTAATACTGCTATTAGCGCAGAGGATATCTTGTCGCGTACTCCAACAAAAGACGATGACCAGACAGTACAGGAAAAAACGATTTCTGTCCCGGAGATTACTGCCAACCCTGAGAAAACAGAGAAAAAAGTATCTGAGGTAACTTATGAAAGTATTTCTGAAAGTGATGACCTCTCTCTAACACAGCCAGATACGCCAGATTCTGATAACACCTTTTCTCGGAAGCCACTCGAACCTAAGATGATCATAGAAGAGCCCGTTGAGCAACCGCGTGCATTGATAACTCCAAAAAAAGAGAAGATGAAAGCTTTGTTGGAAGATGGAGATGATCAGTTTGAAATTCCAGCGTTTATCCGCAAGAAAATGAAGAAAAAAGACTAATACCATTGGGTAATGATTGTATTTAGCACAAACAAAAAACACCCGTGATTGGGTGTTTTTCTATAAGGTACGGAAGGTGTATTTTTGTATTTATCTCAGAGCAAGATTACTGAAATGATGATACGCGAGCTGCGTATTTTGCAAGGTTTGCACGTTGGGCCTCTGAAAGGTCTTGGGCGCGCTGAATTGCTGTTGCAATTGACTCATTGTCGAAACTGAGCTCTGTGCCAGGATGAACAGCTACCTGTGTCGCTTGTCTCCTGAGGTGATCCTCGATGAAGACTCTTTGCGCTGCATCGAGATAATCAATGCTATTTTCTGTGATATACTCTGATGTTGCGCGACGAGCGAGATGGGTCAAACCGTCTCCGCTACCCGCTGATACGACAATTGCACCTTCTTGTTTCATCGCCTTTTGCTCCATGACTTGCTCCTCAACTACTATTGGCTCTGCTTGCTCCAGTTGCGTCTCAGTCGTCTCTGCGAGCTCTTGGGCGATCTCCGTTGCTTCGTCTAATCCACCACCAGAACCAGTCAATTCTGAGTCATCACCTAGGACCACGTCTGTAACGTCTTGGTCTAGGATCAGTTCGTCAGCATTTTCTGCATTTGCAGCTAGGGATTGTGCATCGTTTTGATCACTTGTGTACTGGACGTTTTCTGTTCGCTTTGAATAAGAATATACGGCAAACAGAAGAAAGAGAACAAGAGCAATACTCAGGAGGATGCGTGCATTATCTTGTAACCATGCGAAAAAACCACGATGTGTTTGGGCCATTTTGTTGTCACCTTCCTTTCTAGTTTTACGAGATAAAATAGTTATACTATAGTAACATGAAAGTAACATGAAGTTCCTTACGAATAACAGGTTTTATCACCGCATGAATTGTTAAGTTGCTTTCGTTGAAGCCCTCACGTCTGTTGCCAGACGCTCGGTTACCTTTTATAGTATAAGTCAGCTATAGAAAGGTCAATATCGACAAATCATTGTTTTTTTGTTCTAATAGGATTGTCAGGCTTATATTCAAGAAATATGCTTTTATTTTTTAAATTGAATTATGGAGTGGACACTATTTGTTATTGCTTTAGTTTTTTTTCTGGCAGGAATTGTTGGACTCTTTTTGCCAATTATACCCAGCTTACCTTTGGTGTGGGTTGGCATTCTCGGATATGGCTTTTTTACAGGATTTGAAAAGGTGACGGCGGACATTGTGCTCACCACTGGGGTGATTGCACTAGTGGGTACGATCATTGATTTTGTGGCGGGGGCTATGGGGGCCAAAGCGTATGGTTCGACCTGGCGTGGTATGGCAGGCGCTCTCGTCGGGGGGCTAATTGGCCTTATCTTTCTGAGCGTGATCGGTCTTATCATTGGTAGCGCAATAGGGGCATTTGGCGCTGAATACCTCATGCACAGAGATCGAGAGCGAGCCATGAAAGCCATGTGGGGAACCATGATTGGTTTTGTTTTGGGGCTTATTGTAAAAATTGCCGCCACAGTATGGATGATCGTGCTTTTTTTTCGCGCAGTTTTTTAATAAGCGTATGACTTACATACATGGCACATTTCTTCGTTAAAATCTACGTTTTTTACTCACCATTGGTACACTATGGTTCTTAAAAAGTCTCGATTTTGCCTCGAACTGCACTCAAGTGCTTAAGCCCTAAGACCGTATAGAGCTTGGGATCATTTATATATTTAATCAGAACAATGCCTGAATTACCAGAAGTTGAGAGTTTACGCTTGAGTCTTTTGAGGCCTCTTATTGGTCGCGTCATTCAAGACGTAAAAGTATTAAAACCCAAGCTTGTATCAAGTTCTGGTACAGTGCGCATCCCGGATGATCAGAAGGTGAAAGAATTTGAGTCGGTACTCATTGGTGAGAAGATTCTGGGTGTAGAGCGTATCGCTAAAAATCTGATCATCTCGCTTTCACGTGGAAAAATGCTTCTCATTCACCTCAAGATGACAGGGCAGTTGGTGTATCAGGATAAGAAAAAAAGAGTATACGGTGGTCATCCCTACGACGATGCTCGTATGACCTTACCACATAAGCACTCACATATTATCTTTACTCTGGACAAGGGAAGTCTTTTTTATAATGATATTCGGATGTTTGGGTATGTGCTGTATTTCCCGAGCAGGGAAGAACTGCTTGATCATAAGGGTCTGAAGGGTCTTGGTGTTGATCCGACAAGCAAGGATTTTGCGTTTGAGGGATTTTACGCTGGTATGAAGAAAAAAAAGAAGAATATCAAATCGGTTTTTCTCGAGCAAAGTGTTGTGATGGGTTTGGGAAATATCTACGCAGATGAAGTCTGCTTTGCAGCAGGTGTACGACCCACACGTAGGACCAATACAATTACGAAGGTTGAGTACAAAAAACTCTACGATGCAATAAAGATAATCATCCCGCGTGCAATTGCGATGGGTGGTTCATCTCTAGCGAACTACATCCAAGCGGATGGATCACGCGGTACATACGGACAGGAGCACAAAGTCTACGGAAGAGGTGGAAAGCAATGCTTCCAGTGTAAAAAAGATCTGAAAGGTAAGGTAGTGGCTGGTAGAACAACGGTGTACTGCTCGGTGTGTCAGAGATAAATAAATAACCCTTTTTGCCATTTAAACAATTAGAGTTTAGCGTGTATTTTTGTTTGACAAATATAATATTTTATAGTACAGTCTATATATCTTTCGGAATAGGAGTGAGATGCTATGAGTGGTGCTGATAGATTATTTCGTTTGAATTATGTTCGGATAGTATATTAGAAGCATCCTACACGGATGTCGCGCACGAGGTGTACGAAGCTTGTCCTGAGGAATTCAAAGATGAGAAAAATCCTTGGACTGAGTACGCATTTAGAATACACTATGACATAATTGATTTGACGGGCGAAAGCTTGCGATGGAAGTCAAACGATCAAGAAGTTCGCGAAAGTCAAATAGAACACTTCGAATATATTGCAGGTATTTATGATAGTGAAAGGCACTGGATATTGGCTTGGATGCTTAGCGAAATGTTGTTGGATGTACCCGAAGATTAATCACGTCAATTTAGGCGAAATCACATGGCTGGACTCGGTTAATATTACCGAGTACCAGCCTTATTTATTATCAAGACTTTTACTGTATGAAACTCTGCTACTTGGAAGCTCGGCTTCCAAGTAGTGTTTTGCGTAGGTGAGAGAAATGAGATCGCCTAGTGGGTTGCTGTATGAAATGCCGCTTACTTGCCATAGTTTTGGGTACATGGAGATTTTGGTGAAACCTGAGAGGGTGTTTATGTGATATAATATTAATATTAATAGTAATAGTATGGAAAAAAAGAAAGTTGCTCATTGGTACAATGCCTTCACATTATGGTTGACGGCGGGATTTGCAATTCCTTTTATCGTTGGGGTTATAACAGGCATCCCAGCTGCGTTGGTATTGGGTGCTGAAAGTGCTGTCGCAAGTATGATTGTTGCGTTTGCGTCAACGTTAGCTATTTGGCCAGGAACGATGTACGCCTCTAAATTCCTTCGGAAAAAATATGTCATCGATGAGCCAGATCAGATCATCAAGATTGCAATGATCATCTTTATCGTTTTAGCTGTGATTGGTCTCGCGTTCTCATTGACTTCAGGGGCGATAAGTGTCTTTTTGGTAAATCTGCCTTTCCGCATCATTAGTGCAGTCTTGTTGTATTTTGCTGCAAAGAAATATCTTGTGAATAATGTAACTGGATAGTTACACTCATAACCCTAGCTCATACTATGAATTGGTCAGTGACGCTGTCATCGGAAAAACAAGTGAAACGTCTATGGAAGGCTTACTTTGTTATGTTGCCTGTTTTTATGATGTTTACTTCCATTTTTGAGTTACAAGCCATGACAAGATCATGGCGAGAGACTTTTGAAATGTTGGGAGTGACTCTTGTGATATTTCATATTTGCTTTGCTATCATTTTTTTGGTTTATAAGCTAAAGAAAGATATGGTTTTTATGTATGCAATTTATCCAGAAGGGATTAAAATGTCACTAGCTGAAGCTTCACGGTTAGTTGTTTGGCAAGATTTGGATGGATTTTATAGGGAAGGTGATACTGATTTTTCTCATCTGTCACTGCGTAATCAAAAGCGCAACGAGAATCTGCAAAATTTATTCAATCGTGTCAGTTTTAATGGCATAGCAGAGTATAGATTTAGGAGAAAGCCACGGACTTCACTTGAGTCATTAAGTCCGAAGGTGTTTATCGTTTATGTTAAAGATGAAGATGTATTGATTTTTGAAGAAAAAGTGAGTATATTTATACAGAAAATACAATGTCCAACACCAGCGGATCGGGTCATCAAATGGTAAATTAGATCATAATACTGTTTATGCAAAAAAGACCAACACATGTTATATCGGATATTGATGGATGTATCATGCACTCACAACAGAACATTACTGATATTAGTGTTTTACGACACTATATTCATGAGAAAAAATTGAAATTCTCTTTGTGTACAGGTCGTCCACAACCATTCGTGGATTCTATTGTTATGCTGTTAAATTTAGAAAATTCTGAGATGATGCATATCTGAGAGAATGGTGTTGTTTTTTACGATGCTAAGCAGGGGTTGATGCATCAAGAGGTGCATTCAGAGCTCGGTAGTCTGGAGGAATTTTCCATCGTTCGCAATAAGTATATTGCCCGTCTTAAGAAATTGAGAGAGGTTAACAATATAGAATTAAAGCTCGTACCAATTAGCGTCCAACCTCCAAGTGGAGTGTTGATGCAAGAGTGTTTTGATGCAGTGCGTGGTGCATTATTACAAGAGGATGTTATCTTTATCAATCATGGGAATTGTGTTGAAGTGATACCAAAAGGTATTACGAAAGATAAAGGTATAAAGTTCATAGCTGAGCGTTCAAACGTTGACTTATCAGACATTCTTTACATTGGTGATGGTATCAATGATATTGAAGCGATGAATGCAGTAGGGTACGTCGCATGTCCTCACAACGCAACGCAGGAGATTAAAGCGATTGTGAAAGGGAAAAATGGCTATATTTCTCAGCATAACTATGCTAGCGGAATGATTGAAATTCTGGGACATTATTTTGGTTGATTGGGGTAGGTGTTTATTGACGTAAAAAGATGTTTGGAGTGTTCTGCAATCGAAGAGGAAGATTGGTTTTTTTAATGCAACTGGGTTGCATTAAAAATGAATCTTTGCTACAGTATGTTTAATGTAGCGATGTAAAAAAAATAACAAAGTGCTATGTCTACACGAATGACCGTGTTGCGTCGTGCAATCCTTGATCATCTTGCGCGGCACGATGGACCGTTATCAGTTCCTGCATTGCAGGAAGTGCTTTTGGGAGATGGACTTACTCCAAATAAGACGTCACTGTATAGGCAATTAGAGAGTTTGCACTCAGGAGGTGAGGTTCAGGAGGTTCTTCTGGATAACTCTGGTGTGTACTATGAGGTAAGTGCATCACATCATCACCACGCATTGTGCAAGCTTTGTGCTACTGCTATTTGTATCGCTCATGCTGTGGCGGAAAAGGGTGTGAAGCATTTAGAGGGGATTGCTCGCAAAAGTGGCTTTGCTGCGACTGATCATCATATGGTCCTTTATGGAATATGCAAGTCGTGTCAGGCTAAATAATACTGTAATAATTTAAAAGCATTAAGATTTGAATATGAAAAATACTAGGCAAAAAATATGTGGTATGATGGCTGCTATGGTCATTCTCGCAGGATGTGCACAACAAACTGATCAGGGTGATCCTGTCGTTTCTGATGTGTCAGGAACCACAGAGAATTCAGACAAAGTCACAGTTGTAACAAGTTTTTATCCACTTGCGTATATAGCTGGGCGCATTGGTGGCGAGAAAATAAATGTGGTAAATATTACAGGTGCCACTGATCCTCACGACTATGACCTCAGTCCGCGCGATATTGCTACGCTTCAAGGAGCTGATCTGGTTATCCTCAATGGAGCAGGATTTGAGCCGTGGGGTGAGGATATCGAGGCTCAGTTGAAGCAGAATAATGTCCCAGTAGTAACTGTGACACAAGGTATGGTACTTGTAGAGTCAGATGAGAACACTCATGGTGATGAGGAACATGAAGAACACAAAGAACATGAAGAAGATCACGAGGATGGTGAGAAACATGAAGAGCATGGAGAGCATGAAGAGCATGGTCATGGAGGCGTTGATCCCCATGTGTGGGTAGATCCCGTTCGTATGCAAGAGATTACTTCTATCGTCGCTGATGCAATCGTAGATGTCAGTCCAGAGAATGCTGATGTATACCAAGAAAGAGCGGATATCGTGACTGCTGATTTTGTAGCCTTGGACAAATTGTACACTGATGGACTTGCACAGTGTGATCGGCGTGAGGTTATTGTATCGCATGATGCTTTTGGCTACTTGGCTGATCGCTACGATTTCACAGCGCACGCGATCGCAGGACTTTCTACTTTGGATGAGCCGTCTGCGCAGACTCTGGCCGCTTTAAAAGATGAGGCAGCTGAGGGTGTGACGCATATCCTCATGGAGGAAAATTCTGCTGGACGTTTTGCAAGTACCTTGGCTACAGAGACAGGTCTCACACTTCTGCAAATTGATCCGCTGGCATCGTCAGCATCTCAAGATAATGGAGATTTTTTGAGTCGTGCGACGGGTAATTTCACTGTCCTAGAGGAAGCTCTTGGATGTTCCACCTCTTAGAATAAATGAGCAAGAAAAAATTATCACAAAATCCTATTTTGAAAGCGAGCGATATCACTGTCCGCTTTGGTGCAGAAGCAGTGCTTGAGGGTGTATCATTTCAGGTTGAGCGTGGAGAGTTTATTGGTCTTATCGGACCAAATGGTTCTGGGAAATCAACCTTGTTGAAGGTATTACTTGGGCTTATGCCGCCGAGTGAGGGTTCTTTTGCATTCACATCCAAAGTGATATTTCGCTATGTGCCGCAACAATATGTCCTACCAGCAAATGTCCCTCTCTCTGTGCAGGAGGTTATTCAGATGGGATCCCGTTTATCTGTGCAGGTAAAGGATATTGTGGAAATCCTCGCCAAGGTTGGTATGGCTGAAGAGAAGGCATTCCAAAACTTCCACGATCTTTCTGGGGGGCAGAAACAGCGTGTGATCATCGCTCGCGCACTCATTGACAGGCCTGATATGATTTTTTTTGACGAACCGCTTTCTGGTGTTGATCAGGCTACAAAGATGCATATCTATAAATTATTGAAGGCTCTCAACACTGATGGGATGACGATCTTTTTTGTCTCGCATGATATTGATCACGTCATCGATACATGTGATCGCGTGCTTTGCTTGGATCGGACGCTGCATCGTGGTTGTCATCCGCAGGCTTTTTCTGAGGGTCAACGTAATAGGAAGGTTGATACCGAGGTTGATGCTGTTTGTTTGGTCGATGATTTGCCAAAGAAAACGCATAAAAAGCCGATGCACCATCACCACTAATACATTGCTATGCTAGAGATTTTTTCATATGACTTTATCGTGCGAGCGATGGTAGCAGGGATTGTCACGGCGATTACTGCAGCTATCGTTGGTAACTTTATCGTGGCAGCGCGCAAAGCAATTATCAGTGACATGTTAGCGCACGCTGCTCTCGCTGGTGTAGGAATAGGAATGTTTCTTGGTTTTTCACCAAGTCTTTTTGCTGGAATTGTGACGATTGTGGCTAGTATATTCTTGTGGCGCCTGACAAAACAAGGGCAGCTTGCGCCTGACGCAGTGTCGATGTTGTTGCTTACTGGCGGGCTAGCAATCGCACTTCTTTTTTCACACATCTCCAAAGACTCGGCAGTTTCTTTTGAGTCATTTTTGTTTGGATCTATTTTGACGATTACGACGAACGAGCTTATTTATTTCACTTTGGCCTGCGCAATTCTCATTGCAATCTTTGTGTACTTGTGGAGACCATTTCTAGCTACGGTTTTTGATCCAGAGTTTGCACGTGTGCAGACGAGATTTGCTGCACTTTACGAGATCATACTCTTGGTGAGTACTGCTGTTTTGGTTGCGGTGTCACTGAAGGTTATCGGAGGATTACTAGTTGGAGCATTACTCGTCATTCCTGTGCTTGCAGCTCAAAACCTCTCGAGAAGCTTTCGATCCAACGTTGTGATCAGTATTTGCTGTGGCATAACAGGCATCGTCGCTGGAGTGATGTCATCATTTTATTTCGACATCCCGTCAAGTAGCGGCATTGTCTTATCGCTGATCATGATTTTTGCGATTACATACACTATGAGAAAAATGTTGCGGTAAGCTCACGAAGATCAACATACTAAGATTAGAATTTGTTGCTATGGCGTTCCTATATACTTAAAAGCGTACCCTTAACTGGATACGCTTTTTCAATGGGTGACCATGATTTATGGTGCTAGACTCAGAGTCTTTCAAAAAACATATGGCCCCAGACAAGCCCTTAGTGATGCGG
>Ga0209187_1000705_pt1 | contig 50902 bp, 51 predicted proteins | sample BantaG_FD_187430 | JGI IMG/M metagenome (GOLD analysis project Ga0209187, IMG submission 187430) | Marine algal microbial communities from Bantry Bay, Ireland - BantryBay_4 metaG (SPAdes) (version 2) | ecosystem: Host-associated > Algae > Red algae > Unclassified | place: Bantry Bay, Ireland...
AATTTTCAAAAGGGTCAATTATTGTTTTCATGATCTGTACTGTTACCAAAATTAGAGAATTCTTATGGTAACACCACTTATGACCTATACAGTGGGTGTTCGGTAACATTATTTATGAGCTATAACGCTCACTATATAATCTTCAGAAAAATATGGTATAATTATATAAAATAAAGTACTCACATGAAACAGAAACTATTTTCCTATAACGTCGTCACGTTCCTGGCTTTTGCATTTGTGCTTATTGCTTCGATGAGTGTTTTCTCAAACGCTCAAGACTCTGAGAAACAAAATATTTTCGATGACGCTGATGGTGATGGTTTGAGTAACGGCGAGGAGAAGTCTTTTGGCACAGACCCAAATAACGCTGACACAGACAATGATAGCTATTCAGATGGTGTAGAAGTACTCTCAGGCTATGATCCGCTAGTACCTGCGCCAAACGATCGTTTAATTATTGAGAATGAAGATCCAGAATCTGCTGAACTAGAAGGTCGAGGCGGAGTCGAAGCTGACCTGACGACACAGTTTTCCGGTGTGATCCAAGAGTATGTTTCATCGGCAAATCAGGGTGGTGAAGAATTCCTCGATCAAGAAATGCTCGACGCTGAAATAGCGGCCTTTATGGGTGAAAAAATTGACGCAATTAACATCCCCGAGATTGACCAATCTCGTATAAACATAAAGCAGCAAGATTATGATAACCTCAACGAACAAGAGCGGGAGCAGAGGATTACCACAGACACGCTCAATTACGCCACAGCCTTTATCTTTATTTTTGAGAATGGTTTTCCAGAAAGCTTCTTCGAAGATGATGATCAGTTACTAGAGGAGGTTTACGAAAAAGCTGCGTCCATCGCATCCGGAGCGTCGAGTAAACACTACTTCCGAGAAATTAACGAAGATGTGGCTACTGTTACCGAACAATTATACGACTTAGCTACCCCAGAATCGATGCTTGACTTACATGTTGAAATGATCCAAACACTTACCTATATTGATCAGTCAACTAGTAACCTGTCTGAGATTTCAGTGCATGATGAGAGCCTTTCCTTCTTCGTTGATCTCCTCACATTACAAGAAGCAATTGATTCACTCCAAGTTATGAGTAACAAATGGGCCCAGAGGCTCGGACAACAGGGGATAACACTTGAGGATCTTGGTATTGAGTCAGAACTTCAAGACGAAACTACTCAAGATGAAATCACCGAAATCGATCCAAGAGATCAGTATCAACTTCAAGAAGATTTGAAAGAAAAAGAGTTGGATAAGGCTGAAGAACAATAGTCTAAAAGTCCCAGTATTACAATCAAACAAATAACACGAGTCAATGAAAACAAAAATAAGAGCGGTTATCCTTATCTTTCTAATAATTGTTATACCATTGAAACAAGTAGAGGCAGGTTATTGGGGTGAAGATTTAATGACCGACTTCACAATTTATACTCTGGACCACGTCAAAGATATAATTTTTCAAGTTGCAAGTGCTCAGTTACAGATAATCAAGATACAAACGCTTAACAGATTTATCCTTCAGACGATTTCTGACGTAGCTTCTCCTTATATAAGAAACTATGAAGACTTTCTCTATTTACAACCAAATATTAAAGCTGATGAGGAACTCGAAACCTTCCTCACAGGTGTCCTGCATGGAAAGACAGAAGCCAACTACACATTCTCTTCAGATCCTGATGCCGGTACAACAGATAACGGAAGCTATGAGGGACTGCTGCGCATCGCAGCAATTCGCGGTAGTGGAAGTCAGTCAAGAGAAAGCACCGAGGCTCAGGGCGTGACCATATCTGACCACTGCCTCTCCAATCAAGGCGAGATTCAGATGTTTGGTGATGAAGTAAAACCATCGTTTAATTGCTTCTCCTCTGTTTTTGCAAACATCCATAATCATCCCGAGGGTATAAAGATCGTCGCAGAGTCAGCTCGCACAAAAGCCCTTGAAAGACTAAAAAAGGAAGCAGAAAATAAAGCCGTCTCAGCATCAGGTGCTCTAGGTTTGGAAGACGAAGATGGCAATGTCATAAAGCCAGGATTTGCTGTAGAAAACCTCATGAAAGAATCGTCCAACTCTATTTTTGGAGGTGTCTCAGACATAAAGATAGAACACCCTATTGCCCAAGCAATTGTAGCAGCATCACTCCCCTCGCTCCTAAAAAATACCAACAAGACACTCGACAAACTTTCCAAGCGAATGACTGATCGAGCAAACGATGCACTCAAGGATATCCGAGCAGATAAATTTGGAAATAATCCTGAGAATCAATTCCGAGATGGTGGTCTCTATGAGTAAACAGAAAACTCCACGAAAGTGGAGTTTTTTTTGTGGGCGACACAAGATTTGAACTTGTGACCTCTTGGATGTCGACCAAGCGCTCTAACCAACTGAGCTAGTCACCCATAAGGACTATCTTATCTGATTCTAGCAAATTTTGCAAGATATCCTACCAAAAAAATTACAAGGTTTACCTCTGTCAGGACTTCCTCACTTTTCACAAAACTTCAGAGTGCAGAGCAGATGAAGTCCGACTTCTTTTGCCTGTGAAGTCGTACTTCTTCAGTGTACATATGAATGTTCATTAAAACAGCATTGATCGCCCCGATAGGCGTTGGCTGGAGGTACTACTAATACCATCTCCAACGAACCACCATACACCCAAGTCCCGTCACTCGCGAGTCCTGTCACTCGCGAGCGACGGGACGAGCGACGGGATGAGCGACAGGACAAGCACACACACTGACGGCTGCAACACTGATCAAAAAATGTTCATGTGTCAGGGCGCACTACACATTTTTACCCACTGTCTCTCGCCTAAGAGCGCACGTAATGCAAAGGTCGTTCGTTAGAGATGATATAACCAAAGATGGGTACAGTTAAACCTCTTGCACAAACTGAAAGACAAAAAAACCTCACACATTGTGAGGTTTATAGTAAGGAGCCATAAATGGGCATTACTCTTTTGTGGCAGATTTATCATCAGACTTACCTTTTGGACTCTCTGGAAGTTTTGCGTCCTCAGCTTCAGGAACATAATCTTTACCGGCAATAATTGCATCAAACTCATCTTTCTCTATAGTTTCTTTCTCGATTAGTTTCGCAGCAATTTGTTCTAAGAGATCATTCTTTTCAGTGAGGATACCCTCAGCAGTCTGGAGTGCATCCCCTACCAGTACGCTGATAACGCGATCAATCTCTTCAGCTGTCTTCTCAGAGAAATCCTTCGCTTCTGATACCTCTCGTCCAAGGAAAGTATGCTCTTCTCGCTTACCAAAGGTCCGGGTACCGAGCTCACTCATGCCATAGCGCGTAACGTATTGTCTAGCCATACTCGTAGCGCGCTCAAGGTCGCTAGAAGGTCCAGTAGTTGTCTCTCCAAAGATCATCTTCTCAGCTGCATAGCCACCCAAGAGCATTGCCAGTTGGTCCAGGAAGTATGACTGCGAATGATAACTCTGGTCTTTTTCTGGCACAGAAAGAGTATAGCCTCCAGCTCCACCACGAGAAATGATCGAAACTTTATGAACAGGATCAGCATTATCAAGAAATGCACCAACCAGCGCATGACCAGTCTCATGGTAGGCCGTAATGCGCGTTTCTTTTTCATCCATTCGTTTGTTCTTCCTTGCAGGTCCTAGCATGACTTTCTCAATAGCATCTACGAGATCAGTCATAGAAATTTTCTTGCTATCTCTCCGACCAGCAAGTAGCGCTCCCTCATTCATGAGGTTTGCCAGATCCGCCCCCGCGAAGCCAGGTGTGCGCTGCGCCAAACGCTCCAAATTGACATCACTTGTCAGTGGCTTATTTGCAGCGTGGATCTTGAGTATCGCAATACGATCGCTGAGGTCAGGAAGATCAACAGTCACCCGACGATCAAATCGTCCAGGTCGAAGAAGTGCAGGATCCAAAACATCTGGCCTGTTGGTTGCTGCGATAACGATAACGCCTGTTTCACTTTCAAATCCATCCATTTCCACAAGGATTTGGTTCAATGTTTGCTCACGCTCATCGTTACCACCACCGAGCCCTGCACCACGCTGCCGTCCAACTGCATCTACCTCATCGATAAAGACAATCGAAGGCGCATGCTTCTTTGCTTGCTTAAAGAGATCTCGTACACGCGAGGCGCCCACTCCGACAAACATCTCTACAAACTCACTACCACTGATTGAGAAAAAGGGAACTTCAGCTTCTCCTGCCACGGCCTTTGCGAGGAGTGTTTTACCGGTTCCAGGTCGACCCAAAAGAAGTACACCTTTTGGAATCTTTGCCCCGAGGTCAAGAAACTTCTTCGGCGCTTTGAGGAAATCAACAACTTCACTTAACTCCTCCTTTGCCTCCTTGTTTCCTGCCACATCTGCAAAAAGTGTTTTCTTTTTCTTGTCCTTGGGATCAATCATCCTAGCCTTACTCGTTCCAAAGCTCAGTGCTTGGTTGTTTCCACGCATAGCTTGCCGCATCATAAACCAAATCAGAGCTCCAATCAGGATAACAGGTAAAACGATCGGCAAAACCGAGGATGCAAAGTTTTGTCCAGCAGAAGGCTCTACATAATCCACCGAGAGATTGCGTAGCTTCTCATCACTAACGCCCAGATTTGTGAGTGTTTCCGTCAAACTTGCCTCACGCTCTTTGGTTGATGTTTGCGTAACGACCTCTTCAGTATCATCGTCTGACTTGAGCTCCACTTCTACATTGTTACCATCAACAGTGACTTTTTCTACCTTATCAGCGTTTATTTGTTGTGCTAGTGTGTTCAAGGTGATCTTCTCGGGCACTGTCTTTGTACTTTGTGATAAAAGGATGAGTCCAAAGAATACAATCAAAAGAATGACAATTGCTGAAGCGTTTTTGAGGACCTTTTCCATAGAGGGGTATTAAATATAAATAAATTTAAAAAATGCACATGTATTCAGCTTATAAGCAGGGATAAACACTAAAAATATGTGAAATGAGCATCTGTTTATCATGACAAGGTGATTTCAACTGTAGCATTTTTGACGCTAAAAATCAAGTCTTTTGTTTGAATATTGCGGTGCTTGTTCTTTTCACTCAGGAGAGCTTTCCGAAACTCCTCGATCATTCCAAATCCACATAGTGAATCACTCCCAGTGAGCTCCACAATCACCCTCCGGAGATAAAATCTCTGCGCAGAGATTGTCATCGAAGTAAAGTCATTCCTTGAAAACACAACAGACTTCCCACAACGTTTAATAGGTAGCTCGACGTTTTCACTCAAAAAAGAATAATCATCAGCAATGATTTGTGCACTGCGAGCAAGTGACGTAACAATATTTTGATTGAAATGTTCCTCCAAATAGGGGATTAATGCATGTCTCACCTTGTTGCGCAAGAAAAGAATGTCATGGTTCGACTCATCTTCACCATAATCAATCTCATAATCCTTACAGTATGTTGTGATATCTTGTTTGCTCACATTGAGTAGGGGACGGATCACGGTGTGAAAACGCTGTAAACTTTTTTCGGGGCATGTTTCTAAAATTTGAGCAGAGCGAAATCTCATATTGGAAAGACCCTGAAGTCCAGATCCTCGCATGAGGTGCAGTAAAAGAGTTTCCGCATGGTCGCCTCTGTGATGTCCCAGGGCGATGCTTGTGGCACTATACTTCGTGGCCACGCGCGCTAAAAAAGTTCTTCGCAAATTACGCCAAGCAGCTTCATCCTCACCTTTTTTGGCATCAGGAACTACAAGTGTTTCGATTGAGACATCATTTTTTTTGCAAAAGCCCTCAACGATTTGTTGATCTCGCAAAGAGTCTTCACTACGTAAGCCATGGTTCACATGCGCTACAATAATGCGCAGGTTTTCCTTGCAAGCAATGCGAAGTAAGACATGGGCAAGGCACATACTATCGCGACCACCACTTACACTCACAACGATAGTGTCACCACGCTCCCACAACCTATGCAGTGCATTGCAATTTTGAATATATTTAGTAAAGTTTTTCATAAACAGATCAATCAATGATCATACATTAAATCATAAAGCGCTCAACTATGAAAGACCAGTCTTTGTGAGCTCTCACACCCTTCGTCAGGCTTAAACTTTCTCCCCTTAGATTTTGGTTAAAAAGAGCAAAAGTGACCAGGTCACTCATGCCGCCCGTGCCCTGGTCACTGATAAAGTTTAAGTACCAAGGAAAGTGCATTAATATACTTCGAGTGCTTCCCAGTTTTCAATTTATCGTAATGAGATAAACGTACACAGTTTATCAAAAGCCTCTTCAATTGTGAGGTTGGTTGTATCTAGAACAAAGTCGAAATTGTCATGATCAAAACAATCCTTACCGTAGTATTTCTTATAGCGAAAATCATCGCTTTTCTTCCTCTGTTCATTTAACGCGATCACATCATCTATGCTCACAGCTTTCGTTCCTTCATTTCTCTCGTTCTCATGTTGGATTTCAGAGAAAATTCTGCGCGCTCCTTCCTTTGGGTCAACGCTTACATAAATTTTTATCGATTGAGGAATCAAGAACCAACTAGTTCGTCCTTCAATGATAAAGTCGTCATCTGTCTCGCCTAAGTTTTTTTGATAGTCATCAACCTCCTTATCCGTCTCAGGGTTCTTCTCACCATACTCGTTATACTGCGCAAGCGTCATTCCTTTCTTCTTTGCCATGTCACGGCGTATTTGACCGATATAATATCTTTCAAAATGTAGCTTCTCAGCAAGCATTTTACCAAGGGTGCTTTTTCCAGAACCTGGATCTCCTGTAAATGAAATAATCATAAATATGTTGAATTCGAATAATAAATGTATTATAGCAAAGAAAAACACCTCGCATAAGCGAGGTGTTTGCGTAAGAAACTAAGGATTCTACTACTCACTCTTGGGATTCTCTTTACCATCCACCAGGATGAGTCCCATGCGATGCTCTTTTGGTTCGATAGAGAGCACTCTCCAGTTATAGTTCTTGCCACTTGAGATTGTCTCGTCAAGTTTCTTTCCTGGAAACGCTTCTTGGAACTCACTGACATGTGCAAGGCCATGGATATCGCTATCGAGATAAACAAATGCACCAAAGGGGTTGATTTTATCAACTGTGCCAGGATACTCTTTTCCGACCTCATACTTGGTCGTGATTGTTGTCCACGGATCAGCCAAAAGTGCTTTCACACTGAGGGAAATGCGTGTATCATCAATACCGATAATTTTTGCTTTGACCTTATCACCTACTTTAATGATTTCACGCGGGTTGGCAATGAGCTGCCAGGCCAATTCGGAAATATGCACAAGCCCTTCAAGGCGGTGTTCTGTGTCTGCGTCAGCTCCTGTTGGCGCAAACTTCACAAATGCACCAAAGTCTACTACGCCGCTCACCTCACCGTCAACAATATCACCAACACTAAGTCCACTAATTGCGTTTCGCTCCTCATCACTATGTGCGGCCTTCTCAGACACAATAAGCTTCTCAGTTTCTTGCTCAACATCCAATATGCGCACGGGAAGTTCTTTGTTCAGTAGTTGCTTGAGTAACTCAAGAATCTTATTGCGATCACCATCCTCTACCCGTGGATAGTTCTTACTTGAAAGCTGTGAAACTGGAAGAAAGCCTGTAATACCATTCATCTCCACAATCAATCCGCCTTTGTTTACGTCTAAGATGCGCGTCTTTACAGTACTTTCATTTTCTTTCTTTGCGCGCAAGTCATCCCAGGCTTTTTCGTAAGAGGCTTCACGGATAGAGAGCTCCATGTATCCCTCTTCATTGATCATATCTGTTACGACTGCTTCAATCTTTGATCCTACGGCAAGTTTGGCATCTTCGCTTAAACCACTCTTTGCTTCACGTCCGATGACCATACCAGTCCCAACAGTGCCCAAATCAACCAAAACAATGTTTGTAGAGATATCAATGACTGTACCTGTTATAGGGTCACCAAGTTGGGGGATGTTTGTCACATCCTTTTCGAGGAGATCCTCCATCGTTGCACCAGACTCTACGGTTGCAACCACAGATATTTTTTCAATCACCTCAGATTTTTGTGCTGTGCTTTTTGGGGCGACCTTTGCAGGAGCAGGAATTGGTTTCCTTTGTTTAGGTGTAGATTCCTTTGCTTTTGTCACATTTTCACCCGTTACTTCTGCAACGATCTTATCGAGCAGGTCTTTTTCATCTGTTGACATATATTTTATGTGCTCTGCTAGCGTTAGGGCAGAAATTAATAATTATTACACCAGTCTTTAAAACCACAAAAATTCCAAAAAAGGAATTATTAAACGTCAAAACCAAGAAACTTTCTCAGCAATAGCCCATTTAAACGCTAAACGTCTGCGTTTGAACAATGAAACTCTTTAATTGTTTAATAATTACCAAGCGAAGAACACATGGCTAACATGGATCAAGTATAGTACAACACTGACATTTTGGCAAGGTAAAGTCTTTTCCAATACAACATGTCCCCCAAAACGTATTTCGCTTTCTAACACAAAATGATCCTGACAGTTCGATAAACGCACCGTAATAGGGTCATCTGTATTGACAGGTACTACAATGGTAGTGTGAAAATCATCATGAATACCAGTCGCATCCCTAGTATAGAGGAAATCGCAGAAATTGTAGAATCATTGGCAACCAAATTGGCGCGTGATATACTTTGTATAGTTAAGGGTGGTATATGAAAAACTACCTGACACGATAAAGCCATGATCTCTTATCCTATAGGAGGACTTCCATAATTAGCCTACCGATCGGAAGACAGGTACTCTACTGCTAGAACCGCTCATAAACACTCGACCCAAAGGAGTAGGCATACTAAGGAAATCCGACATAATCTAAAAATATGCATATTACATACCACGGACTTTCCTGCTTCAAAATTATCGCCAAGACTTCAGGTCGCGGCAGTGAAGACGTTACGATAATCCTCGGACCATATAGCAAAAAGTCCGGTCTCAAGCCCCTCCAATCTAAAGCAGATCTTGTTGTCGTTCCACATGATTCAGAAGCATTTAATGCAACTGACGGACTCAGAGGCGAGCCAATTATTATAAACATACCAGGCGAATACGCTGTAAAAGGCGCCAACATTGTCAGTCTTGATGCATCAGCCGATTTACAAGAGGGTAGTGAGCGAGGGAGAGCAACAGTTTCAATCATTGATGTTGAGGATATGAAACTGGTCTACCTTGGAGCTCTTGGCAGCGAATTATCGCCAGATCAGATTGATGCCGCTTCTAGTGCTGATATCCTTTTCCTACCTGTCGGTGATCAAATGGGTCTTGATGGAAAAACAGCAGAGACACTAGCCAGGAAAATTGAAGCAAAAATCATTATTCCAATGCATTACAAAGCCAAGGGTATTACTCTTGATAAATTACGAGACACAAGTGATTTTTGCTCAAACATTGGCAATTGTCCCAAGGAACAACTCGAAAAATGTATCATCAAATCTTCTGATCTAGAGCACAAAGTGATGGAGGTCGTCATGCTCAAGATCACGTAGCTGGAATGCTTCACATAAAATAAAAATATGTTTAACATCGAAAAAAAAATTCATGACATTCGTAGTAAGCCAGAAAGTGTTCGCATGCGCTGGGTCTGGATCCTTGTGTCAATTTGTATGATCATCATCATTTTAATCTGGGCGATTTCCTTGCGCGTCAACCTATCACAGTCTGGTTCAGAGGGCTCAAGCATCAGAGATTTTTCAGAATCGATTAATGATTCATTGAAGGAGGAAGACGGCGCTGCATCAATAGAGGATTTACTTGAGGACGGAAAGGAGACTCTAGAGCAAACAAAAGAATCCCAAGAGCTCCTCAATCAGCTAGAACTGGAGCAAGTAGAGCCTGGGGTGTCGCTTGATAGCATCTTAGAATAAACATCTCAGTAGCAAACACTCCTTGTGCCACAAAAAAGACGCACCTGGACGGTTCACTAAAATTCGTGCACAATAGAAACCTACACTGAGATCTATCAGGCACGTGCACGAAGCAGTTGGAAGGTCTACACGTGGAAATTACATCAAACATCAAACACTTATGGTAAAGAAAAAGGAAGAAGGAATCGTACAGCCACTACACGAAGTCTCTGCGCGACCAATCGTCAAAGAAATGCAACAATCATATCTAGAATACGCGATGAGTGTTATCATCTCTCGCGCACTCCCAGATGTGCGCGATGGGATGAAACCCGTACACAGGCGCATCCTCTACTCCATGTGGAAAACAGGCCTCAAACCTGGTGCAAAATTCCGTAAAAGTGCCACAGTCGTTGGTGAAGTACTGGGAAAATACCACCCACACGGAGACACAGCCGTGTACGACTCTATGGTCCGCATGGCGCAAGATTTTTCCCTTCGCTACCCTCTCATATGGGGGCAGGGAAACTTTGGATCTATGGATGGCGATGGAGCAGCGGCCTACAGGTATACAGAGGCCAAGCTTCAGCACATTGCCGAGGAGATGCTATTTGATATCGAGAAAAACACCGTAGATTTCCGCCCAAACTTTGATGGTGTACACAAAGAACCATCAGTCTTGCCAGCCAAGCTACCACAATTACTACTCAATGGCACCATGGGAATTGCCGTTGGTATGGCTACAAACATTCCACCACATAACCTGAGAGAACTTTCAGCAGCAATTGTCCATCTCTTGGGAAACAAAAAAGCCACTGTAGACGAGCTGGCAGAATTTGTCACAGGGCCTGATTTTCCAACAGGTGGCGTCATCTACAACAAAAAAGACATCCGTGAGGCTTATAGAACAGGCCGTGGAAAGATTGTGACCCGCGCGCAAGCAACGATTGAAGAAGAAAAAGCAGGGCAATTCTCGATTATCGTCACTGAGATGACATACCTGACAAACAAAGCAACTCTTGTGGAAAAAATTGCCAACCTTGTCCGAGACAAGAAAGTTCTTGGCATCAAGGCTCTGCGAGACGAGTCAAGTAAGGATGGGGTACGTGTGGTAGTCGACTTAAAAAAAGAGGCTTACCCGCAGAAAGTCCTGAACCAACTTTACACACTGACAGACTTACAAAAAAACTTCAATGTCAACATGCTCGCCCTTGTTGATGGTATAGAACCGCGAATCCTCAACCTCAAAGAAATCCTCGAATACTATATCATTCATCGCAAAGAGGTCGTCAAGCGCCGTACACAGTTCGACCTTGATCGCGCACTAGAGCGAGCCCATATTCTCGAAGGTCTCAAAAAGGCGCTCGATCACATAGACGAAGTTATCAAAATTATCCGCGCCAGCAAAACAAGAGAAGAGGCAGCCACAAACTTGATCAAGAAGTTCAAGTTTAGCGCTCTCCAAGCGCAAGCAATTCTAGAAATGCGCTTGCAGACACTTGCAGGACTTGAAAGAAAGAAGATAGAAGACGAACTCGCAGAAAAACGTGCTCTCATCAAGAAATTGCAAGCGATCCTTGCCAGTGAAACAAAGATGCGCACAATCATCAAAAAAGAACTCGAAGAGCTTACAGAGAAATTTGGCGACGAAAGAAAGACAAAAGTTGTCAAGGGGGCAGTAGGTGAGTTCAAACAAGAAGACCTCGTCCCAAATGAAGAAGCCATCATCACACTTACAAGTGATGGTTACATCAAGCGTATGAGTCCAAATGTCTACCGCACCCAAAAACGTGGCGGCAAAGGCGTCATAGGGGCAGCGACAAAGGAGGACACAAGTGTCCAGCACGTGCTCAGTATCACAACGCATGATAATCTGTTTTTCTTTACAAACTCTGGTAAAGTCTACCAGACCAAAGCCTATGAAATCCCTGAAGCCAGTAGGACTGCAAAAGGAAATGCCATCGTCAACTTCCTCCAACTCGCAGGTGACGAAGAAGTGACGGAGATCATTCCATTTAACAAAGAAGATAACTTCAAATATCTGTTCATGGCCACAACGCACGCTGTCGTTAAAAAGGTAAAAATTGCAGACTTTGATAACGTCAGAAAGAGTGGACTCATCGCCGTAAAGCTAGAAAAAGGCGACGAGCTCAAATGGGTCAAGCCAACCACAGGAAGTGATGAGATTTCCATGGTCACCGCAGCTGGAGCAGCTATCCGATTCAAAGAATCAGATGTCAGACCAATGGGTAGGGGCGCTGCAGGTGTACGAGGCATCCGTCTCAAGGGTGATGATCTCGTCGTCGGAATGGACCTAGCATTCAAAGGTCAAAAAGGAGCGCAGCTCCTGATCGTCACAGAAAACGGCATGGGAAAAAGAACCAATCTCACCCAATACAAAATCCAAAAACGTGGTGGCAGTGGCATAAAAACAGCAAACATCACAGCAAGAACAGGAAGGATTGTAGCTGCCTACATGGTCAGCGCAGATGATACAGATAGTGACCTCATCATCACCTCACAAAACGGTCAAATCATCCGCATCGCTATCGGCGACATCTCCACGCTCGGTAGAGCAACACAAGGAGTCAGCATCATGAAGCCAAAAAAAGGAGACCACATAAGCGCCGCCGCAATCCTCTAGCAAGAGCATTAGTCAAAATAAAAACCCTGAGAATACCTCAGGGTTTTTAAATGTGAAACGATAAGATATGTCCACTTGACGCAAGTCAGAGCTAATGTACAATACTTTTACACCAAAAAATGTGGAGATAAAAGTGAGATAAAAAAGAATTGATTGGACAATTCCATCGAATCCTCCTCGGGAATACGAATCATACGGAGTCATTGCAAGACGAGCACTAATAAAGTGCCCTGAAGTCCAACAGTTACAATGAGGTAGCGATGTTGATTTTCCGGGGTGTGCAGCTGTTGCAACTCTTTGGAAGTCAAATCAGACGTACTTGCCTATCATGGCATACGAAACCGCACAACTTAGATCGCACAGCATATCAGAATATACACGTGCAGCTCTCTCAATCTTCTGCCAGGATCTAGATGAGAGTAACAACCACATACTCAGAAGATACACGCTCACCAGTCCAGATACAGTAGGATATCTCTTTGGCAACACAGATATCATCCATGTTGCCATAAGTGAGGAGGGGTATAATCTATCTGACAGCCTCAGAACACTCAGTAAAAAACTAAAGATCGAGTTTGATATCGGCATAAGCGGCGCAACTGCAACGAGTTTATCAAGTAGGTGCAAATCTGCACAATAATGTTAGTAGACGTTTTGCGGGGTCCTCGCAATTCATGATCAAGGCAATGTTCCTTTAGGACCGCTCCAAGATCTACAAAAACCATAATGCCAAGGAATATGCGTATTCCTTGGTTATTTTTTTCTAAAAAAAATGCTCGCTAACAAGCCCTACAGATCTTCACAGTTCAAGATTGCAGTGTTTGATTGTAATGTATGTGGCCGAAGTTCTAGCTGTAGTGTGAGATCACTTACCCCAGAAGAATAGTCACAAAGCAAGCTAAAAATACCCTTATACACACGCTCTTCAGGGTAGATGGGAACACCCAAGGTCTGAAATGACCATTCTCTCAGGTTAAGCTCAGATTGAGTAGAGGATTTCTCTATGACGTAGTCTTTTGCCTCAGTCGGTAAGTGTTCCACAGTACTTTCATTTAACACAACGAAGCCTGAAGTAGTATTACCAAAATACAGCAAAAACGAGGGATACAAATCCCACAGACCGATAAAACTCAGGCTCGGCATGATCGCAAACAGTCCAACAATCAACTTCTGGGGCACGGTCGAGTGCTCAAAAAATGCCTTGATACCACGGTATTTACCTCCCTGATCCTTGTCTGACCAAAACAGATTGATCACAAAGGCAATCATGGCGACATTCCATGGCCAGACAACCGCGTTCCACTGATGACCCAATGGGCCAATCGTAGGAATGAGAAACACAAACATCGCAAGAGCTAGGGTCACCGAAAAAAAGTGGTACGTCTTTGAAATAAGCAAAAACTGGAACCAAAGGGGAAGATCGTTCCCCAACCCATAGCCCTAAACTGAAAGCTAGTCCACATAACAATCCAGCCATAGTCAATAACTTTACCCACAAGAGCTTTGAGATTGGTCCAAAAAGGAGGTGTCGATCTCAAGAAATCAAAAAAAACCCAAGCCTAGGAGTATGATTTATAACAGGGAGTCTACCAATACGAACAAAAAAGTCGATAATCTGGATAAAGCTCCAAAATTCTTAAAATAGCGTTTGCGTTCTTGTACGTACCGTCACCATCAGTGACGTATAGCTCAACCAAAGCCTCAGCCTTGGTGACATTTGAGGGAGATGACCTTTGGTCACATCTCTGGTGACAAATTCTTGATTTCGAGAAGACTTTTCTATCTGGCCAACAAAAAACCTGACACATTTCGCAATCTCCATCATAGAAGACCTTTGAAGCCGTAGGATCTTTGGTTGTTGTGTTCATACAGTCCATAATACCATGACCATAAAATTCAAATAACCAACCATGAAATCATTAAAATTTGACACGAACAAGCTAGGGTGATATGTTTTAAACCTAGTTCCCTGTTCTCTTTTGAGAGGAAATCGCAAATGATAGTAGACGAAAGGCAATGGTACGTACAAAAAGGGAGTCGTGTTCAAGGACCATTTTCTACAAGCGAAGTAGGGAGGTTTTTACTTCTAGGTCGCGTACGAGATACAGACCGCGTCAGTCGAGATGGTGAACTATGGGAACCAGTAACTCAAGTCCCAGATCTTATCCCTGAAGAATTATTAAATCTAGTGGAAGGATGTAGATATTCTGAGATTTTTGACACTGAGTTAACCAAAAAGATCCCCGACGAACAAGAGGCTCAACTCCCCCCCCACCAGAAAAAGCAAATCCTCTAGAGCTAAATGTACTGGCAGGAATCCTTTTGGCAATCTGCTTGGCGCTACTGACTTCAATGGCTCTCTCGTGTCTTGCATAACTGCTGTATCTCTCCTGAGCAGTAAAAAGAAGATAGTGTATAAGAAATACACTATCTTCGTTCAAAAGCACATCAGTTAGACTGGTGTCTTTTTGTTTTCGCAAACGTTAAACTGACTTTGTGGGGTCAAATGAAGAGTCATTATATAATAGCAAGCAACCTGAAATGCTACTTGCAAAAATGAGCAATCAATGCTATAATCCTTCTATTAATACATATTAGTTCTCGCATAGCGTGGTCACACAACAAGTGACGACTCTATAGCAGAAACAAAACAATGCTTACCAAAAGGCAAAAAGTAAACGCAACCAAGGAAGTAGTGCGACACGAAAAAGATAGTGGATCACCAGAGTATCAGATCGCCATGTTTACAGCGCGCATCAACAAACTCACCGCACACTTGAAGAAAAACATTCACGATTTCCACTCTCGTCGCGGACTTCTCAAAATCGTTGCAAAAAGGAAGAAACTGCTGACCTATCTCGCAAGTAAAGATCCAAAGGCTTACAAGGCAGTTAGTAAAAAGCTTGGCCTCAAGATAAAGAAATAGCATCTCTGCAAGCGCTCCTTCGGAGCGCTTGCACTTCTTTTAGGATGATTTCTTATTGGATTTCTAATTCTATACATTTATCACCAAAGGTCATAATCGACAATGGTGACGACATCGTACTTTTAGGATACACTTTATATATCAGAAGCGTCTATTATAAGCTTCTACAACAATTATTATCATGAAACACAAAGATCAACGCGTCTGCGTCCTCGTAGACATACAAAACCTCTATTACAGTGCGCGCGTTTTACATAACAAAAAAGTAAACTTCAAAAACCTCCTTGAGGGAGCGCTTGAAGGTCGCAAATTAATTCGCGCTATCGGTTACGGTATCTCGACGGAAGAAGCGCACGAAGATGCCTTCTTTGACGCCCTTGAAAACGCCGGCTATGAAGTCAAAACTAAAGAGTTACAAATCTTCACAGGAGGTCAAAAAAAAGGTGACTGGGATGTCGGCATCGCCGTCGATGCGATCAAGCTAGCAGCCAAAGCTGATGTGATCATCTTAGCTTCTGGAGACGGTGATTATATCCCTCTCGTGCACTACCTCCAGACAACTACTGGTTGCCGTGTCGAGGCAGTAGCATTTGCAGAGAGTACAAGTACCAGGCTCATCGAAACAGTCGATGACTTTTTAAATCTCTCAGATGACAAGAACAAGTTTCTCATAGGCCACAAAAACCCTCAAGGCGCTAGTAAACCAACAAAACAAAAAAACTCAAAAATAAAAGCGCAATCAAGAGGAAAAACTCAAGAGTCCAAAACATCAGCTGGGTCAGATGTCATAACAAAAAAATCAACCAAAACGACGCAATCACATTCAAAAAAAAGGGCCCAGTCTTCGACAAAAAAAGCTACAGCACAAACAAGACCGAGAAAGGGCAGGAAATAATCATTCATCAAAAAGGAGGTTCTTGCTTTAGCGCACATTTGAATATTTCTCACGCTAACGTAGAAACACAGAAGTCCAAGTCTATAGCATTGAGGTGAAGAAGCTCTAAAGCGAGCATTGACTTTTTCATCAGAGCCTGTCACACTTGTGGCAGGCTTTTTGTAAAAGCTCTTTAATCATAATCGCAAATACCTTTCGTTCATGGAGCCTGCGAATGTACATATTTGTTCTGCAAAAAACTGGAGAGTAGGTATGTAGATTTGTAGGAGAACGCAGGGGATAAAGCAAGAAACATGGAAAAGAAAACATGGTCCCTGGAAATTGCAGGGCGCACCATGACCTTTGAAACGGGTCACTGGGCAAAACAAGCAAATGGAGCGGTAAGTGTACGTTATGGCGACACGCAAATGCTTGCCACGAGTACGATGAGTGCAGGAATTGGGTTTGTGACACATTATTTTCCTCTCATGGTAGATTATGAGGAGCGCTACTATGCAGCAGGGAAAATCAAAGGATCTCGATTTATCAAGCGTGAGGGACGCCCAAGCGATGAAGCTATCCTGACAGGGCGAGTAGTAGACCGCACAATTCGACCGCTTTTTAACAAAAGAATGCGAAACGACACCCAAGTGTCTGTTACTGCGCATTCTTTTGACTTTGAAAATGATCCAGACGTTATCAGCGTCATCGCTGCAAGTGCCGCCCTACACCTCAGTGACATTCCCTGGAATGGCCCTGTAGCAGCTGTACGTGTGGGAATGATCAATGGTGAGATCGTCATCAATCCAACCAAGTCCGACCAAGAAAAAAGCACGCTCAACCTAACACTCGCGGGAACAGCATCCAAAATCAATATGATTGAAGCGGACGCCAAGGAGATCACTGACGAGGATCTACAAAGAGCTTTTGAAGCAGGACACACCGTCATCAAGCAAATCGCAGCTTTTATTGAAAATATGAGATCCGAAGCAGGCAAAGAGAAATCAGAGCCCACACTACTTGCCTTGGAGGCTGAAACCGAAGCAATGATGCGAAAGATGATCGAAGGTGCCGAACTAGAACCTGCACTCTATGGTGACAAAAAAGAGATCGCTCAAAATACCAAAGTTGTGCGAGAGGCAGTAAAAGAAAAAATCCAAGAAAAGCTTATGGAGGGCGAAGGTGAAATATCCAAGCTTTTCAATGATACCTTTGAGCTCCTTTTTGATGAGATTTGTGATGAGATTGTTCATAAAAACATTCTGGAGTCTGAGAAAAGGCCCGATCACAGAAAACTAGATGAAATTAGAGCGATTACCTGTGAGGTAGGTGTATTACCCCGACCGCATGGAAGTGCTGTATTCACCAGAGGTGAGACTCAAGCACTAACGGTTACAACTCTTGGCGCGCCAGGCGATCATCAAATTGTCGATACAATGGAGGTGGATATCAAGAAGCACTACATCCACCACTATAATTTTCCAGCCTATTCTGTAGGAGAGGTCAGACCAAATCGTGGACCTGGACGACGCGAGATAGGTCATGGAGCACTCGCTGAGAAGGCTCTTGTTCCAGTTTTGCCTGGCAGAGAGGAATTTCCTTACACTGTCCTCCTGGTTTCGGAGATCATGGAATCAAACGGTTCGTCTTCAATGGCTAGTACATGTGGCTCAACGCTATCTCTAATGCACGCTGGTGTTCCCATCAAGAGGCCAGTGAGTGGAATAGCAATGGGTATGATCGTAGGGCAGGACGAATCCTTTAAAGTGCTCTCAGACATTCAAGGCGCAGAGGATCACTATGGCGATATGGATCTAAAAGTTGCCGGAAGTGCAAACGGGATAACAGCTCTACAGATGGACGTCAAGGTAGACGGTGTAACCCTTGAAATGCTCAAGGCTGCAATTGCTCAAGCAAATATCGGGAGGGCGCATATTCTAGGAGAGATGCTCAAAGTCATCCCAGTCCCAAATCAAGAGATGTCACCACACGCTCCACGTATTATCACAATGTCGATCGATCCAGAAAGTATCAGAGACGTCATTGGAAAAGGTGGGGAAACGATTAACAAAATCATAGATGAAACAGGAGCTTCAATCGACATAGAAGATGATGGAAGTGTATTCATCACTGCACCAGACGGAGACGGTGGCGAGCGAGCAAAAAACTGGATCGCGAGCCTCACCAAGCGTGTAGAGGCGGGTGAAGTCTATGATGGCGAAGTAGTACGTTTGATGGATTTTGGCGCCTTCGTAGAGATCCTCCCAGGTCAAGATGGCTTAGTGCATATCTCAGAACTCGATCACAAAAGAGTGGAGACGGTTTCAGATGTTGTGAAAGTTGGAGATATGGTGCGAGTCAAGGTAAAAGAGATTGACGAAAAAGGTAGAATCAACCTTTCCATAAAAGCTCTTGTTGAAAAAGATAGTGAAATAACATAGATCAAGCACGCTGCAGTTATTTAGGACGTCTATCAACATTATCCTATCGTACAAAAATATGGTACCATAAAGGCATTACAAAATACGTAATGCCTTTATGGTACTTACAAAATCGTAAAGATAAAAATAAAACGCTATAATATGTTTGGACTAAAGAAAAAAAAGACAACGGATACCAAGGCAGCGATACCAGAGGAAATGTCAAAATTCAAAGTGCATACCATGCAAGATGACATAAATGAAATTAATGGTGGTGGTGAAAAATCAAAAGTGGCAAATACTGATTCATTACTTGACGCAAAACAAGGAGCGCCACAAAGCCCATTTTTTGCCGATACTCCAGCACCAGCTCAGCCCACTCCAAAAAGCTCGCCTTGGAAAAGCACACCAGAATCTTCAAAAAAAATGCCTACAGAAAACCCATTTACCTCACAACAACCCAAAAGTCAGACACCTAAAGAAATAAACACAACTCTACCTGAAAAACCGCCAGCTAATCTTGGAAAAAATATTGCTAATCCAACCCCGGATTTTGCTGCAGATCCTCAAAAGTCCGGAGAAATAAAAAAAGCTCAAGTGTCTGATTCTTCATTAGAAAAAAATGAGGTAAAAACAAAACCTTTTGATGAAAAATCCTTAACAAAAGGAATCACGCTAGAGACGTCTAAGGTATCAGAAAGATCGCCAGTAAATGATATAGAAGCAGAGATGGCCTCTTTTACAAAAGATCAGAACAAACAACTTGATACTTCTGGTGAAAAAATAACAACCTTCAGCCCCCTTACACAAACTCCTAGCGAGATGTTTCAGGATATGGGTGGTCCAGCAAAGGATGATAGCGTAGAAGGTATGAGTAAACCTAAGAAAAAAGGGGTATTCAAAAAGTTGCTCAAGGTTCTCATCACACTCCTCGTTTTAGCGCTGATTGCTATAGGGGGATACTTTGGTTACAAGTACATTCAAGATCAGGGTGCCCTCGACCTAGAAAACATTCCAGGGACTGATCTTCTAAATCAAGCCCAAAACGAAGCTGATGTGCTACTCGGCACAGGACAATCAGATGAGCAAGAGGAAAAAGTCCAAGAAAAGAGGTATGCCTTGGAGTTCCCAAATTATATCGAGCTAGAAGATGATTCTCTAGACAGCCAAGAGTTCTCTCAAAAAATGCAAGAAATTGCGCAAAGTCTTCCATTGCAAAACACTGCAGCGCCAATCTCATTTCTCATCACTGACTCTGCAGGTACGCCACTGACCCTCCGATCCTTTGCAAACCTTACAAATATGAAAATTCCTCCAGCAATTCTCGATCAAGCTGGTGATGGTTTTGAAATTTACGCTCACGAGCAGGCAGGAGACGTACGGTTTGGCATCAGTTTCGAATATCTCGACAGGCAATTGATGAGCAACGCACTTACTGACAATGAGTTTCAGTTACCGCAAGCCTTCACTCCACTGTATAACACTTCCCAGAGTATTGAGCCAACTATTTTTGCAGATAACGTTTATGGAAACTATGCTGTAAGGTTCAATAATCTCCGTCCTGATGAAACGATCTCAATCGATTACACGGTAGCAGATAAGGTATACGTCGGAACAAGTAAGAATTCACAAAGGGCAATTCTTGATAAGTATGCATCTGACGAAGTTCAATAGCAAATCTACGATTAGAGAACAAACAAAGACATCCTTTAAGGATGTCTTTGTGCTATAAAGAGCCTCGAAAGCGTAGCAAATAATCTTTCGATCATGATTCTAAATTTTTTCAAATGTCTCAATCCACTAATACCACCTCATCCCCTCACTCGCAATTGACTGGTCTCGCAAAAGAGCGTACACAGCGAGTCTGGATATGTGGCAAGGGTATAAAAATAGTAAAGAAAATACATAAACTGTGAATAACATGGTGATAACCTACCCAAAAAAATAAAGAAAATGTCATCTTTAAAGTGAAGAAAAAAACAAATTCATTAAATGAAGAAGCAAGACTTCAAAAAAAGACTCACAAAGCCTGTAAATAAAACAAAAATACAGTTATCAGATTGACCAAGGCCAATATTCTTGCTATAATGGATTTATCACATTGAGAGAGGCAGACAAAGAGCACTTACAAGTGAGACGACAATTCACTCAAACTGATTACACGTTACGATCAGGTAAGCACATTAACAATCTATATTGGAGGCACAGTTTCCAATCATAATTACCCCCTATTTATGGTTGGAAATCGTGCTTCTGAGTTAAATGTAAAAGTCAAAAATTTGAACGATTACATCGCGAATCCTTTTATGAAAAAATAATAATATCATAGCATTCGCACAAAAAACAAAAACAAAAAAACGGCGGTTTATCCGTCAAGAAACAATTTTATTACTCTACCAAAAAAGTAGTAAACCACATTCTTGACGGGTAGACTTCCTTGCGAAGTCATCGACTTCAAAAAACGCAAACAAAAATAAAAATTGCGCCTACCTGTACCTTATAAATAGCATCTTAGATGCACAGGGCATTGAGCCTTAACTCGGAAGTCACAAGTAGTGAAATGATATTCACGAAAATAGGTTGAACAGAAAATACATGTACCCAACATCGTTTGGAACATTGCAATCCATTATACTTTCACCCGGGTATAATCTCGATTACAAGCTTACATGTTCGCTCAACCGAACAAATTCATCGCGCGCGGTTGCCATATAATTTATTTTGGGCTTAACCGCCCGGTGAAACCCATATGACGGTGAAATGATAGAACTTCATCTCTATATGTGTACAAATAATCCTGCTTAGGCAGGATTTTTTGCTTCCCGTAGGACTTCCTCACTTTGTACACTTCTTCGTTGCTACATCAATATTTTCAAATCCCCTCGCTCGCGAGAGACAGGACAAGCAACCTATGTGAATACCTGCCTGCCGGCAGGCAGGTGTCTTTTGTAACATTCGGATGTGCGCCTCGAATTGCACTAAAGTGAGGAAGTCCTATCCTAGAAATCACAGTGATCCTACAAATACAGTTTCATTGTCTTATAGTGGTTTGCTATACTAAAGCCATGCTCAAAAATATTCTAAAAAAAATTCGCAGCAATAAATCAAGCCAGTCTGGCGTTGGTGGTCAGGGTGAAGATTTTGCAGCACAATCTCTAAGGAGGAAGGGATATAAGATTATTGAAAGAAACTGGTATAATACAAAAGGTAGGCGGCTTGGGGAGATTGATATCATCGCCAAGGACGATGAGACAATCGTCTTTGTGGAAGTAAAATCACGCTCAGTTGGTTTGCGCGATGATCCAAGTACGATCCTCCCACAAGAAAACATTACCGCTGCAAAATTACATAAACTCGCTAGGATTGCGGAGGTCTACATAAGTCAAAATCAACTCTGGGATGCTCCGTGGAGGATTGACGCCTTTAGTGTCGTCTATAGACACAACAAAGAACCTAAGGTAGAGCATATCGAAGGTATATTTCTGTAGTGATTGTGAGAGTTTCTTACAGTATTGAATTCACTTCTAGAACCTGTATACTAAAGACGATGAAATTTTGATTACGTATTGACTATAACCCACAACCTATAACCATTCTTTTTACATGTCTATAAAAGCACTCAAGCCAATCAGAAAATCACGTGTCGTTATGGTTGGTGGCGTGGGAATTGGTGGCGATGAGCCTATTCGCGCTCAAACGATGCTCAATACCGACACGCTTGATGTAGAGGCTTGCGTAGAGCAAACTCTACTCTGTGTAGAAGCAGGTGCCGAGCTCGTCCGCATTACAGCTCCCACACCCAAACACGCCAAGGTTATAGGCGAAATCAAGCGTGTCCTGATTGAAAAGCATGATTGCCATGTGCCATTAATCGCAGATATTCACTTCGTGCCCGAGGCCGCCTTTGAGGCGCTCAAATGGGCCGATAAGGTCAGGCTCAATCCTGGTAATTTACTCGATAAGAAACTTCTCAAAGACACGGTGCTTACTGATCAGGAGTACCAAGCCGAGCTCGTGCGCGTAGAAAAAGGATTAGAGCCGTTTATCGCAGCGCTCAAAGAGGCCAAAAAACCCATACGCATAGGAGCCAACCATGGTTCGCTCTCAGATCGTGTGATGGCAAAGTATGGAGATACGGCCCAGGGCATGGTCGAAAGTGCCATGGAATACCTGCGCATCTTTCAGAAAAACGATTTCCACGACATCATCGTCGCCATGAAAGCAGCCGATCCCATCATGATGATCGAGGCCAATCGTTTGCTTGTAAAAAGACTTGAAGAAGAAGACATGGATTACCCTCTCCACTTAGGCGTAACCGAAGCAGGTAACGCAGAGGAAGGTAGAGCCAAAAGCACGATTGGCATCGGGACGCTACTACTGGAGGGAATCGGAAACACTGTGCGCGTCTCTCTGACAGAGGCTCCTGAGAAAGAATTACCAGTAGTCTACGCAATTTTACAAGCCTCCAGAAGACGGATCACCAAGACAGAGTTTATCTCCTGCCCATCCTGTGGCCGCACACTCTTTGACCTCGAAAGCGTGACCAACAAAATCAAAGAAAAGATGGGTCATTTGAAAGGTGTACGCATAGCCATAATGGGGTGTATAGTTAATGGGTTAGGCGAAATGGCTGATGCAGACTTCGGTTATGTAGGCGGTAAGCCTGGAGCGATCAATCTCTACTGGAAAAAAGAACTCGTCAAGAGGGATGTGCCCGAAGCGCAGGCTATAGAAGAACTTGTCACCCTCATCAAAAGTAAAGATATGTGGATAGAGCATAATTCGAGTAAAAAGTAATTATATGCAAAAGAAACTTTTAGCCGATCTAAAAGAGTCGCTAATAGCCAAAAAAAGTGAGATTGAAGGAGAGCTTGAAAAATTTGCGACAAAAGGAGAGAGTGGAGAATACAAAACAGACTTCCCAGATGACCTCGGCACAGAGCGAAGCGAAAACGCCAATGAGGTAGAAGAATACACAGATCGCCTCGGTGTAGAGAAAAGCTTGGAGACGCAGCTCACTGATATCGACGACGCGCTCCAAAAGATGGAAGATGGAAAATACGGCATTGATGAGCAAACAGGCGAAAAAATTCCCCAAGACAGACTGCGAGCCTACCCAGCCGCGCGCACTAACGTGAAAAAAGACTAGACCACTCTCGATGAAAAACCTTAGAAAAAACATAAATTATAAAGAGATCGCTCTCAGCGGTCTCTTTGTGGCTTTGCTCGTTGCAATCAATCATCACATCGCCTCGAGTGCAATTGAACATTATTGTAATCCAGGGATTGCCTTTGGTATTCTCTTGCCACAAGTTGTTTTTACTGCAGTCTGGCTCATCACAATGGCCATCGTTAGTTTTCTCTATCTTTCAACCAAAAGGGAGAAGGGCAACGCACTCAAGCGAATAGGATTACTGATGATCATAGTTGGTGGCATAGCAAACATCATCGATAGACTCATTCACGGATGTGTAATCGACTACATTACACTTGTGCCGTGGAATTCTTTTAATATTGCAGATACTAGCATTTTCCTTGGTGCCATGCTAGTCTTATGGCATCAGTGGACAGAAAAATAGGAGGAGGGAAAGCCAACAAAAAAGCGTTTCACGTCTAAAAAAGGCTTGCTTTTCGCTTATTTATCGGTGGATATAATTGATTATATATCTCATATGCCATCAAAACTATACTCAGCCGCAACAGTAGGGCTCTCCGGAGCAAAAGTCGAAGTAGAAGTCGATGTTTTGGGTAGCGGACTTCACAATTTCACACTTGTCGGTTTACCAGATACAGCAGTCAAAGAATCCAGAGATCGCGTCAGTAGTGCACTCAAAAACAGCGGTTTCAAACCACCCCATCAATGTGGTCGCATCACTGTAAATCTGGCTCCAGCAGATCTCCCTAAATCAAGCCCGATTTACGATGTGCCAATTGCTCTTGGCTTCCTCATCGCTACGAAGCAATTGAAAGTCCACAAGCCAACGCAGAAGCTCTTTGTCGGCGAGCTTGCACTTGATGGAATTGTTCGCCCAGTAAACGGCATCCTGCCAATTGCACTTTTTGCTTGTGAGCAAGGATTTAAAGAAATTTACGTACCGACAGATAATGTAAAAGAAGCAGCTGTTGTGCAGGGTATTGAAATCATCGGAGTGGATAATTTACTCTCCCTAGCGACGCATCTCGCTGGGAAGGAAATCATTGAGCCTGCTCCCACAATTACACCAGAAGAGCTTTTTTCTCATATTGAAACAACGCTCGACATGAAAAATGTCAAAGGGCACGAACACGCCAAAAGAGCCTTAGAAATCGCTGCCGCAGGAGGGCACAACCTCCTCCTCGGCGGCCCACCAGGCTCAGGTAAAACTCTCCTCGCAAAGACGTTTATCTCCATCCTCCCAAAGCTCACCATGGACGAAGCGCTCGAAGTAACCAAAATCTATTCGATCGCAGGACTCTTGGGCACCAACAGGCAACTCATGGAGTCGCGACCATTTCGCTCCCCACACAACTCAGCTAGCGCTGTCTCACTGATCGGAGGAGGTACCAACCCAAGACCAGGGGAGATCTCTCTAGCCCACAGAGGAGTTCTATTCTTAGATGAATTCGCAGAGTTTCCCAGGAATGTCATAGAAAACCTGAGGCAACCACTAGAAGATGGCGTGGTGACAGTAGCCAGAGCAAAAGGCTCGCTTACATTTCCAGCAGATTTCATACTCATAGCAGCTATGAACCCGTGCCCCTGTGGTTACATGACCGACCCAGACAAACAGTGTACCTGTTTGCCGTCTCAGATCTCCAGATACACCAGAAAAATCTCAGGCCCGATCCTCGACCGCATCGACATGCACGTAGAAGTCCCCAGAGTCCACATCAACAAACTAGAAGACGCAGCACAAGGCGAAAGCAGCGACGCCATCAGAGAAAGAGTAGACAGTGCCAGAAAGATGCAAGAACAGAGGTTTAAGGACGCGGCAACCATCACCAACGCTGACATGAGCTCCCAAGAAGTCAAAAAACTAGCCCCACTAGATGAAGAGTCTCGACTACTATTGCGCACAGCAGCAGAAAGACTCAACTTCTCAGCAAGGGCCTACCACCGCATCATAAAGCTAGCAAGAACCATAGCAGACCTAGCAGGAGAAAAAGAAATAAAAAAGGTTCACATTGCAGAAGCAATTCAGTATAGGACAAAGGGGGAGTAGTGTCAGGTAAAATAGGTATGAAACTCTTTTCCACACTCTTAAGAACCTGATGAAGGGTTTACAGAGAACAAATTTACCTTTACATATAGAAAAAATAGCTTTACATACAAGTTTACATATGATAGAATAGCCATATGATGAAAAAATTTCACAAACCCGAAATCCAAGGCTTCATAAAGAAAAATGTGCAAAAACACAGAACTGACATTGCAATAGTGATGTCAAGACATTTTGGTTTTTCGCGTCAGACAGCTACAAAGTACCTCCTAAAAGAAGTAAAAAAAGGCACAATTATTCGTACAGGAAAAAACCGATGGATTAAATATTTCCCTGCAGACGGTGATTATGTCTCAGTAGTGGAAAATAACTCAGAAACACTTTCTGAGGATCAAGTGTGGAAAAAAAGCATTAAACCACTGCTACAACTACGCCTACCAAAAAATATATACAATATAGTAAATTATGGGTTCTCAGAAATTTACAACAATGCAATTGATCACTCGAACGCAAATCGAATATTCTCTGATGTTGAAATCAAAGATCAAAAAATAGTAATTCGCATAATCGACAACGGCATTGGAATTTTCCAGAAAATTCAGGAAGCGCTTGATCTTACGACAACAAGAGAGTCAGTCCTTCATCTCTCAAAAGGAAAATTTACAACAGATCCTAAGAAGCATTCAGGTCAGGGTATATTCTTTACTTCGAGAATGTTTGATACATTTTACATATTCTCCGCTGGTGAAGTTTATGTCTTTAAAAAGGAGGGATGGCTACTCTCTGATGAAAGAAAAGAGATTTTTGGAAAGGGGACGATGATCATGATGGAATTAGATCTTCGTTCAACCAGAGAGGCAAAGCAAGTGTTTGATAAATACTCAAGTATAGATGAAGGATTCTACAAAACCAAAATTTCTGTTGCACTCAGCGGTGATCCAGATGATCCTCATGTGTCTCGATCGCAGGCACGGAGAATGATGGTAAGTGTAGACAAATTTAAAGAGGTGATTCTAGACTTTGAGAGTGTTACATTTGTTGGGCAAGCATTTGCTGATGAAATTTTTCGTGTATTCCAAAATGAACATCCTCAGGTAAAAATTGTTGTAATAAATGCCACAGCTGATGTGAATCAAATGATCCAAAGAACACTCAACACAAACCAGTCAATTTGAGAACAGTAAAGGGAGGCGTCAAACTCACCAGGATATAAGCAGGCCTAGCAGGACAAAAAGACATACAAAAAGCACATATTGCCGAAGCGATATAGTATAGGACGAAGGGGGAGTAGGGGATGTGAGGTATAATTGATATGCAAAACGTAAATTTAAGAGCTGATGAATTACATATGTATGGAAACTTATGAGGCGGATCATTTTCCGGAAGTTGCGGATAAGGCAATGCGAAGAGTTGAGTACTTCGGTCTGCAAGAAGAGCTTGCAAGCGGTGAGAAAAGACGTGAGTATTTCGGGAGTCTGAGCAACGAGGAGTTCAAGAAAATGTTATACTCTGCATGAACTGGACATGGCGTTATATGAAAAAAATTGGATATGGTGATTATAACATCGTCACAGGCTTTGTTTATTCCGCAGCAATTTGCCACACATACTTTTCAATGTTTATTGAAACTGTTTCGTAAACAAAACATTCACATAGCAAAAGAATAGTGAAAAAAACAAGGAAGTGCCCAGTAGCTATACAGTTGCTGGGCCGTTTCATTTCCAGATAAGAATTGTTGCACTTACTCCACTTTAAGAACACAACATCCTGATGTTAGGGTTGGTTTACGTTGATTGAAAATATAGCGCTTAGAGAGGTCAAGTTTGATTTGATTATGGGAAGGTGGTACTATAGATCCCACACATTTATGAAAAAAATCTTCCCTATACAAAAATACCACATCGCTCTTGCTGCACTACTAGTGTTTGGCGGTGTCATACTCTTCACACTTGATAACCGAGGCTTGTTTAGTAAGCAGTCTTTTGGAATCAAAAAAGATATCACTATAGTACATAGTCGTGATAACGAGGTCTTAGTAGGGCAAACCCGCGTCGAGACGGTCTGTGAGCTCCTAGATGAGCAAGGTCTTGCATACGAAGAATCAGACAAGGTTATTCCCGAGTGCGATACGACTCTTACCTCAGATATGGATATAGAGATCTTACCCAAGCTCAGTGTATTGATAAATGTAGACGGCAGTCAAAAAGAATTAGAACACCACGGCACCGAAACATTACAAGAAGTTCTAACGCAAGAAAATATTGAAGTACGAAAAAACGATCTGATCTCGATCGATACTGGCGAAACGCTTTCAGATCGTCAAGAGATCGAAATCATCCGCGTCACGCAGGAGGAAGTCACAGAGACCGAGAGAATTCTCTTCCAGGAAGTCATTGAACAATCAGATCAATTCACGACAGATTATGAGGACATAACCCAAGAAGGTGAAGAGGGTGAGGAGGAGATCATCTATACAATCACCCTTCACGATGGAGAGGAAGTAGAGCGGGAAGAATCATCACGCAAAGTAGCTAAAGAAAAAAAAGATCGCATCATCATACGAGGAACAAAGGCAGTCATTTCAGGTCTAGAGTCTGAAGGTAAAGAGTTAGAAGCACAAGCACAAGCAGAAGCACAAACAGAAGGAGGTCTTGAGCGAGAACTAGACATCGATGTAGTGATGGAAGAGGTAATTGACTAGCTAGAGCCTCACATTTTTGATATCCCTCCTCATTACGAGACCCGTTGCTCGCAGTGGTAGGTCAAGGAGCGAAAAGGAAGGTTGATCAAATCAACATTAAACTTTTTATCAAGTATTGGATTATTGAAGTTTTTTTTGAGCCCGGATCCTGAATAGGAGTATTTCTTATCAATCACTACGTTCTTGAAAGAAGACTTCTCCCCGGATGACAGATGTTTAGTTGTTCCTTTGTCTTTGACATTTATACTTCCTATGCTATCGTTAGGGACATGAAAAAAACGCATTTCAAGAAATCCCTCGGGCAGAACTTCTTGCGAGACTTGAGCGTAATTGACGATATCATCACCCTAGCAGACACCTCACTAGATGATGTGATTTTTGAGGTGGGTCCTGGTGACGGAGCACTTACGCAGAAACTACTGGCTACTGGCGCGCAGGTCATCGCCTTGGAGATCGATCAAGATCTCTTGGAAAATCTAAAGAATAAATTTACAAATGAGAAAAACTTCACCCTTCTCCATGAAGACATCAGGAGATTTAATCTCCCTACCTACCTAAAAGAAAAAAATATTTCAAAGTATCACGTAGTAGCCAATCTGCCGTACTACATCACCTCCTCGATCATGCGGTATTTCCTCGAGTCAGAGCGTCCCCCAGAAAGCATGACAGTCATGGTACAAAAAGAGGTAGGCCAGCGAATGTGCGCTAATGCTGGGTCACTAAGTATCTTGGGTGTAAGTGTCCAATACTACGGATCCCCTGCTATTGTACTAGAGGTAAGCGCTGCGGCTTTTGAGCCTGTGCCAAAAGTCGACAGTGCAATCGTACAGATAAAAAACATCAGCGTATATGGTGGTCATGATGAAGCCTATACCAAACAATTTTTCCGCCTCGTAAAAGCAGGGTTTAGCGCAAGAAGAAAGATGCTTGCCAAAAATCTCATGAACAGTCTCAACGATGAAGTCCCTAGTAAAGAAACGCTAGAGCAGCAACTAGAGGCAATAGGAGTCAAGAAAACCGCCCGCGCCCAAGAGCTTACACTCGAGCAATGGCATCAGTTAACAAGAGTCTTCGATGAGGATGGGGGAGTTATGAAACAATAGAGCGCACAACGCTTAAGACGTAAAAAGCAGCGGGTATAAAAACCATCAAAAGGAGTCTTTGTTTTTCAAAAACAAAGACTTTTTTGTTTCCGATATTTTTGCGCAAAACAATACTCCAAAAACAAATTATACTACACGTAAATGCTAACAAGAACATATCATACACCCGCAAGAGAACAACGCTGAGCATATAGGAGATAAAGAGGTTTAGCGCAATGATGATACGCGCACGCTTTTGACCGACGAGAACAGGGAGGGTCCAGACATTGTCTGCTCGGTCACCCGATTCATCCTTGAGGTCTTTGATCGGGAGACACAACAAATGAACCAAAAAAAGTAGCAACACAATTGGAAGGGGAAAGTCTTCTAGAGTGCGTGACGGTGTCGCCAGAGCATATCCGATAAACACGACAGTCAATGAGGCAAATGAGCCTATTGCGGTAGCAATGATAGGCAAGCGTTTCAATCGTAAAGGAGGCGTACTATAGATCAGGGAGATGCAATGATAAGTGAGCATCAGGACGCCGATGCTTGAGGAGAGAAAAAAGGCGATACCACTAGAGAGTACCAAGAAAAATACACCAAGCAAAAGATAGTGCCTGGGAGAAATCACTTTTGTGATGAGAGGTCGCGTTGCATTTGTGATGCGATCAGTCTTTTGGTCAAAGAAATCATTGAAAACAACACTCCCGTACCAAGCGAGCACAACAGCAATAGCCAACACTGAAATAAGGAGCGCATTATAAAACGTAAAAAAGAACCCATATCCTTGTATAGAAAAACCAAGAGCAAGCCCAAGAGCGAGAAGTCCAAGATGGTACAAAACTTGCACAGGGCGTATATTTTTGAGCAGTGTAATAAAGAGATCTCTTTTGAGCGTCACAGCGATTGCACACAAGACAATCAGATCAAAAACAAATAAAATCAGAATCATCTTAAAGTGAGAGATATGCATACCAGCTACAGCAATCAATGAAGAAGGACTGATAAGTGGAGCTGCAAAAAACGTAAAAATATCACTACTACCAATAGCTGTGATACCTTGGCGCAAAGTCCCAAAAGGAAGAAGATCTAAAAGAAGTACAATCGTAGAAGGGATCGTAACGATAAAATACAGCGAGCAGTAAGCCAAGAAAACAGTTGCTACAGTTTTGCGCACTTTGTGATAGGTCACTTTATGATAAACAAAGGGGATCAGGGTGATCAGTGCCAGAGCAAAGGTAATTCTCTGACCTGGCGTCGTGCCAATCAGTGGATCCTGGTGCATAAAGGTAAAAAAATTCACAAACAATTCGCCAGCACTGTAGTACTCGTAGTAACTAACGATGTCATACTGAGAAAAAACAAAAGCGTCAATCAGCGGAGGGATGAGGATGAAGGGAAGAAAGATTGTCACCACAAGAGTCATCGCTTCGCGCATGGTAAAGTTGACGATCTTTACCAGGATCAGTGTAAATAAAGCGTTCAAAATAAAGAGCAACAGGAAAAAGTGTATAAACTCGTAAACTATAAAGAGAGGGTATACAGTCATTTGATTTCCAGGAAGGAACGACTCCATCATCACACGAAGCCAGATCGCACCAAAGAATGTAACCACGAGCTGAATCGGAGTAGCAGAAGTACGTGTTAGTTCCGTAAGAGCAGCAAAAATCAACCTTTTCATACGGTAGCAGCGTTAGAGGTATTAGGAAGCCCCAAGGATATAAAGGTAGTATAGCTTATTCCGTCAAGACTGAAAAATTGAAGAAATGCTTCTACTACACCTTACTTCTACAAGTAATACCATTTCCAATGAACTTTAGCCCCACCAAGTGCGTATTTTGGTAGCTGCAACACTTATCAAAATGCTTATAGGTCAGAGCACACTGCACATTTTTGCTACGCATCTCACTCATCCCGTCGCTTGTGAGTGACAGGACTCACCAGAGAAGACCACGTATAGGGCCAAGGTTCATCGGAAATGGTATAAAGAGACTCCATGATATAATGCCCTATACATAAATCTACTCATGATATACGCCCATTATGTCAGTACAAACACTCCTCAAGGACCTCAATGCCCCACAAAAAGATGCAGTCCAAGCAAATGAAGGTGCCTACCTCATCATTGCAGGTGCTGGATCAGGTAAGACTACCGCCCTCACACGGAGGATTGCCTACTTGATCCAAGAGAGGGCAGTTTCACCACACAATATCTTGGCTGTCACATTTACCAATAAAGCGGCGGCGGAGATGCGCAATCGTGTAGTAGGGCTCCTCGGGACGCAGTCACAGTCATGGTCCAGTGCTGGACCACTCATGGGGACTTTCCATAGTATCTGTGTGCGAATATTACGGGAGCACAGCCAGCACTTAGGATATGACAACACTTTCACGATTCTCGATACACATGATTCACAGGTTTTGGTAAAAAAAATCATGAAGCAAATGGAGATCTCTACCCAGCAATTTACGCCTAGGGGAATCCTAGAATACATATCCCGCGCCAAAAATAATCTCATGAACCCTGCAGACTTCCAAGCCCAAGCCAATAGTTACGTCGAGGAGCAAATTGGGGCAGTTTATGATCGGTTCCAGAGAGCGGCCCACGAAGATCAAGCTATGGACTTCGATGACTTGATCCGACTTACGATCAAACTCTTTAGAGACCATCCAAATATATTAAAAATCTACCAAGAAAGATTTCGCTACATCCTCGTCGATGAGTACCAAGATACCAATTACGCACAGTACACACTGATCAAGCTTCTAGCTAGTAGTCACGGAAACCTTTTTGTCGTGGGTGATGATTGGCAGAGTATTTACAAATGGCGCGGCGCCGATGTGAGTAACATCTTAAATTTTGAGCGAGACTATCCCAAGACTCAAGTCATCAAGCTCGAGCAAAACTACCGCTCCACACAGTCCATCCTCGATGCAGCTTACGGAGTGATCAAAGAGAATGCTGATCGTACTGACAAGCAAATCTGGACGAGTCAAAAGGGTGGCAACAAAATCGCTATTTTTGAAGCAGCAAGTGAAGCCCAGGAGGCAGCCTACATCGCACAAGTCATCACAAGTCAGGTCCTAGAAGGAAAGCAAAAGTACAGTGATTATGTCGTCCTCTATAGAACAAACGCACAGTCTCGTGCAGTGGAGGAGTACTTCCTGAAAAATTCTGTGCCTTATAGAATCGTCGGAGGGATAAAATTCTATGAGCGCAAAGAAATCAAAGATATCTGCGCCTATCTCAGGCTGATTATAAATCCCACAAATATCCTCGCTCTTGAGCGAGCGGTCAGTGAGCCACGGCGCGGCATCGGAGCCAAGACTCTAGGACAGTGGATCACAGGAGCGCGCTCAGCAGGAAGAGACTTTATAAAATTTGCACTCTCACCACAACTCGCAGGATCTGTAACGGCAGCAAGCAAGCAAAAAATAATTGCATCCTTTGCACAGTTTCTCGCAGGTGCGCAAGTAGTTGCCAAAGAAAAACCACTGACGCAACTGATCTCACATGTCTTTGAGCAAAGCGGTTACGCCAAAGGGCTTATGGACGGTACGCCTGAAGGGGAGGCCAGACACGAAAACGTCCAAGAGCTTTTATCTGTCGCCTCCAAGTACGATGAAATGCCTGATGCTCTGTCACTTTTTCTCGAAGAGATCGCTCTAGCTAGTGACACCGACAAGATCGCTCAAGAGTCAGATATGGTGCACCTCATGACGCTCCATAGTGCCAAAGGACTCGAGTTTCCAGTTGTGTTTATCGTTGGCCTCGAGGAAGGTCTCGTCCCACACAACAGGTCCCTCACAAATCCCGAAGAGATGGAAGAAGAAAGACGACTCATGTATGTAGGTGTCACACGTGCCAAACAAAAAGTGCATTTGCTCCACACCAGACAAAGACTGCTTTTTGGAAGCGTGCAAGCCAACCCGCCGAGTAGGTTTCTCGACGACATCCCAGAAGAACTGAAAGAGTCAGTTAAAAATGAATCACATGTAAGAGAGTCATATTTTCAAACACCAGGACCCACGTCCAGTCAGACACATCGTCGCAACCCAAAGAAGGATTATTTCGCGACACCAGACAGTGGCTTCGCCGATGGAGAACGCGTCAAGCATCAAGAGTTTGGCGTAGGCGTAGTCGTGGCAAGTGACGCCGATCAGATCAGCGTCGTCTTCAAAGGCAAGGGCCTCACCAAGCTAGCAAAACAATTCGCAAAATTGACAAAGGTATAACTTTGCGATACCGTTCCAACAGGTACGTGAGAAAATTCGATTGAATACTCATAACCCACATAAAAATGCCGTAGAAGCATTATCGTACAAATTGTAGTTCTTACACTGTAATCCGAGGAGGACTTATGGAAACAGAAAGAAGAAGTGTAGAAGGTATAAAGGGTAAGGCAAATATCTTTATATTTTCTAGCTATGATTCAATAGTTGATATAATACGCCAAGCGCAACCATCAACTGATTATGATAACAAAAAAGTTTACGCACTAAGGAGGGTTGGACCAGGGCGGGTAGTCATCTGCACACAGAGAACGCTACCGCAATATTTGGTGCAGGTATTATACAGTTAGATAAAAAGGTGACGTCGCACGAAGCGACTCACCTTTTATATTTGACTTAGACTGAAGAATCGGAGCATTTTTACAAGTATAGACAGAATACATGAAATATGTTATAATAGTATGAAGTCAACTAGCGAGTACTTTAAATGATCTATACAGACATCCCTGAGAAAGACATACGCATCTGCAACGAAAGAACTACCTTAGAAGCCTACATTGAGTGGCTAGAGAAAAAAGTTGTATGTTGCTCAGATGTACTACCATTTGTAATACATGATGGTGAAGTAAATCTCGTCTTACCGACACGAAAGCATGAACCGGGTGAGGGCGGACCATGGCTCATCGGTGGGCAGTCGTTTCGAGGTGAAAGTGCGATACGTACAGCGTATAATCGCTTTCACGAAGATGTAAACAGTACCATTGATATTAATAGGCTAGATTTACTTGCAAGTCCGGTTGATATTTATTGGTCGTATTGTCCTGAATACAATGGACATCGGCATGACCGAACAAGTGTATACGGCCTAGAGTTAATAGCTGGTGAATCTGAAATGTTTGTCAGAAGAGGTGTAAAAAATGGAAAAGAATACGAATCAGATAGTGGTTTTAAGTTGTGGAATGAGGAAGGTCTCAGGCAGCATCTAGAAAGTATACAAGAGAATCACCCTCGACACCTACTGCTAAAATTACTGAGAATGATTTCTCAAAAACCACGTCTAAACACTATCGATTTGAGTGGACTTGTCAGTGCAACAGCATGACAATGAATGAAGAGTATTAGATGTCCTAGAATAAGCTCCAGGATACAAATCTCATAATCGACAAATTACACAGGTAGCAAGAAGTATTGCTACCTGTTTTTAATACGCAAAAAAAATATGATACTATATATATTAAAAATCCTTATGCTTACTTATAAAACGTACAAAGATATCCCAGACGCAGAACTATCCACATCCTTTATGTCAGATGAAGGAATATCAGAGTTTCTCGATGCTCGCGTCGTCGTGTGCAGTGACATCGTTTTGTGTAACAAACAGAGAAAAACAATCTACCTAGCAACACGCAAGCACAAACCAGCCGAAGGACCATGGGTCATCGGCGGACAAACCAAAAGAGGTGAGTCAGCACAGGACACTGCTGTGCGTAGAATGAAAGCAGAAACGTCTCTAGAAATAAAGGCAGATCGTTTAGAATATCTAGGAGCAGTATAAACTATTTGGTCATATCGCGCCGAGGCAGAGCAAACAAGGGAAGACACGACCTGTCCCATATCTTTGCACTAGATATCTCCGACCAGGAACGTGACGTCATCGCAAATAATTTAGATGAGAATGAATACGATGCAGCGGATGGATTAAGAGAATACACGATGGATGACTTAGAGGAGCAAAGTGTCCGATCTTGTATTAAAGATTATTACCATACAATATTTGAAAACACCTTGGATAAATAATGTTGTAATTTGGTTCTTGAGACAAAGATAAAGAAGTAGCACATTGGACTTATTTTTTTTGGCTTTACACTTCACTCTATGAAACTTCCCATGAGTTTCTATGAGGACTTTGTTGGATAAACCCGAGATTACTAGACTATTATGAAATAAAAAATCATCAACTTCTGAGTTTGAGGGCATTATATTCGCATTATTGACTAAATAGGTGCTAACTGTTATCCTCCCAGTAGTTTTCCAAATCAGAGAGTGATATGAGTTTAACAATATACTTGGTATTGATGGTCAGCGGAGCAGTGCTTCTTGGCATTCTACAACCACATTTTCAGAAGTCATTTCCTGGTAATGAGTTCCATCTATTGTTTTGGGGATCAATTGTTGCGACAATAGTAATGGGAATTATGATTGCGAAAAACGAGGGACTTAGTGGTTTGAAACCTCAGACAGCATTTGTAGTTTATGGGTCAGCAATTGCATTCATTGGTTTGGCTACATCATTTTTTATGTATCGCGCCTTTAGTCTCAGTAACACAAATCCAGCTTTGGTATACGTAGTGCAAGATATTTCAACCCCACTGATCTATCTTGTAACAATTGTTCTCTCAAAAAGTTCTTTAAAGATGTTCGGTGGGGCAGACTATCAATTCAATTCAGGCGTTTTCGCAGGGATTGGACTAATAGCGTTGGGAGTGTTCGTTGTAAAAAAGTTTACTGAAGTATAATTCAGGTAGCGCAGCGTGCGGTATCTACAAAGTTGATTAACAAATCGAGGAGAGCGTCATGGCAGTGTCATTCACTAGTCCCGTAAGTAAAGATGATATAGATGTGTTTTTACAAGCCCTTGCGCAAGCAGGAGAAAGAAATAGCTCTGCAACAGAGGAAGGATTACATAATTCGCCGCGAGTAACTGAGATGCGTATAGGGAAGGTACCAACAGCAAGCTCAAATAATCCGTGGATGAATATGAGGACAGCATTGCACGGTATCGCTGAGGGACAAGTTGCACTTAAGGATTTATCTGTCTGTCAAAAAGAGCATCTCGACTAAGTGAAAGAGAAGACGCTATATGCGTTACTTTCATGTATGAGCCCGCATCAACTATATGTTTGATGCGGGTTATTTTTTCCCATGAAATTTCTTATGAATATCTTTAAGTCCTTTGTTTGTGACGTGGGTGTAGATTTGTGTGGTGGTGATGTTTTGGTGGCCGAGCATGGCTTGCACACTACGGATGTCGGCACCGTTCTGCAAAAGATCCGTAGCAAAAGAATGTCTGAGTGTATGTGGGTGCACTTCTTTGACGATACCAGCTCTTGTAGCGTATTTTTTGACTGCCCGCTGCACACTCCGCACGGTCAGGCGTAGCGAAGAGCTATCTGCGTCAGGGTTGGTGCCTGTCTTGAACCGTATAAACAGCGCCGGATCGATATCAACTCGCTTGTCCATATATCTCTCAAGTGCATCTCTGGCAGTATCGGAGATAAAGACGATACGAATTTTGTTACCCTTCCCACGGACACTAAACTCTTGCCTCTTGAGATTGATGTGTTCTCGATCTAGGCTCACCAACTCACTAACACGCAATCCTGTGGAAAACAGCAACTCTAGAAAAGCGCGGTCCCGCAAGCTTGCAACGTCACCTCCCTTGGCACTACCAAGAAGTCGCTCCACCTCCTCTGGGTCCAGAAAATCTACCTGCCGCTCAGGATTTTTGCCAACTTCTAGTTTCTCAGCGCTAAGTGACTGCACATCTCTTTTTGCGAGGTACTTCAGAAACCCACGTACTGCAATGATATGATAGTTTTGCGTATTGGCACTGAGCTTCTCTTGGCTATCTGTGGAATTTTTGTTACGTACTCTATTGAGGTAAAGGCGGTATTTACGAACCGTTTCCAGGGTAATCTCTTGGGGTGTTTCAATGCTGTGTGCTCCGCGCAGATACTGCAAAAATCGAGAGATATATCTGTCGTAATTTTCTATGGTCAACAAGCTTCGATTCCTCTCAATCTCAAGGTATTCTTTGTATTCCTTCAAGTATCCTTCAAGTATAGTGAGCTTCTTTTTTGGAGTCATGGCAGGTAATTTACAGTGCAATAAAATGAAACGGGAATGTTTCAAGCTGATGATAGTTACAATAGAATCAAGATGATTTTTCTATTGTATCATGTACACACGTCACAAAGACATACATTGACAATATTTGTGTTTATGGCTACTATGATGAGTACAAATAATCACTGTAAAGAGGTCTGCTACAGCCCGGTGTAATACTTTTCAATAGTAGAAATCGTTAAAATTTTAAGGTAAACACTATTTCCCCAGAAAATAACTTTTTTGAGAAAGTACGAAGATCAATCTTAAAAATAGGTGCTACACTTTATAGTGCGGAGCGTCTACTACTTACCCTGATAAGGGGGCAGCTCTTTTTTCGCATAGGGAAATTTGTTCGTAGTAATGGGAGTTTAAGCACAGTGATTGCGATTGCTTTTTTTGTTACTTCCACAAATCTCTTTGCAAAATATGACACTGATTCAGCGGTAGGATACTGGGCAAGACAGGCCAATCAAGCAAGTATTGCTGCTGACAATACAGGTGGCAAAGTAAGCGCCTTGGGCCTTGATGAAATTGATGGTGCAACCGCCCAGCTTGCCCTAGGCGCTGATGTTGAAACCCGTAGAGACTCCTCGATTCTGGGCAGTCGCGCAGTAAATAACGATGATCTCGTCATAGATAGTTCTGACCTCTTTGCCTATGGTGTCAACACACAAGACGGCGAGCTCACTGATGAGGTAGAAATTTACACAATCCAAGAAGGTGACACACTTGGCAGTGTAGCCACAGCCAAGGGAGTGAGTGTCAACACACTTCTCTGGGCAAATGATATCGTGGATATCAATGATATCTCTGAGGGTGATACTATTTTTATCCTGCCAATCACAGGTGTCAAACATAAAGTACGAAATACAGACACGCTTGACTCAATTTCTCGGCAGTACAAAGCCGAGAAAGAAGAAATCCTTGCCTTCAATGGGTTACCAGCAAATGGAGAGCTAAAGAGCGGTCAAGAGATCATCATTCCAGATGGAGAGATTGCGCCACCCCCACCAAAACCAAAGCCAATTATACCAAAAAGGGAATATGCTTCATCTTATGAACCGATCACTGGGTCGTCTTCAGAATCTGTGGGAAGTTTCGCACATCCACTTCCTGGTTCAATCAAGACTCAAGGACTTCACCCCACAAACGCTGTTGACTTGGCAGCACCTCTGGGTACCAAGGTATATGCAGCCAAGTCTGGCAAGGTCACCAAAGTATTATCAAGCGGTTGGGGTGGAGGCTATGGAAAGCATATCGTCATCACACATAAAGACGGAACCATTACACTCTATGCGCATCTCTCCTCTATCGGCGTAAAAAAAGATGAAAGTGTAAAAAAGGGTGAGGCCATCGGTAAAGTGGGTAGCACAGGTCGCTCCACAGGACCACATCTACACTTCGAAATCCGTGGCGGACCACGTAACCCATTCTAGGAATAACTACGTCACTCCTTGCACGTAAAGGAAGTCCTAATAAGAAAACCCTAATAAGAAAACCACAGAGTACTCTGTGGTTTTTCTTTTGACGAACATCTCGTATTTGCTTCCAACACTAGCGACTCCACTCATTTTGATTTTCAAAGATGATGTCATGCATCTCCCAGAATTTTCCTTGTTTGGCAGCTGCTTCTGTAGCCTTGGCAGCCGCTTGCGCGTAGCGGTGAATCCCGACAAGGGGAAAGTGTTTATAAACTAGGCTCACATCCTCCGGCTCTCCATCAAAATACTCTTTCAGTCCAGGAAAGTAGCTGGCACATGCAGGACACTCGAGATCACTATATTCAGTAATGATGACCTTTGGCGTATCAGACCCTTTGTAATGTACACCACTAGGTATTGTTTGTTCTGCTGTTGCGTCGGCGAGAATAGGATTGATCACACCTTGGATACCAGCTGCCGTATTTGGGATTTGCATACGCTCTCCGTTTACAAAAAACGTTGGTGTTGATGTCACGTTCAACGCATTTCCTTCAGCAATATCAGCGTTGACCAAAGCGTCAAGCTCCGCTCCAGCAATATCAGTTTTGAACTGTTCAACATCTAGCCCAATCTGCTCGGCGTAGCTAATAAACTTTGACTCACTATTACTTGGTGTCGTGGCGTCTAATCGAGCGAGGTAGACAAGTCCGACAATAAAAACGAGCAAGAGAGTCCCTCCTATTAAGACATACTTTTCTTTCATAAAATAAGCATTGAGAAATTAATAATGTCTAGTATACCATACATCATAAAAGAATAGGACTTTCGCACTTTGTACCCTCAAGGGGCAGCTCCTACCCTCAAGGGGCATAAACCTGCGCATCCACATGCTTCGCGTGTGCCCGCCAGAAATGCTATATCTTGGCAGGCAGGCGGAAGCATTACCTGCCTGCATCGCAAAAGCGAAGCGTTGCTGGCGGCAGGCAGGTCGAATTGCACTGAAGTGCGAAAGTCCTAAAGATACTACTGTAGATGAAAATAATCACACTACAAGCTCAGGGAGCGAGGATATCGTTGATTATGTCGATATCCTTGCACTCATAGTACATGTGCGGCGTATAAAACTTTGCGCGAGGACCATGGCAATTATCACCACCGTCCCGCGGCAGTGGCGTGATAACAGGCAGGAAATAAGCCACACCTCTTCGGGGTAGCTCACGATAAAGGTAACGCAACGTCTTATGTCGCAAATCAGTACCCATACTTGTAAAGATGTGCATCTCATCATTTACTTGGCCATTCCAGTCAAGATAGGTAAAAACATGATCAACGCGATCTTTGTAGTCACTGTGCCACATCAAAGGCCAACACCAATGAGGATCGACAGCTTGGTACAGAGAAAAGCAAGGACCTTCCTCAATGCTTCCATCAGGCAATAAGCCAACGCCACCATCGATAAAGTCAAAATTCCGGAGGTACTTTTTGTTGTTTATCTCACCAGTTTGACCACCGATAAGGATGTCAAAGCCTTGCATTTGTGCATACGCGCGCATCTCTCGAATAATATTATCCACGCGAGGGAAGCGGTAGTTTTCTTCTTGGTGAGGGATTTGACCAAAAAGAAAGACACGCACTCCAATGTCCATCGCGTCTCGTGTGATTTGACGTACATAATCACTATACTCTTGCTTTTTAAAAGACGGTTTGCACGTATGCTCTCCCCAAAAATTCTTACTTTTGGAGCGACACATTTCCGAGAAATCAAATTTCCTTCCTTGTGCTCGAAAGGTGTAATTAGCTTTTGTATCAATTGCTTCTGCGATAAACATGCCATACTGCACATCATCACGATCAATTTCCTCAATAATTTTTTTTGCCCGGGGAATATCCGGTGGCTCCAGCCATGTCTCTAGTGCGCGATGAAAGTAATGACAATTACTCTCTTGCACCAGTGGAATATCAAGTTCTGGTTTGTTATAGCCACTAAGAATGCCATCTGCCACACAACCCTTAGATTTAATCTTTGCAATGTTAATTGCGCTAGGCTTCCAGATTTCAGTTCTCTCCACGATCACATCTTGACCATTACTCTCATCAATCGGCGGAACGTTGGTGTTGAGTGAGTAGTCGTCTAAGTCTGTCGGGAATAGGAAGATCCACGTAACACAAAGAACAACCGCAAGCAGGATCACAACAAAGATCTTGGCGATCAAAAGGAGGTATCTTTTAGAAAAAAGGAAGTATATCATAGCAAGTATTGCATTATATAGTATAGTTCAATACTTTGACGCAAGCAAAGTACGAAGGCCAAAAAATGATAAAGACAAAAAAACAGATCATGAAATAGCTCCACGCATCGCAGCAGTATCAAAAGGGATCATACGATGTTTCTGAGGAGTGAAATCATTTAGGCATACATTATGGATATGATCTGTGGTGAAAACCAGTATTAGATTTAAAACTGACTCTTTTGGTAAATTATTAACAGTCTGAAATCAGCTCATAGATCAGGAAATCGTGCGATAATCTCAGTTGATCCACCACTTTTTCGGGTGATCCATAAAAAGCGATAATCCTAGTCTTACAGAGGCCTCATGGCGAAATAGGATACTTGACGAAAATAAAAGATGCCTGTACTATAGAATAGATTTATCAGATAGGGGTAACGCCTAAAGAGAGGCGTCTTTTCTATTAAACAGTTTTATTCATAGAAATTCAGTTATATGCAAAGCAAAGTAATTGCATTCAATCAAAGCCAAAGGCAAGAATCAGAAGCGATTCTTGGCTTGCGTGGCGGCGATGTTGTAAAAGTACACCGCAAAATCAAAGAAGGTGCGAAAGAACGCATTCAGATTTTTGAGGGAATGATCATCGCTATAAAAGGTGGTCAGAGCGCTTCACGGACTATCACTGTGCGCAAGGTTTCACAAGGAGGATACGGTGTCGAGATCGTCGTAGCAGTCAATTCACCAATGATCGAAAAAATCGAATTGGTAAAAAGAGCAAAAGTACGTCGCTCAAAGCTCTATTTTGTCAGAGACAAAGCGGCCAAAGCTCTTCGCTTCAAGTTCACAGATGCCAAAGACATTGATTTACCACTGCACAATACTAAAGTAGAAGCAGCTGATCCTTCCGAGGCAGATAAAGACGTCGCAGTCGGAAAACAAAAATCTTCGTCTACGGCAGCAGCTGCGGCTAGCTTAAATGCTACTGTGGATCCTTCCGTCGATGGAAATGTTCAAACACCGATCGAAAAAGAACTAGGAAAGGATCAAGATGCTAAACTTAAAGCTGATGTTTAAACATCAGCTTTAGATATTGAGGACGTATACCTTATGTCCGCCTGCCTAAGTTTTTTCTACGAGAAAAGATTTAGGCGGGCCCGGGTGCTGAAATTGGTAGACAGGCTAGGTTGAGGGCCTAGTGTCCTTTTTGGACGTGGGAGTTCAAGTCTCCCCTCGGGCACAAGCCCTTCCCGCTTGAACAGGGAAAGGGGTCCCATGAACCGTACGGTACATGGGGGTCGGGAAACGGGAGTTTCCCGTCGGAGGAAAGTTAGAAAACCGTGGGTTTTCTAGGAATGCCCCAAGGCATGACGTGAAAGTCCCTCCTCGGGCACAATCAGTTCTTCAAAATGTAACACTAAAGGTTTCTCAAAGAAGTAAAAAAGTGTATAATAAATTCTATTGATCTTTCGATATATAGGCACGCTTAGCTCAGTTGGTTAGAGCATCTCGTTTACACCGAGAGGGCCGGGAGTTCGAGTCTCTCAGCGTGCACACAGTGTCAGTTAGGCCGGGGTAGCTCAGTGGTAGAGCAAAGGACTGAAAATCCTTGTGTCGAGAGTTCGATTCTCTCTCCCGGCACAAAAAACTCCTCAGGGAGTTTTTTTTATTACCAAATATGATCATTGTATTACACTATTCATTCAAAACACTGTGCTTATTTATCCACAATTCATGGATACGTTTTAAAAAAATGTGATATCATTGCAAGGTAATATAGGGTCAAAACAAAATCATGCTAAATAATAAAATTCAATTTGCAATAGCCGTTAGCTTTTTAATAACCAGTTGTTGGCTTGTCTATTATTTTGCGTTACACCAGGATGACACGCAACCAGAAAATGATAATCTTCGTAATGTTAACACTCCGCAAAAGCCTAGTCAGGCTACACAAGAAATTACCAATCTCGTCAATAAGAAAACAACTCCTCTGGGCATATGTCCACTTGATGATTGTACGGCAGATTTTTCAGGAGAAATATTGAGTCTTGACGGAACCATTGTCACTATTGTAGCTCAGATTATAGATGGTGAGTTAGTGCCAGAACCTACCCAGATGAAGCTTCAACTAACAGAGGAATCAAATACAAAGCACTTTAGTGCAGAACAAAAAAAGTATATAGCTGGAGATCAGCTAGTCGTTGGAGACTTCGTCCAGTTTACAACACAAGAAGACCAAATAATAAATGCAACTGTGATGAAATAATGTAGCACGATGAAGTGTGATTATAACTAGTTAAAAAGTAAGAATGAAAACTCATTTCCTCAAGAGAAACCCAAAAAAAACACATAAGACCATCTTAACTTTAATATTTGTATACTTTGGGGTGTTGGTAGGATCTGAAAATGCAGAGGCTCAACCAGTCAGTCTAAATCAATGTACAACTACAGGTTTGGCAGGTACTCCTGTGCCTATCCCTACGGATGCATTTGAAATAGAATATCCTGCAGGAATCAACTGTCCTTTTGTGGAAGATGGAAACTCTATTGTGATTGGGTTTGGAAATACAATACTTACAACTCGACCTAGTAGGCCAACTAAAATAGCGCAAAGTACCTCTATTCCACCAGGTACATACACAGTTGAACTCTTCGCCTGGGATTCTTATGAGTACAGAGGCAATCAAAGCGTTTCAAGGGTAACGGTTGGTGCCCAAGAGGAGGTCTATTTTGTAACTTTTCAAAGCGAAGGCACAGAGGTTGCACGCTCAAGTCGCTCCTCAGACGTTCCTGACTATATCGATCCAGGGCACTGGCAGGGTATAGTAGATGAAAGTCTCGTCATACCACAGCAAGTAGACCGCGTGTCCGCTGAAACTCCATCTGATGGCTCAGTAATGGCTGGGTGTATGCGTCTTACAGAGGTCCAGTCATCTTGTGGAGATGGTGTCACAACTTCTGGTGAAGACTGTGACGGTGAATCATATTGTTCTGACAGTTGTCGTATAATACAGTGTCAAAACTCCACCTGTGGAGATGGAGTCCATGACCCAATTGATCCAAGTACAGGCGCTCCAAATGAGCAGTGTGATGATGGGAATGATGATAATAATGATTCTTGCTCCAATACATGTCGCCTGAATAATCCCTGTGCAGATAACGATGCTGATGGCTTCTGTGATCTGTGCATTAATACATCACCAAGTGGTCAATGTCTTGACTGCACTGATGCGGATTTCAATGGTGTGTGTGACGTGGTTAACCCGGTATGCGCTCCTGGGAGCGCGGACCCTAACTGCACTATATGTCCAGACATTAATGGCAACGGGGTATGTGAACCAGAGTGTCAAGATCAAGACAGCGATGGTTTTTGCGACCAAAACGCAATCTGCGGTCCAGCTAACAATGGAACTTTTATCGGTCTAGATCCACCGGAAAAGTGTAGTAGTGACCAATACCCAGTAGAATCTGAGCTGAGCCTCGACGGCACGATATCACTTTGGAGGTGCGAGAATAGTCTAGGACAAAGAAGCGAGCAGTGTGCTGCTGTAGCTGCATGTCAATCAGGGCAATATCAGTGCAACGGTTCTTGTGAAACATTAGCAATTACCGGGACAAACAGACATATTGCACACCGTGGGGTAACAACAGGTACAACACAGCAAGCGATAACCTCATCAGATGGCAGCTGTCTAGAGTGATTTGTTCTCGAAGGGCAGGATGTGGGTTTAAATGTTCAAACACCAGTAGCTATAATAAATACCGCAAACACCTCAAATATTGCAGCTACAGCCTACTATGATCCTGCACAATGTGACCCATCAGTGCAAGATTGTTCACCAATTCCTCTTAGTAAAGAAATAAACTGGGTATCACCACCAAATGCTACGGCCCCAGATTGTCAAACAGATGGTACATGTGGTGGATCAAATTATCGAGAAGTTGGACTGTAATGCCACATATCCCCATCATTTAAAGTAAGCGATTCACAATAGATACTTTGTGTTGACGAAACACTGTGACTGCTATAAACTACATGAGTACATTTCGTACGTAGACCAAGGCATCACGAGGGACCGTAGCTCAGCGGTTAGAGCAGGGGACTCATAATCTCTTGGTCGCAGGTTCAAATCCTGCCGGTCCCACACACAGTCGCTCGGCAGCGACGTGTCGAGAAAGGATTTGTATTGGAAGGGGTCGGGAAACGATAGTTTCCTGGTAGAGGAAGTTTATGAAACCGTGGGTTTCATAGGAGTGAAACGACGTGAAAATCCTGCCGGTCCCACCAGCCAAAATTTTTGTACCAAAAACTTAGGCTGGCACGCCTGCAAAATCTAGCACAGAACTTAGGCTGGCACGACCGCCAAGCATGAACAAAAACTTAGGCTGGCACGCTTGCCAAAAGTTATCATCGTGATATGTATTACGTATACGTTTTAGAAAGTAAAAAAGACGGAAAGCTCTATAAGGGTTTCACAACTGATTTACAAGCAAGGATTGTACAGCACAATTCTGGTAAGAATAGATCGACAAACCAACGAGGGCCATGGAACCTCATTCACTACGAAGCGTATATTTCTAAAGAAGACGCCCTAGAGCGGGAGAGGTTTCTGAAGACGGGCTGGGGAAGAAAAAATCTGGAGAATTTACTACAAAACTACTTTAATAAAAAATGATATAGAGTGTCTGCTATATGGGCAGGCGTGCACGCCTAAGTTTTTCTCTGCGAGAAAAATTTTGGCGTGCGAGTGTCGTATAATGGTTATTACACCACCTTGCCAAGGTAGAAATGGCGGTTCGATTCCGCTCACTCGCTCAAAATAGTAAAAGCTCTAGTTTCGACTGGGGCTTTTGCTATTTCTGACTGAGCGGAATCGAACGAAGGAAAGAGGTCGGGAAAACGTAGTTTGCCCGCGGAGGAGAGATTCGAGAACCGTGGGTTCTTGAAAAGGAGTGAAACGACACGTGAGATTCCCTCACTCGCTCAGATGAGAATTATACCAAATAAATCGCTAACTACAGCGGTTTTTTGGTTCTGATATTTTGACTAGTGAGTGGAATATTCGACAAGGCTCGAACTGTAATAGAATTTATGCATAAATTTGATTAGTAAATCAAAAGCATCCATGAGCCAAGTTCTGAGACCGCAGTCTGCATTGACAATATCAAAAGAGTTTGATATTAATACATATACACTTGCGCTGAAAAGGAAGCGAAAATGTTAAAAGAGATGCAAGATTTACACAATCGTGTCAGTGATTTAACATTGCCTGACATATTACCTGATTACCGTCATCAGCCATATATTGATAAAATTCGTAAGTTGGGCGTTGTTCTTGATGACGACCTGAAGCCATGGGCTTATTTTGTGGCAATTTCGCAAAACCGCTGCTATGAATTGCAAGACAAGATAAAAGAGGAGAGAGATAGAGATGCGAAAGCCTTGCTCGTCATTGAACAAGAGCAAGCTAATCAAGATGCCACAACTAGCGCTCGCATAATGAAGCATGTGATTAGCGCACGTTACCCACAGCTGCTGGGGGTTGAAGAGGTAGGCGTTGTTGATGGGTATGAACTTGTCACTTTTGACAGAGATGCTCTCAAGTCGAATATCACAATTTCTACATCTGTTGCTGTAAAGTTTACTTGATACAAAGTATCATCACATCGCTCAGTCTGAAGCATAATTGCTTTAGTGCTGAGCGGTTTTTGTTTTGCCAAAATGGATGACTAGTGAGACGAATTGAAAAGAATAAAACAAAAAAAATCCCGACTCCATAAAATGAAGTGCGGGACGTGTTGCATCTTTGTGCTTAGCTCAGACTATTCTGAATTGTTGTCATCGCTTAGTATTGGGCGACCACCAAAATCCTCTATTGAGGAGTCATCAATCTTCGTAGAAGGAGCAGATGACGAAGGTGTGCGTTCCGATGAGCAGAGTGCATTGATATCCAATGATGGATTGTAAATATCCATCTCAATCGAGACTTCCTCACGGTCAGCAGTTAGGACTGGGTCATATCGCATACCGTCATCCCACTCGTCCCAAGCAGACGCTTGAACTCTGTAAGAGTTTAACAGTTGGCATGATATCAGAACAGAGCCGCCATCAGTTTCTTCTGGGAAAACTGCAAGTACAAGCTTACCAGTGATTGCAGGGGTTACTTCATCCCAACTGAACGCATCGCTGATTTTTACACTTATAGAGTGCTTGTCCATGCTGCCGCCTGTAACGCCTACAACGTCTTTGAGCATTTCCGCAATCGTCGCTGCAAGCTTTCCAGGCTTTTTATTGTCGGCGGTTAGACCTAACATAGAGTCACCAAAGCCGAAATGACTACACTCTGATACGATTCGATTAACGTGAAATGTTCGCACCATTTTGTTCGGGTGGCACTCAACTTTGAGATGTGCTTTTAAGTTCATGGATTTCTCCGATTTTGATGTGAAAAGGACTAACTTATCGTGGAATTATTATATCATTAAAAATAATTTATGTCAATACCATTGGGGAATATCATATTTAGTCATTATTTCGCTTATGTTCTAGCTCTTTTCAGGACGAGCATGGTTCTAACGTCATGTACTGTCTGGCTCAGATATAAAAAGAGAGTAGTCACAGACTATTCTCTTTTTGTATTTCAGTGAACGGAATCGAACGAAAAAAGGGGTCCCATGAACCGTACGGTACATGGGGGTCGGGAAACGGGAGTTTCCCGTCGGAGGAAAGTTAGAAAACCGTGGGTTCTTGAAAGGAGCGCTAGAGACGTGTGAGATTCCCTCACTCGCTCAGATGCAATTACACCAAATAAATCGCTAACCACAGCGATTTTTTCTATGATATATTTACAAGTGAGTGGAATATTGGACAAGACTAGAACTGTGGTAAAATTATTAATATAAATACATAAGACTCTATATGAAATTTGTGAAAATAATTACTCTGATTATCATTATACTCTTTTTGACTGGAGTCGGATTCTTGTGGGTGTTCTTTAATTCAGCAGAAAAAAAAGTAGATAGTGTCACTGGAGCCGCTGGTGTAACAGACAAGGTGCTCACTGCTGTGGTAAATAAATCACTTGATGATGCTCAGTCGAAAACTGATCAAGCTTTGCGTGATGCAAAAATTGCGAAGGGCATAGACCCTGACAGTACACAGGAGGATGTGATAAGGATTATTAGAGGCCAGAATTCAGGCAAGCAACCGGAAAATACAGAACTAAATCCAACAGAAAAAATAGAAAAAGGTATGTCCGAATCTGAACGTGATGCACAATCATCGTTCCTATTTATGCAGCTCCTTGAATCTCAAATGAATACGGTCAGCACTTGCCTCGAAAAAGGTCTGGGTTACATTAATGAGCCTCAGATAGGTGCGAGAATATGTATGGATGATCCTAATAATGACGTTAAATGGTCTGACCACTCATTTCTCGACGGCAAATGGGGCGGGTGTACGATGGTAGTAAATCAAGAGAAAAACACATTTGAGATTTGCGCAAGCCGAAATGATGTAATATACAAATGTACTCAGAAGGGTTGTGAGACACAATAGAACAATTATTTGAGGATCTCTCTGTAGCTACAAATAGTTCTAACGTCATGCACAGCGTAGTCACGTCACTCAGGAGTGACTGTGGTCTGGCTCAGATAAAATATAGCATAAGAATTGCTCTCCAGAGCGCCTGCCCGCCGGTAGGCAAGGTTTTTGTTTTGCTGAGATGGGCGGACTGGTGTGGAGGATCAAAATTCATGATAAAGGATTTGGTGTCTATATTGCTGTAGCTCAATTACTGTGTAAAGCTACTACTTGACTAGTACTTTTACACAGTATATAATGATAATGTAATATGCAAGAGCATGCTCTATGATTCCACGAAGAAGCGAAAAACACATCGAGAAAATTGCAAAGCAGTTTCCTATTATTGGCATATTGGGACCTCGTCAATCAGGTAAAACGACCCTTGCTAGGAAGTTGTTTTCACAGTATACCTACTTCTCTCTTGAAGATCCTGATACATTGGCATTTATAGTAGCAGATCCACGAGGATTTTTTGAAAACAATCCACGAGATATCATACTGGACGAAGCTCAAAACTATCCTGAAATTTTCTCATATCTACAAAGTCACGTTGATGAATTAAATGTAAATGGCGCAATTGTCATAACAGGCTCTAACAACTACCTCCTCATGGAGAGGATCACACAGTCACTTGCAGGACGTATTGGCTTGACGACACTCTTGCCATTTTCCATCGCTGAGATTTCGCAATATGGGAAGATAATGAGTACAGACGAGCTGCTCTATGCAGGGTCATACCCACGCCTCTATGAGCAAAAAATTGATCCAGAAGAATACTATAGTAATTATGTCAAAACATACATCGAGAGAGATGTGCGGCAACTGCGTAGCATCACAGATTACAATACTTTCTACAAATTCATGCGCATCTTGGCAGGAAGATCAGGTCAGGTGCTCAACACGCAAGCAATTGCAGATGAAGCAGATGTATCACATGAAACGGTAAATGACTGGCTGTCTATTCTCATCACGGGACATATTATCTACTTCCTGCCTCCATTTTACAAAAACTATCGCAAAAGAATCACGAAAAAACAGAAAATCTATTTCTATGATACAGGCCTCGTGTGTTATTTGCTTGGTCTCACAGATGCCGCACAGATCGCAAATCATTATCTGCGTGGGAGTATATTTGAGACATTGATTATTTCAAATTACCACAAGGCAGTCGCAAACAAAGATCTGCAGGGAACACTGTATTTCTGGGAGGAAAACAAGAGGAAGGAAATTGACCTGATTGTTGAGCACGCAAATGATCTTGATACAATTGAGATTAAGGTAAGCAAAACGTTTCGTACTGAATTTATGAAACACATTAACTATTTTGCAACGTTAGAAAAAAGGAAGGTGATAAACAAAAAAGTTGTTTTGGATTCAAAAGAATTATCAGTATTGGAGGGTGTGGAGCTTATTCCGTGGCGTACTTTAGACTAGCTCTTCTCCATAGCTAGCTCAAATCTGGCTACCGACAGGCAGGCGTCATGTGCTACTGCACCACGTCATCTGCGTATGACTGTAGTTTGGCTCAGATAAAATACACCACAAGAATCGCTCTTCCACCATCCGCCAACTTGTCGGAGGCGGAGAGCGTTTTTTGTTTTGCTAAAATAGGTGACTAGCCCAGTCGCTCACCTGGTCACTCTCGAGTGACAGGTCAAGTCGAGCGACTGGAAGCATGAGAGAATCGAAAGTTGACACATTGTTGCGCAGATAGTATAAAGAGTTCATTACTATCTCGTAAATTGTATAGTGAAATGCAATTCTCGATTTAGATGTCCCCCTCTACCCGAGGAGGGATTTTTTGTATTATGCCACACTCCAGAGATACCTCATAGGCACTCTTGTACCCCAGAGACTTCC
>Ga0209187_1000706_pt1 | contig 50898 bp, 43 predicted proteins | sample BantaG_FD_187430 | JGI IMG/M metagenome (GOLD analysis project Ga0209187, IMG submission 187430) | Marine algal microbial communities from Bantry Bay, Ireland - BantryBay_4 metaG (SPAdes) (version 2) | ecosystem: Host-associated > Algae > Red algae > Unclassified | place: Bantry Bay, Ireland...
TTTCAAGTCTTCAACACTAACCTCATTTAGTAATTGAAAGCTTATTTCTTTACTATCTGATAAATTTTTTTATGGCTATTGATAATTTTTCTTTAATATTTTTATACATTTGAACTCGTATTTTGTTACTTATTGGATCATACATTATGCAACAAATTTCGCCACAAATAGTTCATTTCAAGCTATTTGTGGCTTTTTGATACTCGCCAAGTTAAGGGATGTTGAATTAATAAATGTCTGATTTTTCAGCAATGAGATTTTTAAAAATACAAGACAGAAAACGCAGGCATAGCAGGGTTCTGACGAGGCTTTCTAACGCAGTATTTTTGAAAATATCGAAGTTGAAAACGGACATTTATTAATTCAGCATCCCTAAAAGCAGACTATGAAGATGCAAAGTCCAATCAAAGTAATAATAAAATCGAAAGAGTAAAAAGCATGTTGCTCAAGATATTGAGAGAAGAAGTGTCAGACATAAGAATTGAGAAGGGAAATTGGGGTTATGGAGTGGAATTTAAAACAAGATACGGTTGGGTAAATATTAAAAATTTAAGTACAGGATACAAATCACTAATAACTTGGATGGTTGATTTGGCTAATTGGCTAGATATTTACTATCCCGATAGCGAAAACCCACTCAATGAACAAGCGGTTGTTTTAATAGATGAAATTGATTTGCATTTACACGTGTCTCTTCAAAGAGAACTCGTTTCTTTTTTGAGAGAAACTTTTCCTAAAATACAGTTTATAGTTACAGCACACAGTCCTTTGGTTGTGCAAGGTTCAGAAGATGAAAACATCATTGTTTTAGAAAAAAAAGACGATCATGTGGTCGTTAAATCGAATCCTTTGAACGTCAAAAATTGGCGTGTAGATCAAATTTTAACAAGCGACTTATTTGGGCTTGAATCTTCAAGAAGCAAAATGACGGAAACCAAAATGCAAAGAAGATACGATTTGCTGAAAAAGGACAGCCTTAATGAAGTGGAACAAAACGAAATGGAAGGATTAGATGCATTTATTAATAAAGTGCCTTTAAACGATGATCCTAAACTGGATGAAGCGAGTCAAATTATTCAAGACGCTGCTAATGCTCTGAAAGAGTTGAAAAAAAATGAGCAATGATTAAAATTCAGAAAACCATTGCAGATAGACCCAATTTGACTTTTATCCGAAAACCAAAAAAAGGCTTAGATAAATTGGAGGAAGCCACCAAAGCATTAAAGGAACATTATGTTAAAAATAAAGTTGATATTGATAAGGATGAAGAAAAATTTGTTTTTAATAGCGACCTATATGCACACAAAGAGATTAAGGATAAACTGAAAGAATTACAACATGGTAAATGTTGTTTTTTGTGAAGCCAAAGTTGACCATATTTCTTACGGTGATGTAGAACATTTCAGACCCAAAGCTGCCTACAAACAATTAGAAACCGATGATTATTGCTATCCAGGTTATTTCTGGCTTGCCTATGATTGGGATAATTTGTTTTTCAGTTGTCAATTGTGCAATCAAAGACATAAAAAGAATTTGTTCCCTCTCATTGACCTTACTACCAGAATGATTGATCCTGAAGGAGATTTAGCAGTAGAAACCCCTCTTTTTTTACATCCTGTACATGATAACCCTGAAGATCATATTGTTTTTATCGAAGAAGTTCCAAGACACCTTCCTGGTTCAATCAGAGGCGAAGCGACTATAAATAGTTTAGGATTAGATAGACTAAAGTTAAACGAAGATAGAAGAATGAGCTTGCAACACGTTATAGACATAATAAACATTATCGAACTCTATCCAGATATACCAGAAATGAAGATTTATCATGAAAAAGCCAAGAAATATTTACAAAACAACATTTCTAACCTAATGAAACCAACCTCTGAATACTCCCTAATGTTTAAGTCTCTGTACAAACAAAGAATCAAAGCACTCTTAGAAAATTGACATTGCACCTATAGCAGAATTCGTAATTCGTAATTATTAACATTCGTAATTGATTGTATTTATGTTAAATAAATGATAAATGTAATTATATGATTTTTAGTTGATTATTTTTTGTAATGTAGTAAAAATACAATAATACAGAAAAGTAGGATTGAAAATTTAACATTTTTAATTTGGAGAGGTAAAAATGCAATTATATATTTGTAGAAGCGACCAGTCGTAGATACGTTAAATAAGCCAAGTCCCTCTTTTAATAGCAATGATTAAATAATAATTCATAGTTTTTATATAATTATCTGTTGCAGAACCCTTTGATATTAATAGGTTTGTGATGTGAAAGTGAATTGATCTGTCTGATTTTTAACAAGATATTAATTTGCTCCCCGTCCCTAATATATTACTTTACCATTACTTGCTTTTTTAAACAACTTCTTAAACGAGAAATATTTTTTTAAATCTAACTATAAAAAATCTAATTATGAAAAACAAATTACTTTGTTTATTTCTTTTTTTCTTCGGTTTGTATTTTAATAACGCTAATTGTCAAAATGCAATAAAAGAAAAAGTACAAGCCAACAGTCAACAAATTGAAAGTGCTCAAAACCTTCAACTGTTTGATGAAATATCTGACCCTAATTTGGATAACAGAATTCCAAATACGGTCTTAGCAGAAAAGCAGTTTTTAAATTTAGACCAAACAGCACTTCAAACCATTCAAAGAAATCAAGCTGATTTTCTTCGATTATCCTTAAATATTGAGAGTCAGTACGCTACATTGAATTTATTTAAAGCAAATGTTGTAACTCCCGACTTTCAAGTAGTCAATTCCTCAAAAGAGTCTATTGAGACACATCCAGGTTTACATTATTGGGGGACTGTCAACGATGATCCAAACAGTTTGGTGTCCATCTCTATTTTTGAGAATGAAATTATAGGGTCTATTGTGGCTGAAAATGCGTCTTATACCATTGGAAAAGTTAAGGATTCAGAAACTCACATTTTGTATAAATCAACTGATCTAAAAACTTCTGGAAATTTTCAGTGTGGCTTAGATGCTGATGCTCACACTATCGAATCTATCGGTAGCGACAATGCTGCAAATGCGAGGGCAGCAATCAACTGTGTTGGAATCCATGTAGAAGCTGATTATCAGCTTTATTTGGATTTTGGTTCGAATACAACTGCTGTAACCAACTATGTTAATGGGCTTTTTAGCCAAGTAGCTATTTTGTACGCCAATGAAGGAATTAACATAGCTGTCAGCTACATTAACATCTGGACACAGCCGTCACCTTATAATGCTGGATCAGAACTTGCTGATTTAACAGCTCAAAATTACGGAAATACTTATGGTAATTTAGTGCATTTGCTTCACAGAAATAGTTTGAGTGGAGTAGGTTATGTAGGCGTGTTATGTTTTCCAGCCTTTAATACTAGCCATGCTGGTATTTCTGGTACATATAGCAATGTCCCAACTTACTCTAATGATGTTGGAATTGTTACACATGAAATTGGACACAATTTTGGTTCGCAACATACACATGGTTGTTTCTGGAATGGGAACAATACTGCTATTGATGGTTGTGGTCCAGCTTCAGGGAACAATGAAGGCTGTAACGCAGCACTACCTGCTGCTGGAACCATTATGAGCTATTGCAATTTAGTTCCAGGAGTTGGAATTGATTTTACTCTTGGATTTGGTCAACAACCTGGCGATGTAATTAGAAATGCATACAATAATGCAACTTGTCTTTCTGCTTGCTTTCCTACATGTACTGATTATCCGATAACTTTTAATTTTGGTCCAAATCCAGAGGAACATACTTGGGACATTTTAGATAGCAATGGACAGGTAGTAGCAAGTGGCGGAGGCTATAGCAATAGTTTAGCTTATTCTACTGTTGTTGAAAATGTTTGTTTGGGGGATGATTGTTATACTTTAGTTTTAAATGATTCTGGTAACAATGGTGCGTGTCCAACAGGAAATGGTTTAATATTTGGAGGTACTAGCACAAATTTAACTGGTATAGGTAGTATTATTTACACCAACTTTCTTTCTGTTGCTCCTAAGCTTTGTAGTAATTTAAGTGTTTTAGATTCGATTGGTTTCCCTATAATTTCAGAATTTGGCAATTTCGGTTCACAGACGACTGGAGATTTTTGCACTTTTAATGGTGATGGTGGTGTACCAGCACGACTAACCACCAATACTGACTTAGAGGATGATAAAATAAATATGACGCTATATCCGACCATTACCAATGATGTTGTAATGCTTTCCTTTGCTATGAAAAATGAAAACTCAGTCAATTTAAATATTTATGATGCAACAGGTAATTTGATTAAATCTATGAAAAATCAAAATATTCAAAATGGACAAACAATACAGATAGATATAAATGACTTGCCAAATGGCAGTTATTTCATAAAAATGAGTTCTTATAAATACACAAATACTCAACGCTTCTTTAAATTTTGATAGATGCTGTAAAACTATGGGTATAGGTTTGCCCAAAACAAACAAAAGAGGTCGTCATTCCAGAATTTTTAAGGCGTAGCCGAAGAAAATATCTGGAATCTCATCAATGTTTAGGACTGCCTATAAAAAGGATGAAATCTATTTTAACCCACAGTTTTTATAGTACCATAAATGCAATTAAGTATTTAATTTTGGATATAAAAACGCCCTTCTCGACTTGTCGAGAAGGGCGTTTCTTATTCGTGCATTAAAATAAAAAACTGTGGCAGTAACGCAAAGGAAATATTCTCGCATTAAAAAACTGTGGCAGTAACACAAAGGAACTATTCTCGCATTCAGGCATTCTCGCATTCTTGCATTAAAAAACTGTGGCAGTAACACAAAGGAACTATTCTCGCATTCAGGCATTCTCGCATTAAAAAATTGTGGCAGTAACACAAAGGAACTATTCTCGCATTCAGGCATTCTCGCATTCTCGCATTCTTGCATTAAAAAACTGTGGCAGTAACACAAAGGAAATATTCTCGCATTCAGGCATTCTCGCATTAAAAAATTGTGGCAGTAACACAAAGGAACTATTCTCGCATTCAGGCATTCTCGCATTCTTGCATTCTTGCATTAAAAAACTGTGGCAGTAACACAAAGGAACTATTCTCGCATTCAGGCATTCTCGCATTAAAAAACTGTGGCAGTAACGCAAAGGAAATATTCTCGCATTCAGGCATTCTCGCATTAAAAAACTGTGGCAGTAACACAAAGGAACTATTCTCGCATTCTCGCATTCAGGCATTCTCGCATTAAAAAACTGTGGCAGTAACACAAAGGAACTATTCTCGCATTCTCGCATTCAGGCATTCTCGCATTAAAAAACTGTGGCAGTAACACAAGTCATTAAAGCATTGAAACATTGTAGCATTGAAGCATTATGATTGAGGGGACGGCGAGGATCATTTTCAATCAAGTAGTCTCCCCGCTGCCCGCTGCAATGCATTGCATTCATCCTAGTCCGTCATTTCGCACTTGATGCGAAATCTCATTGCAACAACGAACGACCTTGCAATGCATTTCCACTCGCATCGGGCGTATTTTCGCAAATCTAGCCACTCTGTCGCCAAGTTCAACCTCTGCGCTTCCCGATGCTTTAATGCTCCAATGCCTGAATCAATGTTGTTTAGTTAAGGATTTCAGCACATCATTTTGGCTGTAACCTCTCTGAGATTATCGAATATGATTACAAAATATTTGGAAACTTAATCAAGCTGAAAACGACTAAAAGACCGCAGAGCGGTCTAAGTATGTTAGCTAATTATTCCCTATAATCTTTATCGACCGCAGAGCGGTCGCACGTGGTTTTTTATCAAATAGTGCTTCAGCAAATGCTCTCTCATCAATGTTGTTAAATAGCTGTTAGAGGAGGTGTCGTCCTCTTGTGGTTTAATTGCTCAGGTAATATAACCACATACTATGACCCACTCTGGGGTCAAAAAATAAAGGGCTAACTTAATTGGCTAATATACTTAGACCGCTCTGCGGTCAAAATTTCATAAATCCAGATTGGATTCATTGTTACAAGCTTAAGATGTAGCACAGCGTTCTCTAATGTGGTTTTGTACCTATTAATCTAAGTTTCTAAAAAAGTTGGTGATCATATTTGAAACTTTGCTTAACTAAACAACATTGATCCTGTTTGTAGCAAAATAGAATCCAAATTTGTGATGAGTGCTGTAGGTACGCTCTGTAAATTCCTCAGTTTTACGATTGAATTTTGTCCTTTTTGATTAAAACCGATAACTTAAGATTTTCGCATTCAAGCATTCAAGCATTCAAGCATTCAAGCATTCAAGCATTCAAGCATTCAAGCATTCAAGCATTCTCGCATTCTCGCATTCTCGCATTCAAACATTCTCGCATTCTCGCATTCAAGCATTCTCGCATTCAGGCATTCAAGCATTCAGGCATTCTCGCATTCAGACATTCAGGCATTCATACAAATAAGGTGTCTGAATACAATTAAATTTCTCCAAAGCATACTCCTTCCCAACACTCACCATTTTAGCAATGTCAAACTTATTCAAAAGAATACTTTCGATGGCATTTTTTATTTCTTCAGGATTTTTTGGGTCAATATAAATAGAGTGGGGACCGCCAGCCTCCGTCAATGAAGAGCTTTTAGAAGTGATGACAGGCGTTTCTGACAACAGTGCCTCAACCACAGGCAAGCCAAATCCTTCATAGAAAGATGGATATACAAAGGCAGTAGCCTTATTGTAAATGCAACGGAGTTCTGCTACGCTATCTAAATTGTCAATCCAAAACACTTCTTTTTTCAATCCTAATTCTTTTGTTAACTTGATACATTTTTCTTTATATTTTTTTCCTTTTCCAACCACAACTAACGGTAAACGAATTTCGGGATCAATTAAAGAGATTGCATTTATCAGTGTGTCTAAATTCTTTCTAGCTTCAATACTTCCAACACTTAAGATGTATTGCTTGGGTAATTTGTGTTTTTTGAGAGTGATTTTAGCTAGAACTGTATCCTGTGGTTCGTAATAAATAGGATGACAAGATTGATAAACCACCTCTATTTTTGAATCAGCTATTTGATAATATTTTTGAATGTCTTTTTTGGTGGATTCGCTGATGGCAATAATTTTATCAGCATTATTGCAACTGTACCTGAATTTAAAATCATAAACCTTCCGATCTATTAAAGGAAATGTTTCTGGTAAAATTTTAAAAATCATATCGTGGATCGTTACCACGCTCTTAATCTTTGTTTTTTTAATGCCAATTGGAATTTCGTGGCTTAATCCATGAAAAACATCCAATCCATCCTTTTGTAATTGCTCGACAATTCCGTAGCTACGCCAATAGGATTTCAAAAAAGCATCCGAACTGCGAAGCACAAATGCTGGATTGTCTATAAACTTTTCTGTCAGTTCAGATTTGGTCAACTTTGGCGAATAAAGGAAATATTCATTTTCTGGATAATGTTTGGCAAGATTCCAAACAAACGTCCTACTATAATTTCCCAAGCCCGTTTTATTGTTGAACAATCGCTTGGCGTCAAACCCAATTCTCATAATTGATTATTTGCTTCCTTTGAAACCTGTTAATTTTTCGATGCCTCCTGTTAAAACAGAAATGGCGACACCCAAAATGATTGCCCAAATTAATCCATAAAATTGTCCATAAATTTCGAACCCATCCACAAAGTAGTCCACAATCATCAACATCAAAGCATTAATCACCAAAGAGAATAAACCCAATGAGACAAAATTGATGGGACCAGTTAGGGTTTTTACAACAGGACGGATAAAAGCATTTACCAAAGCCAAAGCCCCAGAAGCATACAAGGCAGTTACAAAAGAGTCAATGTGTATGTGTTCGGGCAAAAAGGTCGAAACCCCAAACAAACAAGCCGCCGTAATAATTAAGGAAATGATCATTCGTTTCATACCGCCAAATTTAGACAATTTTTTTGATTTCGTATACGTATGGGCAATACCTGTCGTAATGCATCCGTGATGTATGGCAATGCCTTGCGTTTGCCTGTGGTTAAATCAGCCCGTGGTTTAATTATATAGACCCAAGTTTCGCATGTCTAATGCATTTACATGCTAATCTAAAATGAAGCGTAGGCTAGTCAAAATGGGGTGGCGTGCGTAGGCATAGAGCGCGGAACCATTATTTTGACAAGAATTTGGCTTTGGTCCGACAATTCGGCTTTTTTTCGATTGAAAAAGTAAGAGACAAAATCACAAAAAACGACAAAATCTATTGATTATTAATGAATTATCAAGGCTAAAAAGCATACGAAACTTGAGTTACATAGAAAACCGCGCCTGCGGACTAACCTCCTGATCCGCAAAATCACCCATCAAATACTGCTGATAGCCTGTTATCGCAATCATTGCGGCATTATCTGTGCAATATTCAAATTTAGGAATGTAAATATCCCAGCCATACTCTTTTGCCTTATTTTTCAATTCAGCCCTCAAGCCAGAATTGGCAGAAACACCGCCAGCAATGGCAATTTGCTTGATACCCGTTTGTTTGCTTGCTTTTATTAATTTTATAAATAATATTTTAACAATGGTTGATTGTATAGAAGCACACAGATCATTCAAGTTTTTTTCAATAAATCCCTCTTCTTGCTTTTGTAAAAAATACAAAACAGAGGTTTTTAAACCACTAAAACTGTAATTCAAGTCGGAAACATTGGGCTTTGCAAACTTAAAAGCATCAGGATTGCCAGATTGTGCCAAACGATCCAAAAGAGGACCGCCAGGATAGTCCAAACCCAGCATTTTTGCAGTTTTATCAAAAGCTTCACCAGCTGCATCGTCTATGGTGGTTCCAATAACAGACATTTTTAAATAATCTTCCACCAAAACAATTTGTGTATGTCCTCCTGAAACGGTCAGGCATAAAAACGGAAAAGGTGGCTTTGGATCATCAATAAAATGAGCCAATACATGCGCTTTCATATGATGAACAGTAATAATGGGAATGTCCAAACTAAAGGCGAGTGATTTGCCAAAACAGCTGCCTACAAGCAGAGATCCTAATAAACCTGGTCCCAATGTAAAAGCCACTGCACTTAAATCTTTTTTTGTAACTCCAGCCTGTTTCATTGCCTGATCCACGACAGGAATGATGTTTTTTTCGTGATCTCTTGACGCAAGTTCTGGAACCACTCCACCATATTGTTTATGTATCTCCTGATTTGCAATGAGATTGGAGAGTATTTTGCCATCTTTGCAGACAGACGCAGAAGTGTCGTCACAAGAAGATTCGATGCCTAAAATCACAATGCTCATAATATTTTCAATTTGTTTGAGGTTTTATTGTTTTAATTGTGCAAATATCGACGTAAAGATTTAATTATGGTAAAAATTATGAATTATGTAGAGACAAGGCATGCCTTGTCTCCCTTGCTGATTAGGTGTTATTGCATATTTATGATATAAATTACGTAGAGACAAGGCATGCCTTGTCTCCCTTGCTGATTAGGTGTTATTGCATATTTATGATATAAATTACGTAGAGACAAGGCATGCCTTGTCTCCCTTGCTGATTAGGTGTTATTGCATATTTATGATATAAATTACGTAGAGACAAGGCATGCCTTGTCTCCCTTGCTGATTAGGTGTTATTGCATATTTATGATATAAATTACGTAGAGACAAGGCATGCCTTGTCTCCCTTGCTGATTAGTAGGTGACATCAATTAATATATCCAATGTTTTAACATTAAACCAAATGCAAAAAAAATTGTCATAATAAGTAAAGGGTTTGAAGAGAAGAAAATGGTACATATTACTCTTTTTGATTCTGCTATTGTTTCTCACATCAATAGCAGCAAGCTATGTATTGTTTCAACCCACCACCCAAGAATGGCTTGTTAGAAAATATTTAGAAAAACTCAGCAAGGACCATAATACAACCATTACTTACAAAAGTGCCGAGATTGATATTTTTGATAATATTCAAATCAATGAGCTTTTTATCCAAGATCAGTTAGGCGATACTTTGTTGTATGCAGGGCTATTTACCACCGATGTTGAAAGAGTGGACATTTTTGGAAAAGATCTTGATTTGGGAGCTGTCCATTTAAAAGATGCAGTCATTCGGATTCATCGAATCAATCAAGATGATTTTAATTTTGACTTTTTAGTGAAAGGCAATTCTTCCAACGAGAAGAAGGATAATGATGATAAAGATGTTGATAAGGATGCTGAAAATGAAAAGAAGCAAGAAGAAAATGAATTGACTATTGATTCGACAGAAGTTAAGAAATTGGTGGAGGTATTTAATGAGGATATTAATGAGAATGCTGAAAAAAAAGACGGTTTAAAGCTGGATTTGGATCAAGTATTGCTCGAAAACATTCGATTTACCTTTATCGATGAATACGATTATACTTCTATAGATACAGACATTGAGAGATTAAATGTTCTTATAGACGAAATTGATCTTTCAGAAAAAAAATTAAATGTGCAAAGCCTCTCTTTGGAGAATCCATTTATTACAGTAATTTCAAAGGACAGTGATCTTGAAAAAAAGAAAAAAGAGAAAAAGAAAGATGACAATAGCCGCATTTTAGAATCGGGTGATTGGAATTTTTTGATCCAAAATGTTGATTTGATTAATGGCGATGTAGCGGTACAAATTGACAATCCGATTTTTGAAAATAATGGAAGTATTGATTTTAAAAATATTGCGCTGACGGATTTTAACATCAGTACCAAAAACTTAACTTTTCTTAACGATACCCTGAACACCAATCTTGAAAAACTTTCTGTTGAAGATATTTCTGGTTTCAAATTAACCAACCTAAGTAGTCAAGTAGAGTTGTCAAACGAACATTTGCTTTTGGATGATTTAGAATTTAAAACACCTTATAGCAATTTGGGCAATAAACTATTGCTCAATTATAATGGTTTCACCGATTGGAAGAAATTTGAAGAGAAAGTAAAAATAGATGCTGACATTGTTGATTCTTATTTGGGTGTAAAAGACTTAGAATATTTTATCAAAAACCTATCCTCAAAACTAGATGGAATTGCGGCTATTGAGCAAATTGGTATTGCTGGAAAAATCAAGGGAAAAGTCAATAAGTTTAAAGGAGATGACTTGGAGTTAACAGCAGGGAAGCACACCTACTTTAAAGGGCGTTTGCGTTTAAGGGATTTTCCTGATGTTGAAAATATGTTCATTGATTTTAAGCTAGAAGAACTGAGAACAAGAACAGAAGATGTGCTTACCTTTTTTCCAAAATTGAAATTTCCCAAAGGCTATGAAAAGCTAGGAGCAATCAACTTTGTCGGAAAATTTACTGGATTTCCTAATGACTTTGTGGCAAACGGATTAATGGAGACTGAAATAGGTTCTGTTCAGTCGGATTTAAATATGAAAATCAGTGATGTTGCAAGATATTCTGGTGAATTAAGTTTGATGGATTTTAATTTAAAAACTTTTTTGGAGGATGATAATTTTGGAATGGCTTCTTTTAGTACCAAAATTAACGGTCAAGGTTTGAAGACAAAGGATTTGGTTGCAAAACTTGATGGGAACATAGAACGGTTTGATTACAAGGGTTATAAATATGAAGACGTAGTGGTCAATGGTACTTTTGATCGAAAATTATTTAAGGGTGCTTTTAAGGCAAATGATGAAAACTTTGCTTTGGATTTTGATGGTCAGATAGATTTAAACGATTCTATTCCTAAGTTTGGATTCAATACAGAAGTATTTGCTTTGAACCTTAAAAAATTGAAGTTAACAGACGAAAACATCATTATTCAAGGGAAAACATCAGTAGATTTTGGAGGAAACAATATCGATAATATTGTCGGTAGTGGTGTTTTTGAAGATGTATTTGTTTCAAGGAATGATAGTATATATGAGTTAGGTTCTTTTGATTTTGTCTCTGAAATAGATACCTCTTATAGAACATTGCAATTGAATGCTGATTATCTAACAGCTTACTTCAATGGAGACTTTAGTTTTAAGGAATTGCCAAACAAATTTAAAAGATTTTTGAATATTTATTTCCCTTATCGCTTTGCAGCGGTGGAGGCATCTGATACGCCTGCCAATATAGAATTTGGAATTGATATTTTGGATGAAATTAAATTTGAAGGACTGATCGATTCAAAATTAAAAGAAATTGGTAAAGGAAAAATAGAAGGTAGATTCAACGATGAAACAAGACAATTGGACCTCGATGTGGATATACCAAAATTGGTATATAACAATATAGAATTTGATAGCATAAAACTCCGAGCAGTTTCTGATCAGCAATCTATTGAAAGCAATTTGAGTTTGAGAAAAATTCAAAGCGGAAAACAAGCTCTTAACTGGATAGAGGTCGCAGCTGAAATTTATCAAGATACCATTGATGTAAATCTCAAGGTTGAGAAAAATTCTGCTTTCAATAACCTGCGTTTAGATGGGCTGGTTTATACAAACTCTGATACATTGACAGTGGATTTTGAAAAAATGGATTTGACCGTAGCAGAAAAGTTGTGGTCAACAGATAAAGGACGATTGACTTTTAAAAACAAAGGGAATTACTCTTTGGAAAACTTTAAGTTGGAACATGACGAGCAGTATGTTTCTTTAAGCGGTTTGTCTAATGCAAAAGAAGAGTTAAATACAACTGATGTAAAACTAACCAACATTGATTTAGAGGAAATTTTACAATTGGTAAACAAGGAAAATTTAGGAATTAGGGGTAAAGCCAATGGTGTTGTTAATATTCAAGATGCTTTTACAGCACCTATATTTACAGGAGATATTGCGATAGATAGTTTTGAATTAAAAAATGTACTGTTGGGCTTTACGGAATTAAAAGCAAAAAAATTACCAGAAAAACAAGTTGTTGATTTGTCGGCATCCATTACTAGTAAAGAATACATTGTTGATGCTATGGGGTATTATAATATGGGCGTGGTTGGAATTAAGGAAGATGATTATTTAGATATAGATTTTGATTTGCAAAGAGCCAATGTCTCGTTTTTTGAAACATTTTTAACAGAGTCTATTTCCAATACTACTGGATGGGGAAAAGGGGATTTGAAGCTTTCGGGTAATCCAACTTCTTTGGCAATTGATGGAGGGGTTACTGTTTTCGGAGCGGGGTCCACCATCAAATTTTTAAATACTCATTATTCAGCAGCGAACTCAAAATTGATCGTTGAAAACAATGTTGTTAATTTTAACGATGTTTTGTTGTATGATAAGTTCCAAAATGTCGCCAATGTAAATGGGCAGCTTTTTCTTAGAGACTTCAAAAACTTGGGTGTAGAAATAGATGCAATATCTGATAATTTTTTGTTTTTAGATACTAAAAGAACAGACAATGAAAGTTTTTATGGTCAGGCATTAGCATCGGGAGTGGTAACCTTTACAGGACCATTTAAAAATATAAATATTGACATTGCTGCAAAATCAAAAAAAGGGACCAAACTATATGTTCCTGTAAGCTATGATACAGAAGTGAGCGGCAAATCATTTTTTACTTTTGTTGATAAAAAAGATACCATAACAAACAATACAGGAAGCTCTAATAAAATTTCTACTGGCTCCATATTTAATTTAGATATGGATATGGACATTACCACAGATGCAGAAATGCAATTGATTTTTGATTATTATGCTGGGGATATTATTAGAAGTAGGGGCAATGGTGCGATTAATTTGAAATATGCTTCTAATGGAAATTTTAAAATGTTTGGAAATTACATTATTGATGATGGAGATTACTTGTTCACTCTTAAAAACATTGTTAATAAAAAGTTCCAGCTTGAAAAGGGGGGGACCATCATGTTTACAGGCGATCCTTATTCAGCAATGATAGACATAGATGCCTCTTATAAAGTGAGAAATACCTCATTGGCTGAATTGGTTCCAGAGGGAGATTTAATAGGTAACGCGAACAGTATTACCAATACAAATGTAATATTGAATTTGTTGGGAACCTTATCTAGTCCGAATATTAAATTCCAGATTGAAGTACCACAGGCATCAGGCTCCTTGCAAAATTCTGCCCTTCGTCGAATTGAAGAAATGAACAACGACTCTGATCCAAGTGAATTGAATAGACAAATATTTGGTTTGCTGGTTTTGAATGAATTTCTACCTCAACAGTCTTTGCTTGGCAATGACTTTATACAAGAAGGCATTACGACCACCGTCAGTGAGTTTTTATCTAATCAATTGACGAGTTTGTTATCCAGTACGATAAATGAAATAATACCAGACAGTGATTTGAGTGTAAATTGGATCAACTATGAAGGCGATGTAGACATCACCAATTCTAATTTCTTTGATGATAGAAATGAGATTGAATTGATGTTTACCAAACGCTTGTTCAATGATAGAGTCATTATAGACATTGGAGGAAATTTTGATGTTGGTAGTTCAGACAACGCTGATGATTGGAATGCTGTAATTAGTGATTTTAATGTCAAATATAAAATTACTCCTGATGGATTTTACTTTTTGAAAATTTTTAGTAAAACAGACAGAGAAGCTTTAGCGGGAACGTTCAGAAGGGCAGGCGTGAGTATTTCTGTCAGCGAAGAATTTAATGATTTGAAAGATCTGAAAAATAAATTCAAGGTCAGACGAGATAAAAGGCGTAAGAGAAAAAGTTTGAGAAAAAATAAGTAGGCAGGGAAACTTGAGTTGGATAATTTGCAATTCGTAATTAAATATTGGACGGCGAGTATCATCTTCGAGTGAGTTGTGTCCCCGCTGTCCGCTGCAATGCATTGCATTTATTGGAACTGGTTTTAGTCGCTGTAGAGACGCACGGACGTCAGTCTCCCCGTGCGTCTCCGTCGCTAATTCAGCCCCAATCATTAATTCCAATAAATGCAATACATTTCCACTCGCATCGGGCGTATTTTCGCAAATCTCGTTGCTCCGTCGTTCATTTCATCCTCCGCGCTTCCTCCTTCACATGTATTGTTGTTGGCAGGTTCTGTTCTCAAATGAATATGGAGAAATGTTACCTGCGAATATTAGTTTTTTGTTATCTTTTCATTTCATAGATAAAACACACAAATTATATTAGTAAAAATACTTATGAAAAATTATGGTTTAACGATTCTGCTTTTACTTGTTTCTTGCGTCAACAATAATGCTAAATTTAATAACAACAATCTAAATATATCAAAGCAAAAAGAACCTGAGAATTTAAAACAAGAAGTTTCAAGCATAGATACCACTATTTTAGGCAGTTTGAAATACGTCCAAGTATTTCTAGATGAAGAACATTGTTCCAAAGATATTATTGACAAAAATCAGTCTGAAATTGTTAAGAAAATTATTTCATTTGGAGAGCCTGTTATTCCACACTTAATAGAAGAAATTAAGGATACTTCTACGGGTGGTATTCGTATTGCAGATTTTTACAACTACAAAGTTTCAGATATTGCTATTAGACTTATCTATAAAATAGATTCAAAATCATTTCCTTTTGCAAGCATTATTTATGACGAATTTGATAAGGAGAGATATGATAAACAAAATGGGCTTTTTCAGCCATTCTATTACGAAGTTTTTTTTAATAATTCAGAAAAAATTAACTATGAAAATAGAATGCGAGTATATCATATATACAAGTCAATTTTGGAGGAGAAAAATATAACATTATTAAACATAATAAAAAATTCAGAGGAAGATCTTCTAAAAAGAATAGAATCTATTCAAAGTTTAACTTTAGATCAAGAAAAAGATTTCATAGGTGATGAGTTAAAAAAAATTCTACACAGAGAAGAAACTAAGCAATTGAAAACAATGAATTGGGATCCAGTTGCTGCCGAAAGAGTTATAGATTGGTATATTTTAGAGGCATTGAATAAATTAGGAGATGATTCAGAAAATGATAAAATTCCTTTATTAATTGCTCAAGCTGGAGATGTTTTATTTGGACCTGATGATGAGTTACAAAATGCTTCAAAGGTGCTCAAATCTATTGGCAATCAGGAGATATACTCCAATATCATTGATCTGGCGAAGAGTGAAGACTCTAATGTATTAAAAAATACTATGATTATTTTGACTAGCCTTGATTTGCCTAATGCGCCAACAGGGGGAAATACAAGTGATATTTTACCACCTGAAGAAATTGAATTTCAATTTACTACTTTTAAAGAAGAGATGGAGTTGTATGTGAAAGAGTCTAAAGGTAAAATTAAACTTTCTGATGCTGTAAGAGATGCCATCAATTTAAGCAGTTATGAAAGAGGAAGCACTTCTTTTGAAATTAGCTTGATTACAGTAATTGAGCAAAATTTAGATCTCTACATAGGTTTTACTTATTATATTGAAGATAATCGGATCATTATTTGTACTTATAAAGAAGCAGCTTTAAAGTGGCAAAAATGGCAAAAAGGTTAGGAAGGCTCCAGCGACACATCGTTGGTTTTCTCAAAATCAGCGATAAAATCACCTAGCTGATTCAAAACTTTTTTCTGATAATTATTAGGATGGTGTTTAGAAGCGTGTTTTTCAGTTTTCATTGCCAAATCAAAATCCTCTTTGGGGATTTTATTAAATTTCTTTTTCCAGAAATTCAAAGTCAAGTTCATAAACTTAGGTTCTAGCCAATCTCCTAGTTTTCCAGAAAAGAAAGACTCCACTTTGCTCCTAAAAGAAGGTTTGTGGTCATTAAGTTTAGAAATATCTGCCTTTGGGTAATTGGGATAGTATTTTTCAACCCAACTATTGGCATTATAAAATTGCGTAGAACAATCTTTACCAAAAGCAGGAATAACCGTTACAATTTCAGTAGCTGTAAACAAGTTTTGTTCAGGAATCTCTAAATGATCCATATCAATAAAGTAATTCAAGCAAAAATGCTCCTTATTATTGAGCAATATGATCTTCTTATATAGGATGAGTAAAGTCCTACTTATCCACATTCTATTTTTATCAGTAATAATGAAAAAATCTATATCACTTTTGTCATCCATAAAATTTTTGGAAATAGATCCAGAAAGAAATACAGCCTGTACATAAGGAAACTTGCTTATCAGCTCGGCAATTTCAAATGCCCTTAGGAAATTATTTTTTGCGTTTAAATTTCCTTTAAGCCTGCGGTCTAAGAATTGAATGGCATTTACAGAGAAATATTCACCATTTTGTTGGATTAATTTGTTTTGAGCCAACTTTTGTAGTAACTCTTCTATTTCTGATGTATCAGTAACTGAAACATCCAATCTTTTTTGAATTTCATCAGCTTTAAGCGGGTATTTAAAAATATCTGAGTACAGCAAAACTTTAATAATGCTACTTTCGGCTTTGCTTAGGCACATTGTCTTTGTTTTATTCATTTAAATGAACTGTGAATAGAATGTTGATTTAATATTATTAAAATGCTATTAGAATGTGAACTGAGTGTTAATTAAATGTGAATAGACTGATGAAAAATTCATAAAACTTATATACGTTAGATATTTTTTTAGAATAAATTTAATAAGAAATTATATAAAGCTTATTTGGCACTACGGGGAAAACTATGGGTACAGGTTTACTGAAAACAACAAAAAAAGCGTGTCATCTCGTGTGCGAGTCCAACCCAATTTCTGAAGCGTAGCGTAAGAAATATCTGGTTGGACTCGCACACGAGATCTCCTCAATGTTTAGGACCAAATCTATTTTAACCCACAGTTTTTCCCGTAGTGCTGCTTATTTATTATTAAAACATTCAATATGTGATTGCTTGATTTTATCAATGAAATCTTCAATTTAGGGTAAAATATGAAATTTTTAGACGAGGAAGTACTTTAAGGAGGAATTTTGTCGGGAATTCGCAAGAAGTAAGACAATGTTGAAGATTTCATTCAATCAAAATAATCAACAAACTTTCACTTTTTAATTCAAAGTCTGATTAATTTCGAGAAAAAGGGATTAGTTGCTATTATTACTGTAGTATAATGTACAAAAAATCAAATAGTGAAACAAATAGAATTAGGTTTTCGTAATTTATTAACGGCTGAAATTAAGCGAATAACAAGATTAAAGTAGGTTTTAGATTTGTCTAAAAATACAAACTTTTAGGAAATTGTGGGTATTTTATCTGAAACAAACCATTGAAATTGGAAAATTCGGATTAAATTTGCTAACTATTTTGGAAAAACAATTGATTTGGTAATTAAATAACAAAATTTTTGTTTTTTTTCTCTTTGATCTTTGTCACTTCACTTTTTTTGAATAATTTTGCTTTCACTTTGGAATGAGATTATTCCAAAGTGTTGGTGACTCTGGAATCAGATTGGGTCCAAAGTATGGTATTTTATAAATTTGATAATAATTTTTGTTTACAATAAATAAACATTTAAAGAATGGGTAATTTTACAAAATTTTTGAAATTAAGCTTCGTAATGGCTGTGGTATCTTTCTTGTACCAGGGTACTTACGCACAAGTTGATGTTACTTGCCAAAGTGCATCAGGTTGTATTTTAGAGGTTCCTGCTGACCCAGGGGCTTCATTGTATGTTTTGGCATCTGGTGACTGTTCTATCGTTGGTTCATCTACAGACGGAAACTTTCCTGCTGATGATTTAGCTGGCGATTACTGTTACTATACAGCTTCTTATTCTGATGCTAGTGCAGCTGCAGTGGCATCAGCATTAGCTACGGGATGTGTTGATGATCTTGTTACATTAGGTGAAGGAGACGCTGATATTACTGTAACTGAATTCTGTAATGTTTCTGTTACTTCTAACGAGTGTGAAGACTTTCAAGTAATTCACAGTGCTATCTGTAGCCCTCCTGACGCAAACGGAGATCGTGTTTACCAAGTTCTTTTGGTAATTAGTGGTGGAGATGCAGGTGCTAATGGTTATGCGATTACTGATGACCAAACTGGTCAATCTTTCGGTCCTATCGCTGGTCCATCTATTACATTTGATCCAGTTGCTACTGGAACTGGTTTTTCTTATACTGTATCTGTAGTTGACAACCCAACTTGTTCTGTTACTGTAGGTGAATCAAATGTTGATTGTATTACTACGGAAGTTGATTTAGTAAGATTCAATGCATCTGTTGAGGCAAATGGTAACCAAATTAACTGGGTAACTGCTACTGAGTCTAACGCTAAATTGTTCATCGTTGAGCATTCAGCTAACGGTGTTGATTTTGCACAAGTTGGTACTGTAGGTGCTGCTGGAAACAGCAACGTATCTAGAGATTACAACTTCTTACACACAAATACTGTAAGCGGTGTTCACTTCTACAGATTGAAAGAAGTTGATGTTGAAGGTAACATCAGAGTTTTCACTGAAACTATTTCTGTTAACAGAATTGTTGGTTTAACTATCAACAATGTTTATCCAGTTCCAACTGTGAATATGGTAAATGTTGATTTCAGTTCTAACGTAAATGAAACTGTTGTAGTTAGAGTTATTGATATCGCTGGTAAAGTGTTAGATCAACAAAACTTTACTGCTGCTCAAGGAATGAATAACATCTCTATTGATGCTACGCCTTATGCAGTTGGTAACTACTTTGTTACTATCTCTAACAGTTCTACTACTGTTGTTGAAAAATTTGTTAAAAACTAATCATTGATTAGTAGATAAAACAAAAATTACGAAAAGCCTCACAACGAAAGTTGTGAGGCTTTTTGTTTTAAATAATGTTTCAATGTTTCAATGTTTCAATGATCTTTCATTGAAGCATTATAGCATTAAAGCATTTTTTTAGGACGACCAACATTCCGCAATTATTGTGCAATCGCAAGAGCTGCTCATACACGATTTTCATTTTGTAGAGTTTTGAACCAACAAAACTTTGAAGCTGTCCAAGGAATGAATAACATCGCAATTGATGCAAGACCTTATGCAACTGGAAACTACTTTTTTTCGATTTCTAATGGTTGTGGAGCGATTTGTTAAAAATTAATGCTTCACGATGCTTTCGGATAAGCATAAGGCATTGCCCATACTATATCATTCTCGCATTCTCGCATTCTCGCATTCAAGCATTCTCGCATTCAAGCATTCTCGCATTCAAGCATCCAAGCATTCTCGCATTCTCACATTCAAGCATTCTTAAATCAAGAATTTATTTTTATCTTCGCGGACTATGCTGTCACAATCAGATTATATTGAGAAAATTAATAATTTTGACTTCTATGAGGGGGAAATTTTATTATTCAACAAGCCTTTGGAGTGGACTTCTTTTGATGTAGTGAATAAATTGCGTCAGGCGGTTAAAGCCTTGTATGGAAAAAAAGTAAAAGTTGGACACGCAGGGACATTGGACCCTCTTGCTACAGGGCTTTTAATCCTTGCTACGGGAAGAAAAACCAAATTGATAGATACTTTTCAAGGATTGGATAAAACTTACTCAGGTCAGCTTAAATTGGGAGCTACAACTCCTTGTTTGGATTCTGAAATGGAAGAAGACCAGGTTTTTGATACGAGTGGTATTACTGAATCAGCTATTCGTGAGGCGGCGGCATCGTTAACGGGTATTTATCAACAAGAGGTGCCGATTTTTTCTGCCGTAAAAGTGGATGGAAGACGATTGTTTAAAAAAGCTAGACGTGGGGAAGAAGTAGAAATCAAAAAAAGAGAAGTGGAGGTTTATTCTTTTGATATTAAATCTGTTGAAATGCCATTTGTGGATTTTGAGGTCAAATGCCGAAAAGGAACCTATGTGCGTGCTCTTGCCAATGATTTAGGAAAAAAATTGAACAATGGAGCCTATTTAACTGGGCTTCAAAGACTAAAAATAGGTGATTACTCTGTAGAAGATGCTATTGATGTTATTGATTTGGCGGATGCCATGTATCACCTAAAACGTCAGAATGCGAGTATTTAGAAACATTCAAGACCTGCCTCAATTTAAAAACGCTGTGTTGACCATCGGAACTTATGATGGTGTTCACAAAGGGCATCAGATGCTCATAAAACGGATCAATGACATTGCTAGAAGTATTGATGGTGAGAGTGTGATTATTACATTTCACCCACATCCACGATCCGTTGTCAATAACAATAGAGTTAAGTTGATTTCGCCTTTAGCGGAAAAGTTAGAATTGCTTGAAAAATACAAGGTTGATAATGTGGTGGTGGTTCCTTTTACAAGAGCTTTTTCAGAGCAAAGTCCAATCGAGTATGTTGAGAACTTTTTATACGCCAATTTTAAACCACATACAATTGTCATTGGCTACGATCATAAATTTGGAAAGAACAGAGCGGGAGATTTAAACCTTTTGTTGTCTATTTCAGAAACGCTGGGCTTTAATGTTGAAAAAATCAGCAAACAAGTATTAGAAGATATTTCAATCAGTTCTACAAAGATAAGAGAGGCGGTTGATTCTGGCGAGGTGAAAACTGCTTGTGAATTGATGGGGCATTACTTTAGCATAGAAGGCATTGTGGTAAAAGGGCATCAATTGGGTGGTCAGATTGGTTTTCCTACGGCAAATATACAAGTACAAGAAGAAGATAAGTTGATTGCTCAAAATGGAGTATATGCAGTAAAAGCATATTTCAACAATAAGATTGTCAACGGAATGTTGAATATTGGTGTTCGCCCTACGATTGAAGATGGCGAACACAAAACAATCGAAGTCAACTTGTTTGAATTTGACGGAGATATTTATGGTGAAAAAATCAAGCTAGATTTAATCCAACGAATACGTGCAGAGCAAAAATTTGAAGGCTTGTCGCAGTTGGTAGATCAATTAAAAAAGGATCGCGCTGTTGTGGAGGAGGTGCTTAATCCTTAACCAATCAATTTAAAAACCAATTCTTTTATCAATTCAGGGTGGGTTGCATTTCCCGAATCAACACCTTTAGATTTCATATCGTATTGAAGGAGAATTCCCAGGTTTTTTCTAATCCTTGCCAAATTGTAATGGCGAGCAGCACTTTTATATTCTTTTATAAAAAATTTGTTGATGCCCAATATGCTTACCAGTTCCGAATCGTTTGCGTTTTGAGAAGAGTGCAATAAAAATAATTTATTAAAGAAACCATATAAGGTAGCCGTGAGCAATGGAAAGGGTGCAGCTTTTTGATTGTCTCCAAAATATTTTACAATCCTCAATATTTTGATCTGATTGTTTTGGGACATCGCTTTGGTCAACTCAAATAAATTGTATTCTCTGTTGATTCCAATATTTTCCTCAACTTCTTTTACAGTAATGTTTTTGATTCCTTCTGAGTTGATTAGAATTTTATTTAACTCAGAGGCTATTTTCCCCAAATCTGTTCCTAAATACTCTGCCAATAGCTGAACTGCTTCTGGGCTAATTTGAATTTTCTTTTCTTTAAGATAGGTTTCAATCCAGTCAGGTATTTGATTATCGTATAACTTTTTTGAATTGAAATATAGGCAGTTGTTCTTTTTTAGTGCCTTGTATAACTTTCCCCGACCATCTAATTTTTTATGTTTGTAATTGATGACAAGGACGGTTGTTGGATTGGGCTGTTGAACATACAAAAGCAAATCTTCCAATTTTCGCATTCCTTGAGCTTCCTTAACAATTAGCACCTGATAAGGCGCCATCATCGGAAATCGCCTAGCCGAGCTAATAACAGTTTGGGCATCCGTCTCCTTGCCATACAAAACCAACTGGTTGAATCCTTGCTCGGATTCGGTCAGTACCGTATCTTTAAGAAGATTGCTAATAGAGTCAATAAAAAAGCCCTCCTCGCCATCTAAAAAATAGACTGGACGAAAGGTTTTCTTTTTGATTTCTTTTATGATTTCTGGATATTTCATATTTCACTGCAAAAATACTCAATTCGCAACGATAAAAAAATAGATGTACATAGGTACTTACCATTTGCTTAAATTTTTATACTTTTGAAAACAACAAACACCTAACTTGAAACAAGAAGCTTCTTCGCGATTTTCCTTATTTGCCTATTTAATTATAGCACTCACTGTGATGATTGCCTATTATCCATCTTTGCAAAATGACTATGGGTTTAACGATAATTACATTTTTAACGATGTAACAGAACAGGGAATCTCGGCTGTGTATGAAATATTTAACAGTCCATACCGCCAAGCAGAAAATCTGAGTTATGGATACAGACCAATTGTTTCGCTTTCTGTAGCCTTAGAAATTTCATTGTTTGGAAAAAATCCAGCAGTCAGTCATGGCATCAATATTTTGATTTATCTTTTTATCTGCTGGTTGCTTTTTTATTTGGCTGTGATACTTTTTCCTGATGTCAATGAAAAGTTTTGGTTGGCAGGTGTATTGCTTTTTTCAGTATTGGCGATTCATACAGATGTGGTTTGCAATATAAAATCCAGAGATGAATTATTGGCATGTTTGTTTGCTTTGAAGGGGATAGTGTTTGCTAAGAAATATTTGGATCAATCAAAATGGTATTTTTTAATCTTAGTATCAATTTGTTTTTTATTAGCAGCTTGGAGTAAGCCCACCTTTGTGTTCTATATTTTTTTTGGATTAATGTTTTTATTGGTTTCCCAAAAGCCACAAATAAAAAAAGTAATTACCATTGGTTCTTTTATACTATTGGGAGGGTTTGTTGCCAAAATTATTCAACGGATCGTTATAGAATCTCTATTAAAAGATACGCCTTTCATCCAATTTCCATTGAAAGACACTAACATAATTGAAAGGATTCCAACTGCTATTTATAGTTTTGGTAAGTATGTCGAATTGATGTTTATGCCGAGTAAACTTTCTTTTTATTATGGATACAATCAGGTGCCAATCACCTTTGCAGAGGCGCAGAGCCATTTCATATTTTACATTGGTATTATTGTTTTTTTGTTAATGCCATTGCTACTCTTATATTTTTATAAAAATAATCGAATTGTATTTTTGGGATTAACCATTTTGTTTTTTGGTCTTTTACTTTTCTCAAATTTGGTAAAACCAGGTCCAGGATTGATTGCTGAAAGATATTTTTTAGGTCCAAGTATTTCGGTTTTGTTTATTGTTGGAGGATTCCTTTTTGGGATAGATAAAAGCAATGCCAAAAACAGAAAGGGTTTTTCGTATGCGTTATTTTTTATGCTTATTGTGTCCTTTGTATTTCATTTTCAAAAGACATTTGTAAGAAATTTTGATTGGAAGAATAAGCTTACATTATTTAAAAGCGATATTGCCGAATTACCAAATTCTGCTAAAGCTAACTTATTGCTTGCAGATGAAATGATGTTTCAAAATCGACTCAGTAAAACAAAGCGATATTCATTCGAAAAAATTTCATCATATTATAAACGCTCTTTGGAGATTTACCCCAAATATTCAGTAGCATGGAATAATTACGCTTTTGCGTGTTTGTATTTTGGCAAAGTAGACGAAGCGAAAAGTAAAATTGACCAATCTTTGGCATTGGAAAGGTCGCCAAAGAGCCTAAGTAATTTGGCAAATTATTACAATCTAAAGAAAGATACAGATAAGGAACAAACCATTTTGCAGGAGATTTTATCTTTAGATGGTGGTAATGTGAATGTTCATAAAAGTACCTACACAAAATTACATAATATCCTTATAGAAATCAATCAATACTTGCTGGCTGAGAGATATGCTTTACAATCAATAGAGAAATTTCCAAAATCCTCTATTTTTCGTGATCACTTGGCGAAGTCTTATTTTGCTCAAGAAAAAGTAAATCAAGCAATTATAGAATGGAAAAATGCCTACCAATTGAATCCTGAGAGTAAAGTTATGCCTTACAAAATATCTAAAGCTTATGAGTCTATAAATGAGTTGGATTCTATGAATTTGTATAAAAGGATATATGTTGAAAAATAATATTGATGCAAAGCTTGTTTTATTAAAATATCGAAGTCTAAATGATAAAGTTATTGTTTTTTCGTTCCTTAGTAAAGTGAAAAAAATAAACTGAGCCAAAATTTATTATTAGATTTTTTCGATTTACAAGAAAAAAAATCAAGCATAGCAGGGCTATCGAGTGTCGAACCAGGTTATTTTTTTGCCGAAGGAAATCGGAAAAAGATGATGATAAATTGGCTCAAGTTATTGTTTTCGCTTTACTTAGTCGTACTTTTATACATAAGTGGAAAATTTTAAAATAGCATATTATCTGCCTCAGACTATTCTGACAAATGAGGATTTAGAGAGGGAGTTTCCTGACTGGAAAGCTGAAGATATTGAAAAGAAAACAGGCATTTACAAAAGGCATTGTGCTGCTTTTGATGAAATATCCTCAGACTGCGCCGTGCAAGCAGCTAAGGTACTCTTTCAAAAATTTGATATTGATAAGAGAAAAATTAGTTTTTTGATTTTTGTAACGCAAAGTCAAGATCATGCTTCTCCCACAACTGCTTGTTTAATTCAAAACAGGCTAGGGCTTGATTCCAGCATTGGAGCATTTGATATAAACTTGGGCTGCTCGGGTTTTGTTTACGCCCTCAGTGTTGCGAAAGGATTAATGGTTGTTAATGATTTGAAAAATATTTTAATATTAACAAGCGAGACTTTAACGAAATATATTCATCAAAAGGATAAAAGTGCTAGAACTATTTTTGGGGATGCTGGAGCAGCTATTTTAGTGGAGGATCATTTTAATATTGGTAAATTTGAATTTGGTACGGATGGTTCTGGAAGTGAAGTAATGATTAAGCGAAACGGTTCGTTTAGATTTCCGTTTAACAAAGTCAGGGGTGTTGACTATGATAATGGATTTGGAAGCATTACCAATGATGATTGTTTTAGAATGAAAGGGCAAGATGTTTTTGTTTTTGCTTTGAAGACAGTTCCAAAGCTGATTGAAAATATTTTACTAAAAAATAAATTAGAAAAAGAAGACATCGACTTGTTCATTTTCCATCAAGCAAATGGGTTTTTAAATGAGCATTTAAGAAAAAAAATAGGTATTCCGCAGGAGCGGTTTTTTGTTTATTTAAGAGAGGTGGGAAACACAGTCTCTTCAACAATTCCAATTGCATTGGCTGAAGCAATAAGGGCAGGTAGGACTTTTGAAGGAGCTAAGGTTTTAATTGCAGCATTTGGGGTTGGACTTTCTTGGGCAGGTACAGTAATTGAAATATAATTTTAAAATGAAGATAGTAATAGAAGATTTAATTGAAAAGCTAGAAGCAGAGTTTGATGAGATTGAAAAAGGTTCTTTAAAGGCAAACACTAGCTTTAAGGACTTAGAAGAATGGAGTTCTATGCAAGCATTGGTTGTAATTGCTTTGGTGGATGAGCATTATGAAGTGGCTCTTTCGGGTGAAGATTTAATGCAATGCGAGTCTGTGCAAGATATTTATAATAAAATAATAGAAAAATAAATTGTCTTTTGTAAAAATAAATAATGTCAGTATTAGAGGTGTTGCAGCTTGTGTTCCAAAACGAGCTGAAAGCAACCTTGATTATGATCGTTTGACTGAAAAAGAACGACTCAAATTAATCAAAACGACAGGAATTGAATACCGCAGAATTGCTGACGAAAATACAACCGCCTCAGACTTGTCTTTTGAATCTGCACGAAAACTGGTAGAAGCTCTTGCTTGGGAGCCTAATGAGATTGATCTTTTGATTAATGTTACTCAAACTCCTGATTATCTTATTCCTAGCACGGCAATTATTTTACAAAACCGTTTGGGATTATCAACAAATTGTTTGGCTTTTGATATTAACTTAGGTTGCTCTGGTTACGTTTATGGTTTAAATGTAATTTCCAAAATGCTGGATGGCAATAATATTAATAAGGTGCTTTTATTGGCAGGAGATAAATCTAGTCATCCAGTAAATTACAAAGACAAAAGTACTTATCCACTTTTTGGTGATGCTGGTTCCGCTACCGCATTGGAGTTTGAACAAAATGCCAAGCCAATGTTTTTTAAATTGAACAGTGATGGGTCGGGCTATGAAACGATTATTGTGCGTTCTGGTGGATTGAGAGCACCCATTTCGATTGAAAACTTAGAAGTGAAACAAGTATCTGAAGGAATTGAACGTGCAGCAAATGAATTAGAATTAAATGGATTGGATGTTTTTAGTTTTGCGACAACTAAAGTCCCCATTCAAATAAAAGAATTACTTACCTATAGCAAAGCCGATATTGAAAATATAGATTTCTTCATTTTTCATCAGGCTAATAAATTAATGAATGAGTTGATCCGTAAGAAAATCAAAGTTCCTAGTGAAAAAGTTCCATATTCCTTAAAGGATTTTGGAAATACCTCCTCTGCAAGCATTCCGTTGACAATGGTAATCGGAAACGGAAATCATTATGCAAATAATCTAAACTGGCTACTTTCAGGCTTTGGAGTTGGCTTAAGTTGGGCATCAGTTATTGCTGAAACTCAAAATTTAATTTGCCCAGATCTAATTGAGCTTTGAAAAAAGTCAGGAGTACACAAGTAAATTCTACTTATAGGTGTTATAAATATTTTAACTATATCTTTCAGGTTACAATTTTTTGTTTTACTTTAGTATAAAGTTAAGCTAACTGCTTGATTGATGACTTTTATTTATATGAAAATAACTTTAAGTCTTGTTCGTATTTGTTGTTGTTATATATCTAATTGTAACAAAACCAGTTAAATAATTAGTAGTAGTTAAACTATTTGCATTTTAGCTTGATGTTTAACTAGATTTAAGTTTTCCACCTTTAATCTCAATGACCTTTGACAATTGTATTTATATAATTGAATAGTATGTATGTTTATCTGTTTTATGATTTACTTACATAGCATAGTGTTTAAGAGACAAGTTCCCAATTTTTAACCTCCATGATCTTTGACAATTGTATTATACAGTTGAAAACGAGAGGTGTGTTTATTAGTAATTGTTTGAAAATTTGATTAGGAATCACCGTTGCTCTTTGAAATAAAGGTGCTTGAGTTATTCCAAACTATTTATGATGCAATCATATTTAAGTTTAATACCTAGAATAAAAAAATATTCTTTTGGTAAATGCACGAAGTGTATCAATAGTAGAATTGAAGTTTTAATATCAAACAAAGTTACTTTTATCAACATATAGCAATATTGAAAAAAACAAATATTATAATATATAAAACCAAAATGATATGAAGCAAATTTTATTCTTTATCTCAATTTTAGTGCTTAGTTTTCAATTGCTGAGCCAAGATTGTAATGCGCAAAATGTGGTGCTTACGATTTCTGGAAATGATTCAAATGTCTTTGAAACAGTTTCTACAGATTCTTACCGAAGCCAATTAGAACAAAACTTTCAAGGCAGTTCTGCCTTAACTTATTTTATAATGCAAGAGATTGAAAAAGACTCCGATATTTTTAGTATAACTAGACAAAATGATGGAGTATCGAAGGTTTTTTCCATTGTAGCAAAAAGTAATTTAACTGCTAATCAAGTTGATGCAAAAATTGTTGCTGGAATTAATAATGCAAATGTTATCCTTCAAGATTATATGCAGCAAAACAATTTTAGCGCATCAGAATTAGCGGATTTCGTCAAGTCAAATTTGCTTGATTAAATTCCATTTTCCAAAAGTTAAACACACCAAAATGAAAAAAAATATATACTTAATTCTTTTCGCACTGACCTTGTTTTTGTGCGATTCCTTTAGTGAAATTTTTGCCCAAGGTGCCACTTGCGCTGAGGCAACTCAATTATGTGATGACCCTGCTTGCGGTAATTTTGAGATAAGTAGTGGACAAGGTCAAGATCCAATTGCAGGTGAAAGCTCCTCTTGTGTTGGTGGTGATCCAAATGCAACCTGGTTTTTCTTGATTGATGACCAAGGTGGTGGTGGAACCATAACTATCGCAAATACACCTGCCTGTGATACTGATTTTGTTGCTTGGGGACCTTTTGATTCTCCAGCTGATGCATTGGCAGCTTGTGCTGGCGGAATTTCGCCAGCCAATGAGGTGGGATGTGATTTTGGATCTGGTCCAGGGGGAAGTATTAATGTGCCTGGAGGCTCTCAAGTAGGAGATGTTTATTTAATGGTAATTACCAACTTTTCTGATGATCCTGGTATTACAGTCGATGTGACTGCTCCACCCTTAGAGTGCTGTCCAGTTGCGACAGGTATGAAAGCAGATGTTGAAATTTGCTCTGGTGGAACTGCCACTTCAGCCATTACTGAATTTGAAGGGTCAGCAGGAGAAATAACTGGTGCAAGCCAATTCATCGCTGATTTGGGAACATCTACAAGTGCAACAGCAGCAGTTGCTCCAACAGCAGCAGATTTCACTAATAATACGTGCGCTCCAATTCAATTGGAATTGTTTCATTTGTATACCTGTGATTCTGATTGTGACGGTACAGGTGATGCTCCATCTTCGGCAGGAAGTTTTATGGTAACAATATTTCCTGATGCCGCCTCTTTTGTTGTAACAGAAACACCTGGAGCGTGTGGTACAGCTGCAATGGTTAGTATTGCAACAGCTGACGGAACGGTTTGTTTTACAGATGCAGGCGCAGCACCTCCAGCAGGAACTTGTCCAAGTACGGTAGGAATGGCACCTTTAAATTATACTTATGACCCTGCTTTTTTAGCAGCCTGTAATACTACTTTTTCAGGTACAGTTGCAGCAGATTGTGCTCCAGTAGGCTGCTCAGATTGCCCTGATATAGCTCCTGCAATCACAGCTCAAGAGATTTGCTCTGGTGCAGATGCAGATTTTGCAACTGCTGAAACAGAAGTGAATGTTACTGGAAACAATGTAGGTGCATTTGCCTATTTTACGGATGCAGCTTTTGCAACTCCATACGCAGGACCATTGACCAATACAACTTGTGATCCTATAATGCTTACTATATTTGGTAGATTAATGTGTACAGATCCAGCAGTAGCGGGAACGCCTGATGAGTTCGATGATTTTAGTTTTATGGTTACTGTGTATCCAGATGCTACTTCTTTTGTTGTAACTGAAACACCTGGAGCTTGTGGTACTGCGGCAACTGTTAGTATTGCAACGGCTGATGGAACTGTTTGTTTCTCTGATGCAGGCGCAGTTCCGCCAGCAGGTACTTGTCCAAGTACAGTAGGAATGGCACCATTAGATTATACTTATGATCCTGCTTTTTTAGCAGCATGTAATGCAACATTTGCTGGTACAGTTGCAGCAGATTGTGCTCCAACAGGTTGTTCAGATTGTCCTGATATAGCACCTGCTATTACTGCTCAAGAGATTTGTGCTGGTGACGAACCAGATTTTGCAACCGCTGAAACAGAAGTGAATGTTACTGGAAATAATGCAGGTGCATTTACCTATTTTATAGATGCAGCTTTTGCAACCCCATATGCAGGACCACTGACCAATACAACTTGCGCTCCAATTATGCTTACAATATACGGTAGATTAATGTGTACAGACCCAGGAGCAGCTGGAACAGCTGATGAATTTGATGATTTTAGTTTTATGGTTACAGTATATCCTGATGCAAATAATTTTGAACTGGCAGAGGTTTCTGGGAGTTGTGGAGTTCCTTCTTCAGTAGAAGTAACAGCAGAAAATGGTGATGTTTGTTTTGCTGAAACAGGAGTTACTCCAATGGACCCAGGTTGCGATAATCCTGATGATGTTCAAGATTTGACATACAGTTTTGACCCTGGGTTTATAGCTGCTTGTAATTTGGCATTTGGAAATACACTTCCTGCTTCTTGTGCTACAACAGCAATGTCTCCAGCTCCGAGCTTTACTTGCCCAACTGGACCTATTGATTTTTGCAGCTTGGCTGGTCCTATTGATTTAATGCAAATGGATGCAAATAATGTTGGAGCAACAGGAGTTTTTGGAGGCTCAGCGGCTGGATTTGTTGTTGGAAATCAAGATCCTGGAATGGGAGCTACTTTGGATTTGTCAAATGTTTCTCCAGGAAATTATACTTTGGATTATACTTTATCAAGTCCTGGTTGTCCACCTATAACGACATCGCCTGCATGTACTTTTGAATTAGTTATTAATTGCAATGCAGACGGTGGTAGATTTTAACATTTGGTTTTTATATATATATGAACCCATTCATTTTGTTATGAATGGGTTTTTTTTAATTTGAATAAAAAGTATGTGAAAAAATAACTGACACTGAATTAGGAGCTGGTTATCGGTGAAATTGAGAAAGGATTTGTAATCAATAGATTAAGACAATGCTTAAATTGGAAGGGAAAAAAATATTAATTACTGGTGCTTCCAATGGAATAGGGAAAGCTACCGCAGAGTTGACTGCCAGTTTGGGAGCCAATCTTGTACTGACAGGTAGAAACTCTGATAGACTAGAGGAGGTAAAAGAAACCATCCAAGGATCAAACCATTTAACAGTTGTGGGAGACTTGACTGATGCAGGAGTTTTAGAATCATTGGTTAATGAAATTGACTCATTAGATGGCATTGTTCACAGTGCAGGAATTGTAAAACCATTGCCTATTCAATTTTTAAAAAGAGAAAAAATAGAAGAAGTTGCTGGAATTAATTTTTATGCGCCTGTAGAATTGAATCGTCTATTGTTCAAACAAAAGAAGGTAGATAAAGGTGCATCTTTGGTGTTCATATCCTCTATTTCAAGCCAACATCCATTTAAGGGTGGAGCGGTGTATGCTAGTTTTAAGGCGGCACTGGAAACTTATAGTAAAAGCATTGCAATTGAAATGGCGCATAAAAATATAAGGTCTAATTGCATTAAAGCAGGCTTGGTTGAAACAAACATTATGGAGGTGACAGCGAATGCAGCTAGTAGAGATAGTTTGGAAGCACATCGAAAACAATATCCCCTTGGATTTGGAAAACCTATTGATGTTGCAAATGCAGTGGTTTTTTTGTTGTCAAATGCTTCAAGGTGGATTACAGGAACAGATATTGTTTTAGATGGAGGATTGACAATTAGTAAGCAATGAACACTGATGGTTATAAATATGACTATGCTGTCGTAATTCCTGTTTTTGAGAACAATGGAGTGTTGCTGGATTTAGTAGAAATGCTATCAGAAACATTTAACCAACTTGGCAAAAGTTATCAGTTGATATTGGTTGATGATAGTAAGTCAAATCAATCTTGGCAATTTGTTCAACAGATTTATAAGCAAAAAAAAGACAATACAATTGCAATAAGACTGTCTCGAAACTATGGACAGCACAATGCAACACTCTGTGGTTTTCAATATGTAAATGCACCCTGGGTTGTTACTATGGATGATGATTTGGAGATTTTTCCAAACCAAATACCATTGTTAATACAGAAGCAGAGAGAAACAGATGCAGATGTTGTTAGTGGTAGTTTTAAACGCAAAAAGAGCAATGCTTTTTTTAACTTGTTAAATAAAATTTTTGTAGGATCAGGAGAAAAGATAAAAAAAGAAAAATCTACCAAGTCTTCCTTTCGATTAATTTGCAAGAGATTAACGGATAGGTTATTAGAATTTCCGCATCATTTTATTTTTATTGATAGGGTTTTGATGTGGTATACCCAAGCAATTGAATTTGTAGAAGTGGCTCATTTTAAATCACAAAAGCCAATTAGTGGGTATCAAAAAAAAGGACTTTTTTCTTTAGCTACTAATATTCTGTTCTTCTTCTCTTCTATCCCAATAAAGGGAATGAGTTACGTTGCATTTGCATTATCAATTTTTACATTTGCATTTGGTTTATTCAGAGTATATGCAAAAGTGGTAAGGGATCTGCCTATGGGTTATACTTCAATCATTGTGACAATTTTATTTTCAACTAGTTTGATTTTATTTGCATTGGGTTTGATAGGTGAGTATCTTAGAAGAATCTATTCTATTTTAAACAACCAGCCTGCTTATGAAATAAAGAGTATTTTGAAATGATTTACGAAAACTATGGAATGCGTTTTATTCGGCTTCAAAGGGAACATTTGGAATTGATACGTTATTGGCGAAATCATCCTTCCATTACACAATTTATGGAGGACAATGAACCGATTACTTACGAAGCACAATTAGAATGGTTTGAAAAAGTCAATACCAATGATAATTTGTTTTTTGTCGCGGAATATGCAAATCAGTGTATTGGTCTGATTAGTGGTAAAGGTTTTGATGAAAAGAAAACTGTTGGAGAAGGGGGAATCTTTATTTGGGAACAATCAATATTAAACTCATTAGTGCCTGTAAAACTATCTATGGCATTGATAGAACTATCTTTTATATATTGTAATTTTGATCATGCTTTTGCAAGCATTTTAAAGACAAATAAAAGGGCTATTCAATTTAACAAAATGCTTGGTTATAAAATAGAACCCAATCAAGAAAATAATTTAAATCAATTGTACAAATTAACCAAAGAATCTTATCTTTATAAAAGAAAGATACTTATAAGAAGTATTAAATACTTAGAAAATGTGCCAAAACTGATCTTTTCAGATTCTGACAAAAAGTCGGGTTATATGCAATATTTCATTAGTAATTTTATAAATAATTCAATAACCGATAATTACCCCAAACTAACAATAGAGGAACAATAGAATGCGTAGCCATGTTACTCCAAATATGAAGCCCAGTAATAGAAGAAATTATGCTCTATTACAGTTTTTTGACCATTTCATCGGAAGGGAAAAAACAGACAACCTGTTTGGGAAAAAGAGAGAACAAAATAAAATCAACATGCTTAAATCTCTTATTAAAACTGGTAAAGGGACCATTGAACCTGTCGAAAGAATTAAATACAAAGACAAAGAACATTTCTACAAAAACTATGTGCAGACAAGAAAACCCGTAATTTTAGACGGGGCTGCTAAAGATTGGGCTTGCTGTAAAAATTGGTCTTTAGAATATATAAAAGAATTATATGGTGAGGATGAAATTGTACTTTTAGAAGATAAAGTTGCAGACAAGGAAGTCAAAAAATTAGGAGATGTTATTGACAATATCCGAGAGGGTGGGAGTAAGTACTATCGTTTTTATCCCCTTTTCAATAGACACCCTGAAAGATTGATAGATTTTGATATTAAGTGGTTGCGTGAACAAAGACAAAAATTTTCTTTTGGAGAATCCATTCAAGCATTTATAGGTGGAAAAGGAACCATTACGCATTTACACAACGCCTTTCCGCCAAATTTATTTGTACAGGTATTTGGTGAGAAAAAATGGTTTTTGTACGATGACTATTATACACCAATCGTTGATCCACATCCAGCTCAAAATATTTACCGTTATGCGCCTTATATTGGTGAAAAACCCTTTGATCCATTTGCAGCAAAAAATGCAAAGTTTCCGCAATACAAATACATTCACGGATACGAAGCAGATCTAAGGGCAGGAGATATTTTATGGAATCCTCCCTATGTTTGGCATACTGTTAAAAACGTTGCTGATTCTATAGGAGTAGGTTACAGATGGATCAACCCTTTCTATTGTTTTGCAAGTGCACCGTTTTATGGAATGTTGGATTTGATGGCTTACAATCCTCCTATTTGGAAGTCTATTAAATTTTACCAAAAAGATTTTAATTTATTGCAGTTAGCAGAAACTGGGCAATTGGAGGATTTCTTGAATGAACAAAAAACTCAACTCTCTAAAATATCATAATTGTGAATTACAGTGGCATAAATACAAGTACCAGATTTAAGTATGATTTGTGGCAGTTTTTTGATCACAAAATTGGAAGAGACAAAGCCTTTAAGTGGTTTTTGAAACCAAGAAAAAAGCTTGAACAGCAATTGGTTAAGGAAATAAAAGGAAGGGATAAGGGCAAAAATCTTGGGATAAAAGAAGTGGTCTATAAAGACAAAGATCAGATTGCTAAACTTATAAAAGAGAACAAGCCTTTTGTGTTGCGACAGCTTGCCAAAGACTGGAATTGTGTTCAAAAATGGTCTCCTGAGTATTTGCGCGAATTACACGGAGAGGACGAAATTGTGTTTGTTGACAATTCTGATCGAAAAAACAATAAGTTTGAAATTACGCACCTCAAAGATATTATTGATAATATGAATAACGGAGGAGCTAAATATTATCGTTTTTATCCTTTGTTGAGAAGACATCCTGAGCATGTCAATGATTTTGACTACAAATGGCTGCGCCACAATTCTGATAGAGGCGTATCTAAGGTAGAGGTCTTTCATACTTTTATTGGTGGAAACCAAACGGAAACAGACATTCACTGTGGATTTAGTAGTAATTTTTTCACACAAGCTCACGGGCAAAAAAGATGGGTAATGGTTGGGCAAGAATTTACGCCCATCGTCGATCCTTTTCCTGGGATAAGGTTAACAAGAAGTGGCAATGGTTATGCAGGAAAGCCATTTAGCTTTTTCAATCCAGATTATGAAACCTATCCTGGTTATGAATATGTGGATTATTACGATGTAACCTTAGATGCTGGCGATGTTTTGTATGTACCGCCTTTTATGTATCACAATGTAATCAATTTGTCTCCTAGTATTGGTGTGGCTTACCGCTGGATTTCTTATGCTTCGGCATTTAGGTCGTCGCCTTTGTTTTTTTCAATGGATATGACAATGATCAACCCTAGTATTTGGAAGTGTTTTAATATGCATGCAGAAGATACAAATATAGTGCATTTAATGGATATGGGTTTGATTGATGATTATATTGAAGAGAATAAAAAAAGTGAAAAACCTTTGAGATCTGTAATAAAGTAAAGACCTTTTAGAAAATAAAATTTATGAGAAGCCCTATCAATAAATGGACTCAGTTTAAATACAATTGTTGGCAAATTTTTGATCATAAAATTGGCAGGGATAAGGCGTTTAAATATTTTTACAATAGTCGAAAAAAGCTAGAGGCTAATATTTATAAGGAGGTCGTTAAGAGTGGAAAAGGGAAGAAATTGCAACCTGATAGAATTAAAAATTACGATCCTGATTTTATCTTAAATGAATATGTAAAAAAAGCAAAACCCGTCATTATTGAGCAAGTTGCTAAAGATTGGAAATGTACTAAAAATTGGTCTTTGGATTATTTTAAAGACTTGCATGGCAAAGATGAAATACTGTTGATAGACAATGCGGATCGTCGAAACAATAAGTATGAACACTTAACTCTTGCTGATGTGATTGACAATATCAACTCGGGCGGCTCCAAATACTATCGTTTTTATCCTTTGTTGAGAAGACACCCAGAACATCTCAAAGATTTTGATTATAAGTGGTTGCGCTCTGCCAGTAATCCTTCAACTAAGTTTGAAGTATTTCAGGTTTTTATAGGTGGAACAGATACGGAATCTGATTTGCACAGCAATTTTGGAAGCAATTTTTTCACGCAAGCTTATGGAGAGAAGCACTGGTTTATGTACGACCTCAAATACTCTCCTGTAATTGATCCCTTTCCTGGGAAAAATTTATATCGAAGCGGAAATGGATATTTAGGAGAACCGTTTAATTGCTATGAACATGATTTTGAAAAATATCCTGCTTATCAATATATTGACTACTATGATTTTGTTTTGAAGCCAGGAGACATTTTATATATTCCACCATTTATGTGGCATGCTGTTAAAAATTTGACTCCGAGCATCGGGGTTGCTTATCGTTGGTTGTCTTATGCAACTTCCCTGAAAAGCTCTTCTTTGTTTTTTCTATTGGACCTTTCCAAAACAAATCCTACTGTTTGGCAATCACTTTCCAAGCATAAAGAAGATACTAATTTGGTGCATTTAGCTGACTTGGGTTTGTTGGATGACTATATCAAGGAGCATCAAAAATAAAATCCGCCGTTTCTAAGATACTTTAATGTAATGATTGCCAAAACTATCGGTCAAGACATCGGCATGAGCAATTTCGACAGGGTGAGCCAAATTTTTTATAACCAATTTCGCACCATTCATTTTTGCTTCTCGTATCATTCCTTCAATATCAAGAACAGAACTACCGACATGCATGGCATAAGCCGTAGGTTTACCATTTGTAATTAAACCGTTTATTTGAATCATTAAACCATTAAACATAACAGTTCTGGGACAACTTAATGTTCTAAGATCGTATGTGGTATTTTTACTAGACATTGTTTTTTTTAAATGTAATTTAGATATAAACCCTGCAAACATTATTTTGTTATACAGCATCCAAAATGATTGTATAAATGATCTTAATATCATTAGCTCAAATTTAAATGTTTGTGTATAGGAAGATAAAACCACCAAGCAATTTTAAATAATTTAAAGTAGAATAATTGAACGGGTTTTTTAGCTTTATAAATAAATTTTAAATCAAATTTTCTGGCAACAAAATCCATACTCAACATCGCCAACACTGAACGACAAATTTCATTTTTTCGATTTTGATAGGCTGGTTTTATAATGTCAAATAATAAAATAAAACGGTTTTCATTAGTTTTGTTCCATGCTGTATGAGTATGGGCATCTGTAAACATAATCAGTTCGCCTTCGTTCCAACTTCGCTTTTTATCCAATACTTTAAAGCCACAATTTGGCAAACTTTCGGGAATTTTTAAACCCAAATGACAACGAATAATTCCATTTGTTTCACCTCCGTGTGGCTTGATTTCTGCACCTGCTTCCAACAGGCTTAAACTGACGCCCACCAAGCCAGGAATAGACAAAAGCAATGCCGTTGTTTTAGGAAATTGTTCCCAATTCTTTTTATTCTTCTTGCCCCAAAACATCAAGCCAATGGTTTTCCATTTTTGTGGGGGAAACTGAATTTCATCGTTATAATAAGGTTTTAATTCACCCTTATCAATATCATTGATCCACGGCTGAAATTCTTCTAAGATCGTTTGCCAATTAGACTTCAATTCTTTTGTCCATTCAAAATCATCTGCATTATAAAATGGAGGTTCAGGACCATCATAATTTTTGATCCCATAATCTTGTATGATGTACCAAATACTCATTATATAATTCCACTTTTGCGTACAAATTTTTCCAAAGCAATATTAAACCCAGGCGGCATTAAAAAACGATAATCATCAATAAGATAATTTAGGATTGCTTTGTAATAGCCATTTTGATTTTTGCCTTTTTTAGAATCAGTTGTAAGGTTGGTATCGTTAAAAAACAAATTGTATGTTTTTTGACATAGCTGGTCAATGTACAATACTTGCTCGGTGGTTAGTCGCTCTTTCCATTTGCTAATGGCAGTTGCGTTTATTGGTCTGCTTAAATCGCCAAACTTTTTTATCCATCTTTCTTTGTGAGCCAAATCCTTGTCTTGTTTTAAATTTGTAAGCAAATTTTTATAAAAAACTTGATAAGTCGTATATTCAAATGACGAATCTAGGTTGAGAAATAGAACACATTTGTCAATGGTTTGCTGTGGAGAATGAATTAAGTCATTATAAGAAATGATTAACATGTGTTCTTCATAATTTTTTGAATTTTGGTACAGATTTTTATTTATCAAATCCCAGTATTTTGTATAATATTGAATGTTTTGATTTTTTCTTTCATTGCTTGAAATTCTTGAAGATATTGCATCTTTATAGTTTCTAATTATACCAATGAATTTTGTTGAATGTTTAAATTTTAGTAAGGTGGGTATGTGTTGGGTATAAGCAGGATTTTTCTCTAAGATTACTTTAGGATTTTCTTTTTTCATTTTTGCCATTACAATACTACAATATAGAATTTTTACAGCTTGGTCGTATTGAACAATTTGATTAGATTCGATGAATTGATTTAAAATATTTTTATCAATCTCAATAATATTTTCAAAAATAGGTTCTATTGCTTTTTTATGATTGAGGTATTGTGTAAAATCATTCAGAAGCGAATTTCTGATTTCTTTCTTTCTGAAATCTGCTTTTTTATATTTGTTTAAATAATATAAATAAAATTTAAACTCAGGAACGATGTGAATATCAGGGTGGCTATTTAAGATCGACATTAAAAGGGTCGTGCCTGACCTCGGTGCGCCCACTATGAATGCCAAGTTTGATTGTGAAATAGTCGTTTCTATATTCATAAAATTGTTTTCTCACAATAAAAATACCAATAGTTTTTCATATTTTGCAGTATTGATATGCCAAATCCTTATTACATATACCAATCTATTCTAACTGAACCTTACAAAGGACAAGAATCTGCTTATTTTGATTTGAAAAATGAAGCTTGGAAACAGAATTTGGAAGAAAATTGGAAAGACATTTTGGCTGAATTAAAGAATAACTCTGAAAATCAATTCAGTACCAATGAAGTCTCCGAATTTCAATCGGAAGCAGATTCTTGGCAGACGATCGGCTTTATGTTTTGGAGTCGTCCACATAAAAGCAAAATGGAGGCTTTTTCAAAAACAACTGCTTTGCTAAATGAAATTCCCAATCTTGTGGGAGCTTCAATAAATAGACTCAAAGCTGGTGCGGAGATTACTTTACACAAGGGCGAAACCAATGCGATTTATCGCTGTCATTTGGGTTTGGTTGTTCCTGGCGATTTACCTGATATAGGTTTCAAAGTCAATGATGAAGATACTTGTTGGGAAGAGGGCAAACTTTTGGTCTTTTGTGATGCCCATCAACATACTGCTTGGAATCATACGAATGAAGATCGTTATATTTTATTGCTAGATGTAATTCGTCCTGAATTTGTAGACCAAAAATTCGATGTTTGTTGTACAGTACTTTCCCTAAATACATTGCATTTACTAGCCGAACGTTTTAATATGAAATTTTTATTCAAATTGAAACCAAAGCAATTAGAGTTGTTTACGAAAATTTTAAAACCATTGTGGTATTGCTATCTTCCCATTCATCGTTTTATTGGGAGAAATTTTAAATAACGCATGTTTTGAATACTTTAAAATCAATATTTACATTGAATGCCTGAATGTGTTGCTATTTACCCATTCATATTTTTACATTCAGCATCACTGCTGTTCATTATGGATGGATTTTAACACAACGTAGAATGCCATTTTGACGATGATGCTAGGTGGTTATATAACTGGACAATTTTCCTTAACTTAAAAATATTGATTCTCGCATTCTCGCATTCTCGCATTCTCGCATTCTCGCATTCTCGCATTCTCGCATTCTCGCATTCTCGCATTCTCGCATTCAAGTATTTTTCATTGTGGCAGAAACACCAATAAACATTGAAGCATTAAAGCATTGAAACATTGAAGCATTTTTATTTATGTATAAACCGTTTTAACAATCCAGTTGTAAAAATGGAAGAGAACTGATATTTCATTAAAGGTTTGAAAATAAAATTAAAATGAATGGAATTGAGGAATGGTTTTTTTAGTTTGAAATTTGAAAGCTCATATTGAGAAGTGTATCCCAATTTGTTGGCAAAGGGTTGGCAAACTGTATCCAAAGTCTTGATTTCATCTTCACTAAGTTCAATTTCCCATTTATTTATCAATGTTTTATCAATGGGTTTAAATAAGGAAGCTCCAATGAATTTCATCATTTTCAAAGTTTGTTCATTTTGACTCTTTTCCAGCATTGCATTCAAATTTCCTTGATAATCCAGCATAGCACTATCATAAGAAATATTTAAATATTGACAGATTTTAGTTAGTTCTCGTTCTGTATTTTCAACTAAATCTTCATATCGAACAATTAATTTATTTTCGAGTGTATTAAATATTTTTTCATTAATCGTTTTCCACATTACACCACTTATATATGGATCTTGACTTTTGTAAAATACTTTCTTAGATTTTCTAGAAAGAAAGACACCTCGGTAATCTCTAACTAAAAAAATGAACTTGGCGTTTGGAAATAAGTTTTGTAGTTTTTCATAATGATAAGTAAAAGGATTGTTTTTGTCAACAATAACTTTTAAATCCTTTTTTTGTTTTGCCACTAAAAATTGAGTGTAAATTTTTTTGACAACAGCAGGGTAGGAAGTATTTGGTGTCAAAGGATAAAGAACTGATTTTAACGATGTTTTATCAATTCCCCATAAATGCATGCTCTTCATTCCTTCCCATAAAATATTGTCTACAATATAGTCAATGTCGTTTTTTGTCCAGTTTGTTTTATTCTTATATTGATGATAAAATTGAAGAAGCAATAAGTTTTCAGGAGGGCTTATTGCATTGGGGTGAGCATTTATGAGTTGACTCAAAAGCGTAGTTCCTGAGCGTTCAAAACCCAAAATGAAACTAAAAGATAAATTTTCTGAAGTCTTTTTCAAAAGCCGATTTCTTATTGAATTAAACAGTATTCCAAATTACCGAAAACATTCACACATTGTTTATTGAAGCATTGTAGCATTGAAACATTAAAGCATTAATAACTCAACTCCCATATATATACGACCCAAACTTTCGATGAATAGGCATATATAAAAACCAAAATACCAAGATAGGAAAATATAAAATCAATCGAATCACATAAGGAATTTTGTCTATTTTGATTTTTAGAATATTACACACAATTGCCAAACTTTGCATCGCCATAACATGACAACAAACGGAATAGGTTTTGTTTGTAAATTCCTCTCTAATTACATCAACAATCATTATGTATCTAGTTTCACTACTTCGATTCCAAGCGGTATGTTGATGAGCATCTGTAAATAAAAGCGGTTTGCCCACTTCCCAAGGGTTGCTTTGGTCTCCAACTTTAAAACCACAATCGGGCAAACCTGAAGGAACCTTAAAAGGTATTTGGCAACGAATATTGGCATTGGTTTCTCCATTGTGTGGCAAAATATGTCCACCAGATTCCAATAAATTAAAGGTTGCTCCAACAAGATTTGGTATTGAATTTAAGATCGAAGCTGTTTTGGGATATTTTTTTAAATTTACATTATGGTTTCTACTCCAAAACTTTAAACCTGTCGTTTTCCAAGTACCAATTTTGTTTTGGCTTGCATCTCTAAAATAGGTCGTCAATGCCTCCTCCTTATCATTCATCAATGGCTGTAGCTCTTCCAACATTATGGGAAAAGCCTCCTTTAATTTTTTTGACCAATCAAATTGCTTATAATCATAAAAAAAAGGCTCCTCTCCACTGTAAGAAAATTTACGCTCATAAACCTGATACCAGATTTTATTCATTTCTAAATAACGATAAAATTTAAAACCTCAAATGCTTAACTGTTGTTCCTTGATCTATCAATTGTCGCAAAGAGTCTATGCCAATTTGAAGGTGCAACTCAGCAAACTTTTTTGTAACTCCCTCGTCACTCTCAGAAGTCTTTACACCATCTGGAGTCATTGGTTGATCAGAAACCATTAGCAATGCGCCTGTTGGGATTTTATTGACAAAGCCCAAAGTAAACAATGTTGCTGTTTCCATATCGACAGCCATGCATCTCAACTTTTTTAAATATTTTTTGAATCCCTCATCATGCTCCCAAACACGCCTGTTGGTGGTGTAAACAGTTCCAGTCCAATAATCCAAATTGTAAACCCTGTTCATTGTTGATGATACCGCTTTTTGTAATGAAAAGGCTGGTAATGCTGGAACTTCAGGTGGCATATAATCATCAGATGTTCCCTCTCCTCTAATTGCGGCAATTGGAACAATAAAATCGCCCAGTTTCGTTTTTTTCTTCAATCCGCCTGTTTTTCCAAGAAATAAACAAGCTTTTGGACGGATAGCTGATAGCAAATCCATAATAGTGGCGGCATTGGGACTGCCCATGCCAAAATTGATTATTGTGATTTCTTTGGTTGATGCGGATTGCATAGCCTTATTTTTACCGAGAACTGGCACACCGTTTAATTTGGCAAACATATCCACATATTTTTGGAAGTTGACTAACAATATATATCTTCCGTAGTCTTCTAAAGCTCGTCCTGTATATCTGGGCAACCAATTTTCAACTATTTCTTCTTTGGATTTCATAAACTATTTATTTGATAGATTAAGTAACGATGAAATAATAACTTCCTTATATTTGATGGACTTACTATTTCATCTTTACTAAAGTAATGGCTGAGGAATTAGTATTAATTCATTGACCATTGCTAAAAACAAAATTAACACCAAACATACTTCTAATTTATTAAAAGTGATGATAAAACATTTAAATTTCCCAGAATATCAATTTAAATACAAAAAAATAGAGGAAAAGCTATTTATTTGGGATCAGATACGAAAACAATATGTCCACTCAGGACCCGAAGAAGTCGTTAGGCAGCACTTGGTGGAGTACCTTATACAAGAGTTAGACTATCCAAAATCACTCATCAATGTTGAAAAGCAAGTGAAAGTAAATGGAATGAGCCGAAGAACGGATGTGCTGGTATTTAATAAAAATGTTGAACCATTACTTGTAGCTGAATGTAAAGCACCAAATATAGCAATTGATCAAAGTGTTTTAGACCAAATTTCCAATTACAATTTAACACTGAAAGTAAACTTCTTTGTTATTACAAATGGATTGAAGCATTTTTGCTGTAAGCTTGACCACAAAAAAGGACAGTACTGTTTTGTTAATAGGATTCCTCTGTATTCTAATCTGGATTCTAAAACCTAGAATGCCTACGGTGAAATGTTTTTTTTGTTTTGAATGAAAAAAATATTTTTTTTTTTATAATTTTTCCAATTTATCATCTTAATTTCTAATTAGAAAAACTCTTTTTTTTAATATATATATGAAAATTCGTAATTCGAACAATTGTCGTATATATTTAAGTTTTTGACTGTCAGATTGGTAAGAAAATATTGATTTTAATTAAAATGTGTTTTTATATTAAAATGAACATATTTAAATATGTAATAATATGACTTTTGAAAGACAGAATGTTGAAATTGGATAAAATTAGGTGACACAAAAAGGTAGTATGCCCGTAAAATTTAACTAACTCTCAAGTCAATTCCCGAAGCACTGAAACAAGTTGGCTTAAAATTTGTCCCTAGTTAGGAAATCTTCCCCCATCATTTTCTTTTTTTAGCCAAGCAAAAGTTCTTTCTTATGAAGATTTTATACGTTTTAGTTATTGCGTTAGCAATAAGTGTTAGTTTATTTGGACAGGTAAATCGTTCTTATGATGGGTCAAACAATAATCAAGTACACACAACCTGGGGAAGTGCCAATTCTCACTTCAATCATTTTTTAGAAACAGGATTCGCAGATGGCATTTCTGAGCCAGCAGGTAAAGATCGTCCTAATCCAAGAAGTATCAGTAATAAAGTATTTGGTCAAGCCAATTTTATTCCTAGTAACAGGAAGCTTACAGATTATGCTTGGTCATTTGGTCAATTCATAGATCACGACCTTACATTTAACAATGATAATCACGATGAGGATATTTCAATTAATATTCCTATGTGTGATAATGCCTTTGATCCTTATTGTAAAGGCGAGGCGATTATTCCAATGAGAAGATCAAAATCAGATCCTAATACTGGAACTGCTATTGGTAATCCAAGAAAAAACATCAACGACTTATCTCATTTTATTGACGGGTCTGGTGTTTATGGTTCTGATGCTATTAGAGCTGATTGGTTGAGAACAAAAGTAGATGGAAAGTTGAAAATGTCTGCTGGTGGTTTTTTACCATTCAATACAATTGATGGAGAGTTTGGTAGCCCTGAAGATCCTAATGCACCTTTGATGTTGATCGAAGGAGAAGCACCTGTTAGACACTTTATTGCGGGTGACATTAGAGCAAATGAGCAACCAAGCTTAACTTCTTTGCATACTTTATTTGTAAGAGAGCACAATCGTTTTTGTGATGAATTAAAAGTGCAATACCCAAATCTTTCTGATGAAGAGTTATACCAAAAAGCTAGAAAAATGGTAGGAGGTATTATTCAATCTATTGCATACAATGAGTGGTTGCCTGCATTGGGTATAAATACAGGAGAATACAAAGGTTATGACCCAGAAGTCAACCCTTCAATTATGAATGTTTTTTCTGCAGCTGCATTTAGATTGGGGCATACTTTGGTGAATGATCAGATCATTCGTTTGGATGAAAATGGTGGTTCTTATTCTTATGGAGCGATTAGTCTAAAAGAAGCATTTTTCAACCCTATGATTGTTTTCGAAGAAGGTGGAGTTGCGCCTATTTTTAGAGGAATGGCTAGCCAAATGCAACAAACATTTGATACAAAAGTGGTAGATGCTTTGAGAAACTTCTTGTTTGGTTTACCTGGATACGGTGGCTTGGATTTAGTTTCTATCAATATTAATAGAGGTAGAGAGCGTGGGCTGCCTGATTACAACTCAATAAGAGAGCAATTTGGCTTACCTAAGAAAAATGATTTTTCTGAAATTACAACAAATACACATCTTGCAAATTCAATTAAAGATGTATACAACGAGAATATTAACAATATTGATCCTTGGGTTGGAATGTTGTCTGAAGATATGATGCCAGGAAGCGCTGTCGGTGAATTGATTACTGTTATTCTTAAAACACAATTTGTAAACTTAAGAGACGGAGATCGTTATTTTTATTTAAATGATGCAGGTCTTACGGATATTGAAAAAGAAATCATTCACAATACAAAGTTCAGTGATATAATAATGAGAAACACAGAGATTGATAAGATTCAAGGCAATGTATTCTTTATGTCTTTAGAGGAAAGTGATGACGCAAATGTAGGTATTGAAATGTCAGGCTTTGAGAACATTCGTACCATTGACATTCAAGCATATCCTAATCCAGTAGCAAAATACTTCACTTTAAGCCTTAAATCATTGAAGAGTGAGAACGCTCAGTTTGTAATCACAGATCTTACTGGTCGCGTTTTAATGCAGCAAGATTTATTCATACAATCTGGTAATAACGAATTTACACTCGAACTAGATGACTCCTATATGCACGGTGTTTATGTCATCAGATTGATTTCCGAAGATGGAGAAGGAAACCTAAAAATAGTTAAACGATAAATACAATAAAAAATAACGGATAATGAAAAAATAAGTTGAGTCAAAAGTGGCTCAGCTTTTTTTTGTTAATGTTTTCTCGTTACTAAGTAAAGTGAAAACAATAAGTTGAACCAAAATTTACCGAATCGTCGGACCGTTCAGATTTTTTTAATTTACTACGGTTCGACGTCTCGATGGTCCGACATTTCGGCAAAAAAGTCAAGTCGGTCCGACGCTCGGTAGGCAGGGCTATCGAATGTCGAACCAGGTTACTTTTTTAACGATGGAAATCAGAAAAAAATGATAATAAATTGGTTCAAGTTATTCTTTTCGCTTTATTAAATAAAACACTTTGAAAAAAAAACCGTAAAAGCTAAATGGCGACTTCCAACAGACTAATATGTTGTTTTTTTGAAGGGGAGTTGAGCAGCACTTTAATCCTAGGTAGTCGCCTTATTTTTCTTTATCTTTCCTCTTTCTTTCCTTTTACATATAATGCTTCAATGCTATAATGCTTCAATAAAAAAATGAATAAACCGTTCAAACACTATTGCATTTCAATATTTAACATTCTCGCATTCTCGCATTCAAACATTATTGCATTTCAATATTCTCGCATTCAAGCATTCTCGCATTCTCGCATTGCAACATCAGAAAAAACCTTAAATTTGCAAAAAAAAACAATTTGACTACAACAAAGCAAATATCAAAGGAACAAGTGTCTCAATGGTTTCAAGAATTGCAGGATGAAATTTGCCAGCAATTGGAACAAGAAGACGGTAAGGCTAAATTTCATCAAGATAAATGGTCCAGAGCAGAGGGTGGGGGAGGAAAGACTCGCATCATTGCGGATGGAAACATAATTGAAAAAGGGGGCGTTAATTATTCGGCAGTACATGGTGCGATGCCCGAAAAAATTCTCACCGCTTTAAATTTGCCCAACTCCAAATTTTACGCAACAGGCGTTTCGATAGTTATTCATCCAAAAAGTCCAATGATTCCGATCATCCATATGAACATTCGGTATTTTGAAATGGACAATGGTACTTATTGGTTTGGTGGAGGCATAGACTTAACACCTCACTATGTTTTCGACGAAGATGCCAAATTTTTCCATCAACAATTAAAAGATACTTGCGATAAGCACAGCGATTCTTATTATCCAAAGTTTAAAAAGTGGGCAGATGATTATTTTTTCATCAAACACAGAAATGAGACCAGAGGAATCGGAGGTATTTTCTTTGATCGTTTGAATGATATAGACGGATTTTTGAAGGAAGACCGTTGGGAATTTGTCAAATCTGTAGGAAAAACCTTTGCGCCCACCTATTTAGAACTCATTCAACGAAATGAAAACAAAGCATTTGGTGAGCCTGAAAAAAAATGGCAAATGCTCCGAAGAGGCAGATATGTCGAATTCAACCTTGTTTACGACAAAGGAACAAAATTCGGTCTAGACACCAATGGACGAATAGAGTCGATTCTAATGAGCCTGCCACCAGTGGTCAACTGGGATTACAATGTACAACCCAAACCAGGAAGCAGCGAAGAATACACCCTCTCGGTGTTAAGGAAAGAGATTTCTTGGATTTGAAAAATTGGTGCTTCTGTAGAGGAATGTTTCAATAGAGAAATGCTTCAATAAAATGCTTGAATGCGAGAATGATGTAGTGCTTCAATGATCCAATGCTGAAATATCGTACAGCAAGCCTTTGGCTTGCCCAATGTACTCTGAAAGCATTGGATCATTGAAGCATTGTTGGCTCAGGGAGGAATTTAGTGGAAAAGCTTTTAGCTTTTAGCTTTTAGCACTTGGCTTTTGACCAATAGCCAACAGCCAATAGCCAATAGCCACCCAATAAATAGCCAAAGACCAACAACGTTTCCACTAAAACCTTTCATGAGCCGCATTGTTTAAAAGCATTGTATCATTGAATCATTGAATCATTCTTTAATAATCCTTAATTGAAGCTAAGAAATGATAAAAATTACCTTACTTTCGATTCATATTTATATTTTTGTTGAAGAACTAACTATTTTTAGAGATAATGACCCAAGTTTATAAACCAGTAAATCGCTCAAAAGGATCAGGATTGTATGCCATAGCCAGTATTACGGTGGTACTTTTTGTATTGGGATTGCTTGGGACCTTGCTTTTGAATACAACCAAGCTTTCTAGGTACTTAAAAGAGAGTTTAGAAATAAATTTGGTGTTAAACGATGCATTGCCACCAAAGGATATTGAAAAATTTGACAAAAGGGTCCAAGGTAAAGATTACGTCTTGGACACCAGATATGTCTCCAAAGAAGAAGCAGCAATGCAATTTGAGGAAGAATATGGAGAGGAATTTACCAAGATATTAGGTTTTAACCCCTTAGAAAATACCTTGATTCTGCACTTAGATGCTTCCTATTCCAACTCAGATAGCTTATTGATGATAGAAAGCAGTTTGATTCAATTGGAAGAAGTAAAAGAGGTTAATTATCCCAAAAATCTAATGAGTCTGATAAGCAGCAATGTCCGAAAACTGAGCATTGCCTTGATTATGCTTGCAGCCCTTTCCCTGTTTATAGCCATTACTTTGATAGACAATACTATCAAATTATCAATGTATTCCAGTAGGTTTTTAATAAAGAGTATGCAATTGGTTGGAGCCACCAGAAAATTCATTTTAAGACCATTTGTGAAACAAAGCTTACTCAATGGCGTTGTTAGTGGTTTCTGTGCCAGTGCATTATTAATGGTGTTTTTGTATTTTGTCAATAGAAATATCAGTATTTTTGACCTTCAAGCAGATATTCATCATTACCTATATGTATGCTTTTCGATCATTGTTATAGGGGTTATGCTGTCTTATTGGAGTACAAAAAGTGCGGTTATAAAATATTTAAAATTGAAACTCGACGAATTATATTAATATGAATAAAAGAAAATACAATCATCACTTCTTGTTTAACAAGTCCAATTTTATATTGATGTTCATAGGCATAGGCTTAATGCTTTTAGGCTATGTAGCAATGATAGGAGGTGGTTATACCGATCCGATGACACCAAATTACGATGTTAAATATGGTTTTAGAACAACCGTTCTTGCTCCAATTCTGATACTACTTGGTTTGGTCATCAATGGCTATGCAATTATGAAAAAACCATCTGACGAACAAGTGAGTTGGGTACAAGACAATGTTTTCAATTCAGATGAAATAAGCACGCGCTCAAGAAGAGGAGCAAAAGAAGTGGTTGTAAAAACAGAAGAAGTAGTTGTGGAGGAAAAATCAAAATCTACCATCAGAAAACAAAAAAGAAGAAAAGGCAATTCATAAACTTTTGCTATCAATTAACAAACGCAACAAGAGCATTCACATTACAACTTCATGTCTGAAATAGAAGCGATCATCTTAGGCATCGTACAGGGGCTGACCGAATTTTTACCAGTCAGCAGCAGCGGTCATATTGAACTGGGCAAAGCGCTCTTAAAAACAGATATTGAAAACGATATGTTGTTTAGCTTGTTGGTACATTGTGCCACCGTGCTAAGTATTTTCATTGTTTTTTGGAAAGACATTGCCGAATTATTAAAAAGTCTATTTACCTTTAAATGGAATGAAGGCAATAAATACATAGCTAAAATATTACTGTCCATCATTCCACTTGGATTCATCTACTTCCTATTTAAAGATCCACTAGAAACCCTCTTCGAAGGAAGATTGGTGTTAGTTGGCGCAATGCTTATTTGTACCAGTTTTATCCTATTACTCTCCCGTTTAGAAAAAGAAAACAACAGTCCCCTTACTTTTGGAAAATCCCTCATTATCGGAGTTGCCCAAGCGATTGCCGTACTACCTGGAATATCCAGATCAGGAACGACCATTGCAACGGCACTCGCACTCGGAATCAAAAGAGAAGAAGCAGCACGATTTTCCTTTTTAATGGTCCTACTCCCCATCATCGGCGGAACCATCTTAGAACTAAAAGACATCAGCGAAGCAACGAACCCCGTTCAAATCGACTGGCTGCCTTTAGGATTAGGATTTATAGCAGCATTTATATCAGGTTTAATGGCATGCAAACTAATGCTAAAGATCGTCAACAACGGCAAAATTTGGTGGTTCTCCGTCTACTGCTTTCTAGTCGGCTGCCTAACGATATTTTTGGCTTTGGGGTGAGCTATTTTTATAACTTGCTAATGTCTTGATTCTGCATCCCTTAATTCGAATATTCGAAACCTGAGTTCATAAATTTATTAAATATTTATTTTAATTAAATATTTTTTTAATTTTGTAGAAAATTTATTAATTAAAATTTACACAATGAACCCAGCAATTAAACAATCAACCCTATTTAATGGCATTTTATTTGCCTTTTTTATGTCTCTTTTTATCATTACAGGATGCAATAAAGACGATGACAACGATGAAACTGATGCAACTCCTTCATTTACAGCAACATTAGACTGGCAAGATGGAATAAACTATGTAGTAGAAGAAACCTCCAGTTTACCAACATCTATTTCAGTTACTTGGGCTGATGATCTAACCCAAATTGATTCTACCTTAATTGTTGCTGAAGAATTATATGATTTAGCTTTTTGGGCAACCAATGTTGAAGAGGGACAAATGCAAAGTGTTATATCAGTTAATCAAATAAATGGTGAAGATACTTTATCATTAAGCTTTATTATTGGTGAAGAATCATTGCAAGCAAAAAGATACGAAATAGCCTCAGGCGATATTTTTACTCAACTTATAGAGTGTTTATTTGGTGGATGCGAGGAAGTTTTTGAGTTTCCTGAAGGAGTAGCTTTGCCACTTCTTTCTATGTCTCAATATAATGATTTTTCTTTACTTGTTCTTTTGGGATTAGTAGATTACGGAGCAGATGACTATCTAGAAATTGATTCATTTGATTCTGATAACAGAGCTTCGGGTTCATTTAGTATAGATATGAAATTTGCTAAAGATGTTGTGACAGTAGATAGCATTGCTATCGGTAATGAACCTATTCTTAAAATAGAAAACGGACAATTTAATAAAGTACCAGAAGCCAAAGAATAAAAAAAGCTTCTGATATTACTTATAAAATCTACTCCTGCCATTGCTGTATTTGTTTTAAATAGGCATGGCAGGTTTTGTTTTTGATGGCGCAAGGGAAGCGCGGAGGACGAACTTTGCGACAGCGCAGCTAGATATTCGAAACTACGCCCGATGAACCGTGTTCCCAAACAAGAAAAAGGTTATTTATTTTCATATTTTTTGATACTTTAAATGATATTCTTTATCGAATGGAATTCCTGATTTGATAACAGCAAAAAACTGTTTGACCA